>Ga0190293_1000030_pt1 | contig 52348 bp, 50 predicted proteins | sample 48693001_MG_FD_161671 | JGI IMG/M metagenome (GOLD analysis project Ga0190293, IMG submission 161671) | Hydrothermal vent microbial mat bacterial communities from Southern Trench, Guaymas Basin, Mexico - 4869-30-0-1_MG | ecosystem: Environmental > Aquatic > Marine > Hydrothermal vents >...
ATCCTGTGGATGACTTCTTCGATGGCGCATATTGTGTATACGTGAAAGATATGGACAATGACGGTGATATGGATATCCTTGGTGCTGCCAGATTCGCCGATAGAATCTGCTGGTGGGAGAACAGCGACGGTACAGGAAAAGTATGGACCGAGCATCTTGTTGACGGAACTCTGGATTTTGCCTTCGCTGTCTACTCAGAAGACATCGATGGCGACGGTGATAACGATATTCTGGGCTCAGCTCGATACGATGGGGATGTAATTTGGTGGGAGAACCTCAACGCTGCTGGGACATCCTGGAATGAGCATTACATCGACCAGAACTTCCGAGGAGCAAGTGGAATTTTTGCTGCAGATTTGGACGATGATGGTGATATCGATGTGCTTGGTGCTTCGGAGTACGATGATCAGGTAAGCTGGTGGGAGAACAACAATGGTTCCGGAACAACATGGACTGAGCATATCGTTGATGACTACCTCCACGATACTAATTCTGTTTATGCTGAGGATATGAACAACGACGGCAAGGTCGATGTTATCTGCGGAGGCTATGCTGCCAATGATATAACCTGGTGGGACCTGACAGCATATTCACCAAATTGCCTGCTTGAATCAAGCATTCTGAATACGGGTACTGAGCCAACCTGGAATTCTATCGAATGGAATGCAACGGAACCTCCAAACACCTCTGTTTCCTTCCAGGTCAGAGCATCGGACAATTATGTTAATATGGGTGATTGGTCTGGAACACTGGCATCACCATGTGCTCTGGCGGGTATCCTGACCGATGGTGACAGATTTGTACAGTACAGAGCAATACTTAATACTACTGACCCGGATGCCACGCCTCTTCTTAGCGACATTACGATAAGCTGGAATCCTCTCGGTATTGAGGGTGGTCCACAGCCTACGGATTACCTGTTGCTCGGAGCTGAACCGAATCCTGCCCGCGGCATGGTTCAGATCGGCTTCGCCGTTCCTGAGATATCCCCTGTTGAGCTCTCCATCTTCGATCTTGCGGGACATCTGGTAATTACTCCTGCAGGTCCTGCAGGGGAAATGTACTCACAAGGAATTCACCTTGTTCAGATTGAGGATATTACTCCTGGAATCTACTTTTGCCGAATGATCTCAGGGGAGTTCTCAGCATCACAGAGATTCGTAGTGATAGAGTAGGGGCTGTGTTCTGGGCTAGCCACCTCAGTTCCCTATTGAAGTTCTGAGGCCTGGCCTCAATAATTCGATTTATCTACTAAAATACTCTGTTTTACCATTGACAATTAAATATTGCTAATTAGTATCAACATGGATTGGTGTCTGGGATCCTCTGCCCCTGACAGCTAGCTGAACCTTGAGACCCTCCTTCATTTGCGTTATTCCCAGACATTAATGTCCGACACAGCTATCCGTGGCGGTCGGATGAATGACGAATCCATTCCCCTCCGCCACGGTAAATGAAGGGGATGGAGAGATGAAGGTTCTGATCGCACTCACGGTTATCGTGCATTTGGTTTTTGCACAGAGTTCACCGATTGATGTGCTGTTCGAGGATGACTTCAACGATGGTAATGCAGATGGATGGCTTCATCTCATGCCTGAGGGATGCTACTACGTCAATGATGAATACAGATACCAGCTGTCGTACTCTGGCTGCGGTGATATCGACCCGGGTGTAATAAGAGGCGACAGCACCGGTCTGTACATGTCCACCAATGACTACTCTGTTGTGCTGGAGGGAGTTGGTCATGCCCCATCCGACTACATCGGCATATTCCTTCGTGGTACTCTAGCTCAGACTGGATACGCGCTCTGGCTCAGATACGACTACAATCTGATCAACATCTTCCGGCATGATGGTTTCGGTAACTGGACGAATCTCGTTGGGGCGCATTACCCTCTGACAGAGGATGAGCTGTACTGGATACACTTCGAGTGTGATGGAAGCCAGTTAAGGGCCAAAGTCTGGTCGGAGGTCCTTTCACCTGAGCCTGTTCAGTGGCTGCTGACTGCAAATGACTGTACTTATGGCAACTACGGGTTCATGGGCTTCGTAACCGGCCGTTACAACTCGGATGGTGATAGTAATGCCCAGGTTGACAATGTTGTCGTCACCTCCCTGAACCATGAATCCCAGGTACCGGATAACGGTGACATGGTCCTCGAATCCACGACCTGGGGCGGGATCAAGTCAATGTTCTAGAGCTGTTATCGGTCAAGTACCACGGAAAATGAATCCGCGGCTTCCAAAGCCGCGGGTTCTCCACAATCCGGGAGGATCATCTCTGGGTGACATTCGACTGCTCCATTCCCAGACCGGTGTTCATGAACTCATTCTCCCCTTCTATATGGCAGGTGGACATCTGAACTCTCTTGGGATATGAATTCACTTGGGACATTTCGGTGAACGTTCATCCAGTGAGGGTTTTCACTTGGATGATTGTATCGTGGAGGGGGTAATGCCATCGATGGATTTGTTGCATTCCTGAAGCTTCACCAGGAGCCGCTGATACTTATCGCTACTGGTATTATCGTGTTATTCGTTGTACTTGTGAGACGCAGTGGAGATCTTGTTGCCCGAGTATTCAGAGGGCTCTTCGTTGGTTCCGCTATTGGATGCGTAATGCATTTCGTCCTTCACAAGGATCTCACTCTTGTTGTGATAGTGGGTGTCGTCAGTTTCCTGCTCACCGCTATCTTTGGGAGAGCGGACTAGGTTCCTGGATCATCGGCGAGGAATTCTGATCAGAAACCATCTCCGCTTGATTTACAGTACTTCTTGACCAGAGGGTCTGATGACTAGTATCATTTTGCATTGATATTTGTATCAAGAAGGGGGTTATTGCATGTCAATATCGGGTAAGGGTGACAGACTGGCCTCCCGTCTCATATCCGCAGTCCTGTCCGCAGGGGATGTTGAGGATCGAAGCCGTGCACTTGGAGCCATCCTCACCGCAAATACACCGGAGGAGGCTGCTGAAGCTGTTACATCCATAGTTGTCAACGCCTGCTCAAGACCCGACAATGCCCTTGTATTCCTCACTCTGATAGACTGGAACAGTCTCCGTGAAGCAGATAGTGAGTGGGACTGGGAGATACTTAAGGATGAGATGGAACACATGGAACCTGCCATGTCCGCCATCTGGCAGAAGATACCTCGCTATACAGGTGAGGCAATCACCTCGATAGTGGCAAAAACAGCCCTTACGATTGAGATCGAATACATACTTCGCGAAGAGGTGCTTCACGGTACTACCTCAGAGATGACGGACAATGCGGCTGAGATCACTCTCAGAATACTGGAGAGTGGCTCCGCTGATGGCAGAAGACTGCAGTTCGAACTGAGCAGCTATCCTGTATCATGCAGGAAACCCCTCAAGGAAGTACTGAGCGAGCTGGACTTCATCGAGAGATCACCAGGCTCCTGGCAATACTCTTTCTCTGAAAAGATGCTTGAGACCACAGCATCCGGTAAAGGCCTCGATGCACATAGAGGGTCAACCGGTGTCTCGGCGGCACTGGCGAGCAGAAGCGCGGAGAGTCTAGTCAAGCGTCTCGAACTTCTCACACGGACCATGCAGATGTTCCCTGCCGGTCATCCATCCATCAAACCCACTATTACCTCATTCCTGGGTATTCTGAACAAATTCATCTCCGCGACAGGTCAGGTCGCTCTGAGCATCGTTGGAGAGACAGTGATGGTCAACGATGTTACCATTCGCAGGAAGAGCAAGGCCACTGAGGAATTCATAAGATCGCTCATCGATCGCAAGATCAACAGCATATCCTTCTCCGAAGGAACCACTGTCAGGGATGTGATGTCGTTTGCAGAGCTATTCAACAGGCCTCCAGGCTATATCATCAGTCATGGCGGCATCGCGAAGTTGCTGGAATCCAGGAATCTCGAGACGATCACTGTAAACCGTTTCCATTACGAGCTTATCTCGGGTGAGGAGGAGGCCCGGCGCTCGGGCCATGGACTCGACCGTCAGGAAACAGCGCTTGAGGATGCGATTTTCTCCGAACTTCTGAAGCGACTTGAAAAAGGCGAGAGCATAGACTCGATGGACGCAGAACATGTCGGTGAAGCCCTGAAGACTCTTCTTGGCGGTGAAGGCGAGTTGACAAGTCAGAGAGGTACTCTAGCCAGGTTTATTGCTGCCTTGGATCCCACTCTCCTGGAGACGGGGCTCCTCGCAAGCGAGCATGTGCAGAGGGGCATGGCATGGAGTGCTGTTCGCAAGATCATCCTCAAGCACCTCGATAATCTCTTTGCTGAAGATGCCGATGTTCGTCATGAAGCAGCAGACAGTCTCCAGAATCTAACCAGGATGGCAGTAGAGCGCGGCAAGGATAACACCGTACTGCAGATCATTGAAAAGCTTGCTGCCGTCATTGATGACGAGACAGATCCGGATGTCCTTTTCAGGCTTGTGACCATGTCTGGGGCCATACTCAGAACTCTCATGGCGCATGGGATGCTTACAATTGCAGTGAGCTGCGCAAAGGTCATTAGCAGTGTCGAGGAGAAGCTCTATCCTGACTCATTCATGGAGGATGCTGCAGGGCGAGCCATCGAAGAGGTATCGGGGATGCTGGACTCGCTGGACGCAGCCGAATCACTGGTTCAGAAACTCCTCTCAGAGGATAAAAGAACCTCGCGTCTGGCAAGGCAGCTTGTCGGCATGGTCCCCCCTTCCAATCTTGTCTATCAGCTTATCGAGATATTCAGAGAGGACAACAGACAGCTCAGGGCAAGGGCATATCAGATGCTCCGGATCATGAGCGCAACCGCCCTTCCTGCTCTCTATGCACGGCTGGAGGATATTCTAGCTGCTGGTGATACCATTCGCGATGGAAAATCAGGCAGGCTCATCGATGGGGAATGGTATTGCGCGAGAAATGTCATCCAGGTCCTTCGGGATATCAAGACTGATTCCAGCAGGGACATTCTGCAGCGGCTCTGCGCCGATTCCGATCCAAGGATCAGGAAGGAGGGCGTTCTTGCGCTCTCCAGAGTTTCGAAGCAGGCCGCAAGGAACCAGGCCAAGGCTATGCTGAACGACAATTCCGAAGAAGTAGCTGTTATTGCTCTGCGAATTCTCGGCAAGGACGCCGCAAAGAGCCCCGCCCTGACAACATGGATCTCGAACGCTTATGACAGGAATCCTCGCCTTGCGGCGGATATTATCGTGATCCTGACTTCCGTTGCTGATCAAAAAGGCGTTTCTCTCCTGCTCGCAAAGAATCTTGTCAAAGTTACTGAAGGCATCCCCTTCGAGAACAGAAACATCGCCATTCCCGCTATTGAGGCGATAGGGCGTTTTGGCGGGGATACAGAGTACAAGCTTCTCTCCGATTGGCTGAAGAATGTCGGCAGTGCTCCATTCAGAAAGCCGAAGATAGACAGGAAAGTGTTCGTCACTGCCAGGAAGGCTGTCGGATCGATATCCTCACGACTTACAAAGCAAACTACTCCAACAGCCTCCGTCTGAACTCCACTTCTTCGCATGTCTATACTCGTTTCCTCCATGAGACAGATTCACGCCTGCCTTAGTACTTTACCGCTGTTTATACACGTCATATCATGGTCAATGACTGGTTCATTCCCTGCTCGCTCATCCTTCCGGGTTAGATCTGCTCCGATTCACACTGAATCCACTGGTCGAATACCCATCTCTCAGAATGGCTATTCGCGGATTTCAGTTGGAGGGTTGCACGCACCTCTTATAATCAGCAATATGCGATTGTCACTGTACTACAGGTACTGGTCCAGCAGATCTTGGAGGAGCCGGATTTGAAACACCTGATAAACATCATTATCCTATTTATCGTCTGCAGTACGTCCGCTCTCGCTCAGACCGTAACAGCAACTCGCACAGATAATCCACCAGTTATAGACGGCCTTCCTGATGATCCTGAATGGGCTAATTCAGCGGCAGTTATCGCACACTTCATCCAGCAACGCCCTGACTGCGGTGAGCTTATGACAGAGCCTACCGAGATCAACCTTCTTTATGATGACAGATGCCTCTATATCGCCTTCACGATGCATGATGAGCATCCTGAGGAGTTCACGAGGATGATAGCTCCCAGAGACGAGGATTTCTCAAGCGAGTGGATTGGTATCTGGCTCGACACCTACAACGATGACAACAACGCTTATTACTTCTTCGTCTGCGTTGACAATGTCCAGCAGGATGGACGGCTCTGCGAGGTCAGTGGCTGGGACGGCAACTGGGATGCTGTCTGGGAGAGCGCTACATCCATCTCCGATTCCGGATGGACAGCTGAGTTTGCAATCCCCCTCACTGCGCTACGCTACTCAGGCGAAGAGGAGCAGGTGTGGGGAATCAACTTCAAACGCAACATCTCAAGGACAAATGAAAGCGCATTTCTCTTCAGGATGGCGGACAACGGCAGTGTCAGGATTGAGGATTTCGGAGACCTCACCGGCCTGAGCGGTCTTCCTAGTCTCAGACAGATCGAACTCCGCCCCTATGGCGCAGCAAAGCTGGATTACAGTCCCGACTCTGATCCGGAACTGGATCCATGGGGGAGCGTTGGTCTTGACTGCAGACTGGGCATTTCCTCTAGTTCAACGCTCGATCTGACCATCAACCCCGATTTCGGGCAGATAGAGGCGGATCCGGAGCAGGTAAATCTATCCCACTGGGAATCCTTCCTCCGCGAGAAGAGACCCTTCTTCCTCGAGGGCTCCGATCTCTTCGACCTCCCCTTCTCTCTCTTCTACTCCAGAAGAATTGGCTCGGTAGCTCCGAACGGGGACATAATTCCCATCCTTGGAGGAGCCAAGCTGACAGGTGCATCAGGTGGATTCCGCTACGGCGTACTTGAAGCGGTTACAGGCAGGATATCGGAAGATGGAGAGATGCTAGAGCCTGCGACCAGCTATGCTGTGGCAAGGTTCCTGAGAGAGTTCGGAGAGGGAACCTTCATCGGGGGAAGCATGACCAGTACCGACATGCCGGGGCAGATGGATGAGGAGTACAGCTACGGCCGCTCAGCCGCTATCGATGGAAAGCTCTCAATTGACGGCAGACATTCCCTGAGCGGAGCCATTGCCGGGACATGGAACTCCTGGATGACGGATGATGCGGACAACTTTGCGTACAGAGGGCGCTACTCATACAGAGATGACAGGCTGAACGGCTCTGCCGGGGTCTCACTCAAGGAGGATGATTTCAACGCAAATCTCATAGGGTATACATCCTCGACCGGCGATGTGAATACATGGGCCAATGCCGGTCTCTATTATCCATTCTCAGGTTCAGAGGTGTTCCAGAACAGCTGGATAAGTCTTTATGGGCACTATACCTATGTTCCTGGCGGCGATATCACCTCGCGCGGGATCAATATCAATACAGGCCTGAACTTCCGTAACCGTTACCATATCAGTGGGAGCCTCAACCTCTCCGGCTCATGGACGGACAGGTATGAGGGGCCTTCGGGCTCTACATATGATGGTGGTGCTAATCTGAATTTCAGCTGCTCTTCGGATTCAAGAAAGATGATCTACGCATATCTCTGGGGAGGATTCGGTGACTATCGCGAGGGGAAGAGTCATGATATCGGAACATGGCTCTCCTTCAAGCCGGTACCCCATGTTTCCATCGGCGCAGATCTTGACTGGAGTACAACATCAGATGCCAGGAGATATAACTGGAGTGCTGATTCATGGGACCAGAGGAGCACCGACTGGAAGTCTCTCCAACTGAGCGGCAGCTATATGGTGGGTACAGATCTGAGCTTCACCCTGACCTCCCAGATCTCAAGATTCGAATCGGAATATGCGCTTACCGGAAGTTCCCTCTCAACTCAGCAATGGATGAACCTCCTTCTGAGCTGGAGCTTCAGCCCCGGAAGCATGTTCTATTTCATGGCTGGAGAGCATGCTGATCCGGATGAGACCGGAGAGCTGGGAGAGCCGGATTTCAATCTATTCACGAAGATAACCTGGCTGCTGACGATCTAGATTCACTCCCTGCGCCAGGGCACTATCACGGCAGGTTCATCCTCCGGTGAAGCATTCCCTTCCAGACCAGTCTCCAACAGTTCCAGGGGAACGTTCGCCAGGAAGTAGTCACTGGTACCGTAGGCCTGGGGACCATCATGCAATCCCCATGACCATCTTGAACGGACCCTCCGAAGCGACCGCGTGAGGATGAGCTCGTCCATCGACCTTGTCATAGCAACATAGAGTACCCTTCTCTCCTCCTCCTCGCTGTCCTCATCGCCAAGTGAGCGCTGGTGAGGATACTGCCCCGGCTCAGCCTTCAGAAGATAGCAGACCCTTGCCTCAGTGCCCTTGGCGCTGTGAGCTGTGATGAGCGTTACACAGTCATCTTCTTCGAGACGGGCAATCATCGATGCTGTCATGGGGTCGAGGGCATATGTTTCCAGGAAGGCTTCGACTGTGCGATGCCTGGCCGAAAGTCTGACAAGGAGATCCAGATCACGCTTTCTCATCTCCCACCTGGGATATCGTATGCTGAGAAGGTCCTGAAGTGCTTCGCATGCCGCCCCCATCGCGGTCTGAGGGCTGCCCCAGTTCTCAGAAAGAGCCTGCAGGCCCTCTACAAGGGAGGTTGGCACCTTGGGATGCCCTATAAGAATTTCAATGACGGACGAAGCGGAGCCACCGGCATTCCGTGCGATGGCAGCAGTAAGATCAGTTCCGGTCTTCTCTCCTATACCAGGCCAGAGAGTCAGGTAGCGCATCCAGGCTATCTCATCGACCAGACTTGCGACACAGCGTATCATGCAGAGGACATCCTTCACATGCGCGGCATGAAAAAGCTGAGTCCCGCCAATGTATCTGTAGGGCACTTTCTTCTCGATCATGGCTGCCTCGGTCGCTCTTGCGGAGTACCCGGTCCTTGCTATCACCATGTGGTCCGACCATTTCGAACCAGCGTCCTTCCTCTCGATGATATCACTAACTATCCATCCAGCCTCTTCAAGATCACTGTCGAAATCAATGATGACCGGCTTTGGACCGTTTCCTCTCGTCGATTCCAGTATTCTTCCGTATTCAAGACCTGATTCTGATAGAAGCCAGTTGGCGAGATCCAGTATTTCCTGACGGGAACGATAATTGCGCTCGAGCTTGAGTACTTCTGCACCTGGGATCATCGCGGTGAAGTTGTGGATATTCCTGAAATCAGCTCCCCTGAATGCATAGATGCTCTGAGCGTCATCACCCACGCAGAAGAGCTTCGCAGGATCCCTGAGCCCCTCCAGTATTAGCATTTGCAGGGGATTTGTATCCTGCATCTCGTCCACAAGCACATGATCGTACTGCTTCCTGAGACGTTCCCGCACATTCCGTTCAGTGTGTAGTTTCAGCGCGAAGATGTGAAGAATGTCATCAAAATCCAGATAGTTGCCGGCTTTCTTTCTAGTGGTGTAGTCCTTCATGCATGCTAGAACTCTCTCAATAACCTCTTCATCGAAGGGCGAGAAACGCTCAATATACTGATCTGGAGTGATATTGGTATTTCGGGCGTATGAGTGAACCTGAATCAGTTCACCGGCTTTGGGGAACCTCTCCCCTTTCTTCCTGTAGGCAGCCCGGACCATGCGCATTATCTGCAGCTGATCGTCCCTGTCGATAACCGTCCAGTTCTCTACACCGAAAGCTCCGGGCATACTCCGCATCCTGGCGAGACAGAAATGATGAAATGTACCCGCAGGAACTGAATCTGAAACGGGGCCGGATGAAGACTTCATCCGGGCTTTCATCTCCCTGGAGGCTCTCCTTGTAAATGTGAGGAGCAGTATCCTGGCTGGATCGAAACCAAGCCGAAGAAGGTGAACCGCTCTTTCAACGATCACCCTTGTTTTTCCCGTGCCGGCACCCGCAAGCACCAGCAGATGTCCACCATCATGCTCAACGGCGGCTCTCTGACTGCTGTTCAGTTCCATTTCGGGTGATCTCCGCCTGTCATACAGGGGTCAGATGTTCAGGACTGGGATATTCTGATCTCCAGGGCTAGATGAGTGCTCCAAGCCAGCTCGAGAAATCATCAGTGTAGCCCTCCGGTATGAACTCGCCTGTCTTCGGGATCTGCCTGTAAGTTCCGCTGTAGTCACCGCGTTCGATTCTTTCCAACATCTCGACCAGACGATCAACATCCTCGGTTGTTGAATAGCATCCAAAGCTCATCCGCACCATTCCAGGCATGGCGGATTTGTCCCCGGCAAGAAATTGCGAGCGCCATTTCTCAATTGCCTCGGGGGGAAGCTGCAGCAGGTCTACAACGTATGGGTGAGCGCAGAAGCATCCGTTTCTGACTCCAATGCCACCTTCGTAGCCGGCGATCGCCGCCATCAGGGCATGATCCGTCCCGATAAGATTAAAGGGTATGACACCGACCTTCTCATGTGCTCTAGCGGGATCGGTCTCCCCGTAAATTTTGATATAAGGCATTGAACCCAGCTTCTCAAGGGCATATGCCGTAAGGATCCTCTCATGCTCTGCGATACAGTCCATACCCTTATTCATCAGTGTTTTCGCAGCTACCGCCATGGCTATGGCACCCATAACATTAGGGCTTCCAGCCTCATCCCTGTCAGGCAGCTCTGCCCAATGAACTTCGTCGGGTGTAACAACATGAACGGTCCCTCCACCGCTGTAATCAGGGCCGCCTTCGAGAAAGAAGGACCTCGGACCTATAAGAGCACCGGTGCCATAGGGTGCATACATCTTGTGACCGGCGAGAGCGATAAAGTCGAGATGTTCGGAATCGTCGTCCGGCTTCATATCTATCTGACGGTGTGGAGCGAGCTGAGCAGCATCGATAAGTATCCTGGTCCCTGCCTCATGAGCCTTCCTGGCAAGTCTGTGGATCGGCTGTATGAAACCAGTTACATTCGAGGCCCCGGTTACCGCTACAAGCCCCACCCTGCCATGATTCTCTTCAAGGAGCTGATCGAAGTGATCTTCATCGAGTCTGCCGTCAGGAGTCGCTTTGACATGCAGAGTTCTGAAGTGATCCCTCCATGGGAGATCGTTCGAATGGTGTTCGAGTCTGGTGGTGATAATGACATGCCCATCAGGGATGGACAGCCGATGAGAGAGTTTGTTGATGGCCTCGGTGGCATTTTTTACGAATATGACGGTGTTTGTGCACCTGTTCGCACCGACGAACTCAGCGATGATATCGTGCGCCCTGTCGTATGCCTCTGTGCAGAGCCTGGACTTGAATCCGGTCCCCCTATGAACGCTGGAGTAGTAGGAAGCCATCTCGTTGAGAGTTTTGACAACCTGAACCATGGGAGGTGTACTTGCAGCGTTATCAAGGTTGACATACCTGACAAGACTTCCGTCGATAAGAGGTACTTGCCTGTCCAGGCCGTAGATACAGTCTCGCATAGTATTATCCCCCATTTGTCTCAGAAAATCTGCTGGATATTCAAGTTGTCAGATCGAATATATGGAGGTCTGGTCAGCGCAGATATCCCACCTCGACCGTGTTCTCCACTATTGAGATACATTAATTCTTAGGAGTCTTGCAGACCCGGATTCGCTTACCCACAGAAAGCCCTCGTCATCAACAGCAACTCCGGCTGGCGATTGAACGAGAGAAGGATCAATGTAACTCACCTGTCTACTGGAGCTGTCGTATCCCCGGAGGGGCATATCAGCGTTCTGGCTTGCTGTCCAGATAATGCCGTCAGAACCTCCGGCAATATCCAGCGTTCTACTGCCGCTTCCAAAAGCGGTTGAGGATGTTCTCCCCTGTATTCCGGGAAGTGAATATCTGAATATTCTGTTCTGCGCTCTGGACGAGATGTAGATGTGGTCCCCATCTGCATACAGTCCCGTCACCGACGAGACAGGATTTCCTCAACCACCGCAGAGGTTTACCGAACCCAGATACTCTCCTGAACGAGAGTAACGGTATACATAGCCGTTCGATGATCCGTTCCAGAGTCCGACAAGGATCATGCGATGTTCGGTGCTGTATGCCAGTCCGGTGAGGTTGAGTGATCTCTCGTGACTGACAGGAAAAGAAAGTTGGATTTCTCCCGTATCGGTATCAATTGCATAAACCCTGTCGCTATCATCATCCAGCGTCCAGAGGAGACCGTTGCCCCAGGCCAGACCCGTGATGCCGATCCCGGGAGCCTCAAGCTCTCGATCGAGTACCCCAATGCCAGCATCCGAAGTTCCAGATGACCCCAGGCATCCGGCAGAAGCCATGATCGTCAGCAACGCCAGTATACGGATCGCTATGAGTACCTCTCTGTTGCTGAACATTTGCACGGAGCCACCTCATTCATACGAGTTAAACGAATATACTCCGGCGGGGTTTAATGGTCAGGGAGCTGTTGGCCTGATGCCGCCAGAGCATATATTCCAATCTCAAGTGATGGCATCTGAGATGTCCTTTGAAGCAACGGAAGGCTCACAATGGATCTTTCCGATTTCATCGGGATGAAACTGACAGTTGAGAAGAAGGTCACAGAGGCAATGACAGCCTCACACGTTGGCTCTGGCGGTGTGGATGTGCTTGCAACACCTATAATGATCCTCCTGTTCGAGCAGACAGCAAGGGATTCCGTGCAGGACAGCCTTCCTGACGGCTGTACGACAGTAGGAGTGAAGGTCGATATAGAACACGTTTCAGCAACTCCTCTGGATGAGCGGGTGACTGTCACGACCGAAGTCATATCAGTAGAGGGTCACCTCATCACCTACTCTGTTGAGGCGTTCGATGAGCATTCGCGAATAGGTGGAGGTACCCATCAGAGATATGCTGTCACTCTTGAACGATTCATGAAGCGCCTGGCTTCCAGAAAAAGATCCTGAAGGGACATGGTTATGGCAAAGGATATCAGGAAGAGAATTGACGTCCCGATTGAAGACAAATGGGACGTTGAGAGTGTGTATGCTTCCGACGAGGAATGGGAGAGGGATCTCGAATCAACAGCCACATTCGCGACAGATTCAGCGAAATGGGCCGGTACCCTCAGTGAATCCCCTCAGGTTCTACTCGGAGTTATCGAAGGATTGCTTTCACAGAACCGTAGGCTCGGAAAGCTATTCGTTTACGCCAGCATGAGACAGGATGAGGATCTCGGAAATTCAACCTATGGTGATATGTACAGCAGGATAGCAAGCCGTCACAATGAAGTGAATACGGCTCATTCCTTCTTCACACCAGAGCTTCTTGCGATTCCGAGTGAGACTATGGATTTATGGCTGAAGGATCCAATCCTGAAACCTTACCACAGATGGCTTGTAGATATCCTCCGTTACCACCCGCACACCCTCTCGGGCAATGAGGAGAAACTCCTCTCGATGAGCCGCGAGGTCACCCGTGGATTCATTGGTGCCTTCGGCAAGCTCAATAACGTCGATCGTCCGGCAAGACTCCCCTCAATCACCGATCACGAAGGTGATACTGTCCAGCTCACTAACGGGAACTTCATCTCACTTCTGCAGAAGAGGGACAGGCGGGTTCGCAAGGATACATTCGATGGTTATTACGCTGAGCTGACAGGGAACATTCCAACGCTTGCCGCTCTTCTCGAGGGCCAGATCCGTACTGATATCTTCTACGCTAGGGCGCGCAACTACCCTTCAGCACTTGAGGCGTCCCTCTTCCATGATGAGGTGGGGCTGGATGTCTATGAGGCCCTGATATCCTCCGCACACAGGAATCAGCCTGCCCTGACTGATTACTACCATCTCAGAAAGCGGATCCTCAAACTTGATACGATGCATTTCTATGATTCGAATGTACCGGCGGTACCGGAGGCCAAAGGGAGCTACACCTGGGACGAGGCAGTCAGTCTTACCCTTGAAGCTGTCCAGCCTCTCGGCGATGAGTATGTACGTCTGCTGAGTGAGGGATTCAGAGACAGGTGGGCCGACAGATATGAGAACGTCGGCAAGAGATCAGGCGCTTACTCTGATGGTAACTACGATACACCACCGTTCATTCTCCACAACTTCAGCGGGACCCTGGGCAGTGTTTTTACCCTTGCACATGAGGCTGGTCACTCCATGCACTCGCTCCTGTCGCGAAATGCACAGCCCTATCACATGTCAAGTTACAGGATACTTGTTGCGGAGGTGGCCTCAACCACGAATGAGATGCTTCTGGTTGACCTGCTTATGAAGAGACTGGAAGATCCAATGGAAAAGGCTTACCTCCTCGACTATCTGATAAGCAAGTTCAAGGGCACACTCTACAGACAAACAATGTTCGCTGAATTCGAGAAGCTCGTGCACGAGCGCGTGGAATCCGGTCAGTCACTTACGAAAGACTGGCTCAATGAAACGTACTACGGACTTGTCAGGCAATACCATGGTGACAGCTTCGCCTACGACGCCGAGGATGAGCCCATCGCCCTGGAATGGGCGAGGGTACCCCACTTCTACTACAACTTCTATGTCTACAAATATGCTACAGGCCTGGCTTCCGCTGTGGACATTTCCAGCAGGATACTGAAGGGTGCATCCGGGACAGTCGAGGACTATCTTGATTTCCTCAGAGGTGGATCTTCGAAGCCTCCCCTGGAGCTGCTCAAGGGAACCGGTGTCGACCTGACTACACCGGCACCTGTGGATTCGGCGCTCAAACTCATGGCTCAGTCGGTGAAAGACCTGTCGGATCTGGTGTAAATCTCATAAATCTCAGGCCGGGCCTCAATTCTTCAATAATCGAAGAAATGAGGCCCGGCCTCATTTCTTCATATATGCTGTGCTCTGATCCAGCATTCCAAGAGAATCAAGCTTCTTCCGGAGTTCCTCAATTACTCCTGTGCTGTTCTCGAGTACTTCCCGGCTCTTCGAGAAATCCAGTATGTCGATATCCCCAATTCGCGGCTGGAGCAGGATGTCAGGCTTAGAGAGTTCGAGTTTCCGGCTGAGAGCGGATGCAGCCATGATATCCAGCGCACCAAGAATGGCATCGATAGATGATGGTATCCTATGTTTGCCAGGCTCCCTTTCTCCGCTCACATCCACAGCGATCACCACATCTGCCCTTCCTGAGAGCAGGTCATACGGCAGGTTGTTGACAACTCCCCCGTCCACCAGCACCATATTATCGACCACCACAGGAGTGAATACTCCGGGTACGGCCATACTCGCCCTGACCGCAGGCATCACGGGTCCCCTATCAAAGACAACCTGACTGGAGTTCCAGTAGTCAGTGGCAACGACCGAAAGGGGGATTTCCAGATCTATGAAAGTGGATTCAGATATACCATTCAAAAGTGTGCCAAGCAGTCTGTCAACATTGAGCAGACCTCCCCTATGAAGTTCAGGGAGAAGCGAAGTAACCCATTTCAGTATCCCACCGGTCTTGTCGAGTACACCTTTGAGTCCGTCACTCGGATGGATGGTATGTTCTTCAATGAGGTGTCTGATAGCGCTACCTGACCTGCCGGATGCGTAAAGGGCTCCAATAATGGCACCAATACTCGTCCCGACGATGACAGCTGGTTTAAGGTCATGCTCATCCAGCAGTTCGAGTACAGGTATATGAGCAAGGCCTCTGACCCCGCCGCCACCAAGAGCAAGACCGATACTCTTTCTTTTCCAAGTCATGAATTGTCCTCCATCGGTACTCCCCACTCGCGACTAGAGATCAGTAATGAGTCCGTACTCAGTGATGAGATCACCCACTCTTTGAGCCACAATGTGATTTCCAAATGAATTCAGATGAATCAGATCGAGCGCAAAATAGTCGAGTTCTTCAACATCCAGCTCTCTGTAGATATCGCCCATGTTTATGAAATAGAAACTCTTTCTCTTCTCGCATTGAAGGAATATCTCATAGTTGTCAGCATCTTCGTTGGGATTCCTTGGACTACTCTGGTTCAGCATTCTGCTCTGTAATCTAATCCCCACAGTATCTGACGCAGACCATCGCTCGCCAGAACAGGATCGAACTTCCTTTTTTCAAGGAACTGGGGCAGGAAGTTCCGGGCCCTTTCAACGGGTCCCGCTACAAGCTGCGGGAAGAAACTTATGAAGGCGAAGAAGGCGATGGGATCATCAACATGCTTCGTTTTTCCGCGGTAGATGTCTATCGTATAGCTCAGCGTCTGGAAGGTATAAAAGCTGATACCGACGGGCAATATGATCTGCAGCGTATGTGAGCCCGGATACATACCGAGTGTATTCATCAGGTCTGCAGCTGAACTAACAAAAAAATTGTAATATTTGAAGAATCCGAGCAGTCCGAGGTTCACGAGAAGACTTACCGCGAGCAGATCCTTCCGCTTCCTCCTTATATCGGTTCGTGCGAGGGCGGCTCCGATTAGATAGTCACACAGGGAACTTACGAAGATCAGAAGCAGGAATCGAACATCCCACCAGCCGTAAAACACGTAGCTCGCCAGCAGCAGAAAGGCGTTCTGCAGCTTGAGCGAACTCTTCTGCAGCCCCCAGTAGAGTATGAAGACAATTGGAAGAAATACGGCGAAGGCTATCGAGTTGAAGAGCAAGGATAACCTCCCGCTTCAGATAAATATGCAGGCGGTGTGTGGAGTTGCATCCTCAACTTCATCACAGGCACTAGCCCCCTCTTGATAATACTCCTATACAGAGCCTGTATTAATTGCCCTCGCGGGTGCGCTCGCAAGAACCAGTACTTCGAATCCTGTAGTTGTGATGCCATAAGGGGGATATGGACTCAAATCACTTGAATACTATGCAGATTAGCTTCATAAGTGACAAGTCCAGTATCTATCCTTACGTCGGATATGAAGGCACGAAAGGATGTGATTCTAGTCTTCTCAGCGTATTACCGAACGAAGGCATGAAGCATCGGGGCTATTTCATTCCTCAGTTCTCTCGACTACAATGGTACACTCTGTCACCAGTGCCGCAAGCGCCCCGAGAGCTGCCCAGACCGGGAGGATAAGTGCTCCGACAACCCCAAATGTGAGTGGGACTTCAATAAGCGACTTACCGTCTGAATCCTTGATGGTTATCCGCCGGATATTACCCTGACGCACCAGCTCCTTGACTGTCTCGACGACTTTTTCACCTGTGACCGCGAACTCTTCGGTCCTGTTGCCAGTTTCAGTCATTCCGTTCCTCCCAATGGTGTCTCAGTTCAACATCTGCCCTGCACCAGCAGACATCAATTCCTGTCTTGTGTTCATATCTTATTAGCTGGTATTCTGCTGAGTACACCGCACACATCCTGACATACTTACCTCCCGCGTCCATCACTGAAGAAGGTTCTTCAGCACCTTATCCACTTCAGCGGTATCGACCCATGTGTCGAAACAGGCACCATGACGCCATTCGTTGAGGATCCCAATTGTGGTGATGGGATGTACATCGAGGATTCCAAGGGAGAGGTCTACAGGACACGCAACTGCGACAATGAGCTCGGGTTTCAAATCCTTGACGGTCCTGCGGGCTGAGGTCCCTCCGGTGGAGATGGAGAAATGGACTCCGTATCGATCTCTGATATCGAGCAGATCACCAATTGGACACTTGCCGCACCGCTCACAGGAATCAGGCTCGAATGTCAGTCTGTGGGAACATGTATGATCCTGAAGGCAGTGCGGGAGTAGAACCAGCGTGCGATCCGCTGCATACATGCCTCCTGCAGATGATAGCACCCTCTTGTTGTTCAGCAGGACGACCATGCGCTCAGGGACGTGCAGGGGGATGCGAAGGGGTTTCTGGAGCAGTTTCAATGTTCCATAAGACATCTGAACAAGTGAGTGCCCCGCGATGGTGCCTGACGCAGTAAGAAGTGCTCCCGTCTGAAGCAGGATAAACGGAAGCAAAGCAGCACCAAGAGTAAAAACAGTATCCATTTTCAATGTGAGCGCAGCCAGAACGGTTACTGCGGTGATCGGCAGTGATATCAGCAGGAGTCCGAGATGGAAGAAACCTCTGCCTGAGCGATCGGGATCAATCAAACCTTTCACCACTTCTCATTCTGCTGCCCCGCAGGAACTCCTCCGAACACATGACCCTCTTCCCTTCCGGCTGGAGCTCCAGTATCTCCAGTGAGCCGGTCCCGCAGCCGATGATCAGTCCCGGATCAGTGAGGATGATAGCGGGGTCGAGCTCCACACTGCTTACGACAGTACGGATGATCTTGAGAATCCTGCCAGAGTACCTTGTCCTTGCTCCGGGGGATGGCTGAAATGCCCTAACCATCCTTTCCAGAACTGTAGCCGGTCTATGCCAGTCCAGCCAGGTCTCCTCAGTATTCAGCTTATCTGCGTAATCAGAATCGCCGGACTGCGGGACCGGTATGAGGAGACCGGATATGTAGTCCTCCATAACCTCAGTTATCCGCTCGGATGATAGTATCGCCAGACGCTCCTCCAGCGTTCCGGCAGTATCATCTGACTGAACATTCTCAGTGAAGGACTGCACTATGGGGCCAGTATCCCATCCAAGATCGGTGAGCATGAAAGTGACGCCTGTGACGGTGTCTCCATCCATGATGGTCCTGGCCACCGGAGCAGCCCCCCTGTGTCTCGGAAGCAGTGATGGATGGATGTTCATTACTCCATAGGGAGCAGATTCGAGAAGCTCCTCTGAGAGCCATGCACCGTAGTCCGCGGATATCATGATATCGGGGGAAAGCTTCCTGAGATCAGCGATGGAGTCGCTGTTAAGTTTCCCTGGCTGCAGGAGGTTCATTCCCATTTCCAGTGCAGCCTCTGCAACCGGAGGCTGCCGAAGCTTTCTCCCCCTGCCTGCCTGTCGTGGCGGCCGGGTTACGACAGCAACAATATCGTGGATCGAGTCCCTGAGGGCATTCAGGATAGGAAGAGCGAATGTGGAAGTACCGAGAAGGATGATCCTCAGACCGGAGACCATCAGAGTATCCTGTTCCCCGGCCCGTACTCCCTCTTTATCTCGATGAGACGTTTGCGGATAAGTCGTTTGCGGACAGGACTCAGACGATCGACGAAGAGGACTCCCTGAAGGTGGTCGTACTCATGCTGTACAGCCCTGGCTGCGTATCCATCGATCTCCAGATTGAAGGATCGTCCATCCACATCAAGAGCGGACACCAGGACCCTTCCAGGTCTGCGTACAAGCTCGTAGATGCCAGGCAGGCTCAGACAGCCCTCCTCATCCTTTACCATATCCCCCTCCGTACGGATAAGGGGATTGATGAAGACCCTGTGCCCGTTCAGCGGCAGATCTCTGCTGTTGAGAATAAAAATGGATACATTCTCGCCGACCTGGGGCGCAGCAAGCCCCAGGCCGTTCTCTATTTCAATAATGCGGTCCATGTCTTCCAGGAGCTGTTCGATATATTCACTCTCTCCCATGGGATCGAGCTTTCTTGATGTCCTCCTGAGACAGTCGGCGCCGAAGTGCTTCAGGGAGCGGCGCATGCTACTTACAGGTGCTGCAGGATTCGCCGGGGGTGCCTTCGAGGGTCAGCGAGTTCCTGTCAACATCTACCTTCACGCTATCGGCTATCTTGATGGTAACAACATCACCCTTGATGTTTGTGATGTGGCCATGAATACCACCGGCAGTGATTACTCTGTCGTTCATCTGGAAGGCTTCACGCATTGCCCTCGTCTGCTTGGCCTGCTTCTGCTGAGGACGGATCATCAGAAAATAGAAGATGACTATGATCGCTATCATCGGGAGGAAGCTCATGATTCCTCCACCACCCATGCAACTCGGAGCCTCTTCTTCAGCCATTTCTTCCTGCACAGGCACAGCTGTCTCGTTCACAGTGACCGACACCTCTGCAGGAGAGGTAGCCAGAGCAGGGGATGTAGACGGAGATGCTTCCGGAGACATCTCGGGAGTATCACCAGGAGAGGTCACTGGAACATCTCCAGGGGATGTGGAGGGTGCGGTCTCCTCACCACGTGCAAGGGCAAATGCGAACACTATAAGCAACAGTATGAAAGCTCGTTTCACTTCAGTTCTCCCGTCGAAATGTTGATGTCAGGCACGCGGTCTGGGGATACCTGACCTCATACCTATCCAGCTGCCTATCGTACCGGCGCATGTACCAAGAAGAAGTACACCCGCAATCCATTGCCCCGGAAGGAATCTGTGTGGGACGGTGGGTGAAAGAACAAGAGAGATGACAGCCGTAAAAAGCAGACTCCCCGCAGAACCGAGAAGCCCCGTGACTATTCCCTCCCCGATGAACGGTAATCTCACGAACCATCCGGGTGCACCTACTATACTCATAATCTCCACGGTCAAGGATTTTTCCGCTACCGCCAATCTTACCGTGTTGGCTACGATCAGTGATAGACTGACAGCCAGGACAAGCCCCGCCAGAAGAACAAGCCGGGCAAGAATATTGACCGCACTCGTCAGTCCGGGAAGGTACTCCTCGCCATAGATAACATCCTCTACTCCCTGCATTCCTGAAAGCGTTCGAGCGAGGGGAACTACCCGGTCATCAGTCCTGTGGTCGGTATGAAGGGACACCTGTACGGAAGCAGGGAGTCTGAAACTGGACCCCATGAGGTCAAGAAGCCCCGCCTGGTCAGGAAGATCTGCTCTGAAGACCAGTTCAGCTTCATCACTGGAGACGTAATAGACGGAGCGAACCCCATCCATGGTGGAGATGAGATCGGCAAGTGTCAGGGCAGCAGCCTGGGTAACAGATGGTTCCAGGAATACCTCGACCCCGACGTTCTCCTGCTCCTCGCGGAGAACAGTCTGTAGATTCCATGAAACTGCGATGAATATATCGAAGACCATGAATGAGAGGCTGACCATGAGCAGGGTCACCAGGAATGGCCCGAGTTTCCTCCTTAGTCCCAGCAGCATCTCATTGAATGCTCTTATGAGGAGATTGATTTCAATCACCGAATCCATCCCAGGCGCCGGGATCGACCAGCTCCCCCTTGTCGAGATAGAGATATCTGGCTATACCGGCAGGGACCTGCCGCGGATCGTGCGTAGCAAGCACCACTGCGGTACCGGACCTGTTGATCTCAAGAAGGAGATCGATGACCCTCCTGGATACTTCAGGATCGAGATTGCCGGTTGGTTCATCGGCAAGCAGGATGACCGGATGAGCTACCATTGCCCGTGCGATGGCAACCCTCTGCTGCTCTCCCCCTGAGAGTTCATGTGGTCTGGATGATCGTCTGTGGCTGAGTTCCATCTCTGCCAGAAGTGCGAACACCCTTTTCCTGATAACTCTGGGAGAAGTACCGGCAACCTGCAGGGGAAGGGCGACATTATCGAAAACAGTTCTCTCCTCAAGCAACCTGAAATCCTGGAAGACAATTCCCAGTTTCCGTCGAAGTACAGGAAGATCCCTTTGACTTATCCTGTCAGACCTGTATCCGGCAACTTCCAGAACCCCTTTGCTTGGCCTGTCACCCATCCATATAAGTCTGAGAAGAGTCGTCTTGCCAGCTCCACTTGGCCCTGATACAACAAGGAAGTCTCCCGTAGCCACTTCCAGATCGATACTCCTGAGAGCAGGCCATTCGCTATAGTGGCGGCTGATGCCGGTCATCCGTATCAGCATGGCTCTCCCAAGTTGGGCTCTGTATAGCTGATATAGAGCATACGGTCCTTCTTCGATACCTGCTTCGAAGCCGGCACCGCCAGAACTCTGACCGTCAGAGGAGTGGCGTCCGGTCTGACTGATCCGATGACATTCCCCTGCCTGACCTCCATTGATGGTTTTGCCCGCCTCCCGTTCAGCGTGACATGGCCGGTCCTGCAGGCTTTCCCCGCAACAGATCTGGTCTTGAATACCCCAGTGAGACTAAGGAACAGGTCAATCCTCAATGCCATAAGCCGTTCATATATTGTTGTAGATCACCGGTATTTGTCCGGCGAGGGAATCAATGAGAGAGGAATAGGCTTCCTGATATATCACCTGCTGAACGATCCCATCCAGTTCCTCATCTGAGTACGTGCTCCAGTCGATCTCTCCTGAATCATCGTATCGTCTGACCAGGACAACCGCACCGGCATCTGAAAGCACTACCGGCACTGATACTTCACCTGGCTCAAGTTCTGAAACGGGACCGGCTAGATTTGTAGGCCAGAAACTGAGAGGTACCGTACCGAGATCCCCGCCGATAGATCTGGAAGAGAGGTCCATACTGTATTTTGTGACGACGTCCTCGAAAGTTAGTCCCTCTCTGGCTGAAATGCTGTCCCTCAGGGATTCTGCCAGTTCGAGTGTCGAGGTCACATCATCATCCTGCAAAGGAACGAGAATGAGAATATGACTTGCCGAAACAGTCCCGTCATCGAATCGCTCATCCAGCCTGATCAGGTGTACTCCGAAGGACGTTACCACGGGCTGACCGATCTCCCCTACCTCAAGCTGATCAACTGCGTTCTCGAAAATGGGGACCATCTGACCTGGACCGAAGATACCAAGGGAACCTCCCTGCGAGGCGGAACCGTCCTGGGAGTATTCCATTGCGATCTCCTCAAATGATTCACCGCTGACTATTCTGTTTCTTAGAAGGAGCATATCCGCCAGAGCCTGATCGAGGTCAGAGCCCGAAGGGATGATTGGCAGATATATCCATGCAAGATGTCTTGGCATAACGATCTCCTCCACCAGGTCGGTACTGGAGGAGAGGTATGTCAATGGACTTACAGGCATATTCATAAGAGCGGACTGGACGCTATAGCCAACGTATGACTGAGCTGCCTGTCTGTCGCCAAGGAATTCAGCTAAAAATTGCCTGTATTCAGGCATAGTCATGCCAGCGGAGGATAGGTACTCCATCAGGAACTCCGCGCTGCCAAGATAGGCTCGTATCGCATCTTCCTGCTCAGCAGGCACTTCGTCTGGTGATACACCTATCGAGTACAGATAGTCAAGATAGTACTCATCCTCCATGTTCCCTTCGAGTATCCGCAGTATCTCAGCATCTACCAGTTCCTGTACCTCCTCATCGGTAGGGTACTGGCCCACTTCACGCGAGGCTTCTATCAGCATCCCCTCCTCGATGAGTTCATTGAGTGCGGTCTGATATTGACGACTGGCTATATCCTCGGCGTAATCCCCTGACAGGGTATAGCCGGACTCCAGAAGAAGCGTCGTTACCTCTGAATGCAGAATTGGCTGGTCACCAACGATGGCAACAACCCTGTCCAGGGTGAAAGGCGTAAGGAGGAGGCTGCACATAATCAGCGATATCATTCCATCATCTCCCTGGAGTTTCCCCTTTCGGGGGGACTAACGAACCGTTCCACCCTCAACAATCCGATTCTGCCGGGCCACTTCCAGCAGACTGTCATTCGCGAAAGCAAGCCTCTGGCGATAAAATACATCAGCAAGGCTCCAGACTACTCTGGATGTATCGGTGAGTTCGCGTGATTCATCGACCTTGAGAATGTGCCAGCCTCTGTCGGAGGCAAAGACCCTTCCGAGTCCCGTGATGACAACCTCTTCTCTCGGAATACCGAAGGCAACCAGTTCCCCGCCTGACATGAATCCGAAATCTCCTCCTATACCGGCCTTCTGCCCGATGGATAGCCTCTCGGCTGTAATCTGGAAGTTCTCACCCCACGAGAGTCTTGTGAAGATGGAGTCAGCCAGGTGTCTGTCAGCTACAAGTATGTGATAGTAGTGCCTTTCGACCATGTAGAGGAGACTATCCTCCAGCATCAGATCAAGAACCTCCACACTGTCCGGGAAGTCAACCCTGGAGTAGACCTCCTCAAGCAGTACGTCTCTGAGATATATCTGCCTGGCCCGTTGCTGAACCAGGCTGCTGAGTCTGGTATTTTCGAGTCCCTCATCCAATGCCAGCTGGGCTAGCAGCTCATCCTCGAGCCAGTCGTCAGCGTATGTATCATCAAGCCCGATGAGGGCAAGGTCCTCTACCAGAAGGACTGCATCCTCTACCCTCGCGATGACGGGTCTCTCTGCCGACTGTGCATGAATTCCCTCTGCTTCACCGTGTCCTGTCAGTCTTTCAGCAGATGAAAGAACAAGCAGGAGTGTAAGCACAAGGACTACAGGCACAAGCGCCCAAATACCCCAGACGGCGATTCCATTCTTATTGGATATGCTGCAGCAGCCTTTCGGGATGGAGCTGCACATCATGCTGCAGCCTGAGTTCATCGACCAGCGAGATGATAACATCCTCCTGCATGGCCTGGATGAGCTCCATCTCTACAAATTCAGTGATCTCAGCGATAGTTGGTTCAGGAGTGAGCAATTCCGTTTCCAGCACTTCGATGATATGGTATCCAGCTCCGGTCTCAACGACACTGCTCAATTCACCTTCTGCAAGGGTGAAAGCAGTCTCGTCAAAGGCGAGATATCCCGATTGTCCCCTTGTGATCCATCCAAGATCACCTCCATCGGCACCACTTGGTCCGATGGAGTACTGCTGGGCAAGGGACTGAAAGCTGCCTCCCCCTCTTATCTGAGCCAGAATGGAGTTTGCGAGAAGTGCATCATCGACAATGATGTGTCTAACGTGAGCCGCGATCTTGTAGGTATCCAGCCACTCGCCGACATAGTTCTCCACTTCCAGCTGCGATGGCTGTATATCAGCCACCAGTTGAGACATATATGCCTCCAGCAGGATCTGCCTCCGGGCCTGATCTATCAAATACGCGATCTCTGCGTTGGTTGATAGGCCGGATGATTCCGCTGCTCTGACCATGATCTCTTCTCTCACCCATGACTCCAGGACGTCCTCGGCTGCAGCCTCTGAAGCTACACCAAGATACTGGACATTGACCTCTCCACCGATCATCAGGAGAACATCATCCCATGTTAGGGTCGAGCTGTCTACCGTGGCGAGAACATCAGCTCCAGCAAGGCAGGAGAATATGATCAGTGCTGCGGATATTTGAAGAAGAAATGAATGCATTTAACGAACTCCAATCAGAAGGTTTTACCGCTCCGAAACGGTGTATCTCTTAATATACCGTTGCCCACGGGTCGATCTGGATGACGGCGGTGCTGTCAATCTCTACATCATAACGTGACCACAGTTCCAGAAAGTACTCCTCGAGGTTCGAGGAAATGATGCTGAGTCTGCAGTCATTCATCAGGAGGGGGAGCATGTCTTCGGGTCCAGTAGATCCCTCAGGGATGATCTCCACAACTTCGAAGTAAGCATACAGATCACCTTCGCCGACCTGTACCGGACCCTCGAATACACCCTCTTCAGAGGCGAATATGTAGGAACCTATCGGACCGAATACTTCAATCGCCCTCGGCGGAGTAGGAATCATCACACCAAGCGAATCAGTGCTCGAATAGAATTGCCCGAGTTCGTCGAAGCTTGCGACCTTTGCCCCGCTCAGCCATTCTGTGGGAATGTAGGCCAGAAGAACTGACCTGAGTTCAGGAAGAGTGTAATACTCGGAGTTGGCCTCATAGTGAGCAATGGCCGCTGTACTGTCGACGGATGCTGCGGGCAGCAGTGCCACGGTTCTAAGCATGTGCTCCGTTGTTGTCAGCTCTATCTGCTCATCAGGGAATAGCATTCCGGCCTCAAAGGCCCGTTCGGCCTGAGAATGCACAGTGGCAAGGTTGCCAACGAACATCCAGAGATCAATCCCCGGTTCGATAGTCGGAAGAGGCGGTGCAAGCGGGTAGAGCTCCTGAGGGATATTTCCGAAGAAATTCTCCAATCTCATCAGCTGAAAGATCTCAATGACCTCTCCCGTGGTTATCTCTCCGCCGGGATAGAAAGCCATAGCAGAAGAAAGATCAAGATCTTCAATATCCGTTACTTCATAGATCCCACCGCTGATCGCAAGATGTCCAGCGAGATCCTGAACAGGTTCAGACATGACGGTAACAACCGATTCCTCACCAAGAATTGCAGTTACGTATTGCCTTGCTACGGACTGGAGCGTGAACTCATCATTTTCGATGTGTGTGGTGTCGATCCGGCATACAACCCATGCCCCGAAGGCCGGCACCTGAACATATCCAGCTCCTATTAATGGAAGTGTTACCGCTGCAAATGACGGATCACCTGCAAGGAAGCTGAACATGTTGCCATCGATCTGGATGTAGCTGCTGCCATCAAGGCTCCAGGGCGCGAGCATCATGCCCTCTCCAGGATCATAGGATCCCATCTCTCTCCAGTCCCCGAGCAGTAGAGCGGCCTCTGAGCTATCCTCCATGAGAACGGCCTCGAGTGAAATGCCGATATCAAGAAGGCTGTCGACCATAATGGAGTCGATGCCTTGCTCGTTAAGGGAGTCCAGCCTGGCCTCTATCCAACTATTGGAGAGCCATGCGGTCTCGCTGAGTCTGAGCCATACATCAAGATCAACGGGAGGTGAGATCAGTGCTTCGTCGAGCAGAAGCCTTCGATTTATCAGTCGTATGACCAGATCGAGCCTTCCTCCCTCTTCCAGTACCATGACCTGTCCTTCGGGCGTAAGATTCTCAAACTCATCTCTGAAATCATCCAGAGTTATTGTAAATCCATCACTAGTGGCCAGGATACTCTCATCCTCGCCACCGCAGGATAGTACGACCGCTGTGATGAACATCAAAACAATTATCGCATATGCTCTGACTGGTGACACTTCGCACAACCTTTCCTCAATTGGACTGATGTATTGGCCTCTGATGTATTGTGGGATGAGTGCCTGATAGAGGGAGATGATCCAAATCTATGAGATAACCGTACACAGTAGGAAATATAATCTCTATCATTCCTCCTGGAAAAGTCTGAGTATGTCCGAGACTCGATTACTCAGACTGAGTCCCGGTGCATCAGAGGATCTCCTGACAGTTAGAACAACACGCCCGGTCTTCTCCTTTGATGTCCTGACATCATCCTGTCTGCGAATCCTGCCTGGAACCTTGATATCAGGCAGGAAAACTATCCTTGCTGCCTGCCCGGTAACGACCACCTCCTCTGCGCCGGCGCTGAGAGCCAGATAATGTAGTCTGGCTCTGGAGGCGCAGTTCAGGACAGGAGTGTCAGGCTCACCGTATCTGTCGGTGATGCAGGCCATCCAGTCATCTATCTCATCCAGGGATCCAACTCTCCAGAATACTCTGTAGATGCGCACTCTTTCCGCGATGTCAGGAACGTAGTCGGATGGTATGTAAGAATCACCCGGTATCTCCACCCTGACAGTTCTCTTACGCTCAGGATCCTGCTCGCCCCTGATCCTGGCCGCCTCCTGTCTGATGAGTTCCTCGAACATTGAATAGCCGATGGAGATCATCTGCCCATGTTGGGAGGCTCCGAGGAATTCACCGGCACCTCGCGTTTCGAGATCTCTCATGGCAATGTTCCATCCGGAGCCGAGTTCAGTAAAACGGCGTATAGTATCGAGTCTGTCCATTGCATCAGGTTTAAGCTTCGTGTACTCAGGCACGATGAGGTAGCAATAAGCCTGGTGGTGACTGCGGCCGACCCTGCCTCTGAGCTGGTAGAGCTCCGCGAGACCGAACATGTGTGCGTTATCAATGAACATCGTGTTCACCCTCGGGAGATCGAGTCCAGATTCTATGATAGCTGTACACAGCAGAACATCGTAGGTGCCCTCCATGAAGGAATGCATGACCTCTTCTAGCTGATTTCCGGTCATCTGACCATGGCCGACCACAATTCTGACATCTGGGATTATGGATTGGAGCTTCTCCCGGACTTTCTCGATGGTCTTTATCCTGTTGTGTACGAAGAATACCTGACCATCCCTCTCCAGCTCCCGCTTGACTGCTCTGGCAATTATCCCTGCATTGTACTGCAGAAGCTCGGTATGAATAGGGTATCTGTCTCTCGGCGGTGTGGCGATAAGAGATATGTTCCTGAATCCCGAGAGAGCCATGTGGAGTGTTCTGGGAATTGGCGTTGCAGTCATTGCGAGAGTATCAACGCCGGTTTTCAGTTCTCGGAGGTACTCCTTCTGCTTGACGCCGAATCGATGCTCCTCGTCTACTACAAGCAGCCCCAGTTTGTTGAAACGGACATCTTTCTGCAGCAGGCGGTGGGTACCAATGATGATATCAATACCACCCTCAGCCAGGATGGAGAGTATTTCGGTCTGCTCCTTCTTTCCTCTGAATCGGCTGAGCATCTCCACTTTTACCGGAAATTCCGCAAGGCGGTCCCTGAATGTGAAATAATGCTGTTCAGCGAGGACTGTTGTTGGAACGAGGACAGCCACCTGATATCCTGCGTCTACCGCCCTGAAAGCAGCACGGACTGCGACTTCGGTCTTACCGTAACCAACATCCCCGCAGACCAGTCGATCCATCGGAGAGGTCCCCTCGAAATCCTTCATCACAGCTTCTATCGCCTTGGCCTGATCGCGCGTTTCCTCATATGGGAAGCTCCCTGCCAGAGCAATCACATGATGTCCCGGAGCTTTGAACACTTCCCTGTTTGCAGCTTTGCGCTCCGCATAGAGGGCTGCCAGTCTGCCCGCGATCTCCTTCGCCTGCTTCCTGGCTTTGGAGATCCTGTTCACCCAGGATACTCCGCCTATCCTGTCCAGCACAGGGGCGGATCTGTCCGGGGCCATGTACCTCTGTACTGAACCGATCTCATCCATTGGGACAAGAAGCCTGTCACCGTCCCGGTACTCAATCGCAAGACAGTCCAGCGTCACTCCGGAAGTCTCCACCTTTTCGAGACCGATGAAGCGTCCAATACCGCATTCTGTGTGAACAACAAGGTCCCCTGGAGAAATATCCGAAGCATCGGATAAGCCCTCCCCCCCTCTGAAGTGTCTTACCCTTTCAGGTCTTCGTCTGCTGGAAAGCAGTCCCCGCTCCGCAAGGACAGCCAACCCGGAGTCAGGCATTCGGAAACCCTCTGATAGAAGGAGAACCGATTGTTCCAGAGACAGATCAGATGGCAGTAGTTCACTGAAAGTGGAACTCTCAGCACTTGAATCACTCACAACCGCAATCCTCACTCCATTGTCGGACCACTCTCTGAATTGCCTTATCATCTCATCCCTGTGGTCTATGAAGGATTCCTGCGGATAGGTCCGGTAGAAGGCATCTACATCATTACGCGGAAAGGGCTCCATGCGAAGCAGACGATCACTCGATGTCATTCTGTCGAGTACTTCAGGGAGATTGAAGAATTGCTCTCCGAAAGCGAAAGGCAGTTCTGCACTGGAATAGCTCTCACGATGAAACTCAAGAGCCTTCGCCATCTGCAACTCGACAGCATCGGGGTCCGAGATTATGAGAGTTCCGCTCGAAGGCAGATAGTCAAGCAGATGCGAGAAAGTATCAAGGAATACCGGTAGATAGTGCTCGATGCCGGGAAAGCCGTTAGAAGTCCAGAGCCGCTCGCTGAGGGGGTGTGTTTCAGGGACCATCTCCATTGCGCGATTCCAGTGTTCGGGTGAGAGAAAGACCTCTCTTGCCGGAAGAAGTAGACATTCCTGAAGATGACGTATACTCCTCTGAGAACGCTGATCGAAGTTGCGCACGGATTCAAGTTCATCACCGAAGAACTCCAGGCGGACAGGATTGTCCAATCCGAAGGTGGCGATGTCCAGTATCCCTCCTCTCCTTGCCCATCTGCCCTGTTCCCATACTCCGCTCTCCTTGAGATATCCCGCGGCGAGGAGCCACTTCTCCACGCTCTCCATTGAGATCCGCATGCCTTTGTACAGGCGAAGAATGGAAAAACTTGAAGGATTTGGCAGTTTCTTGAGAAGCGCAGATGCGGGAACTACGGCGGCAGCGCCGCCACCGGCATGGAGCAGACCGGCCATGCACTCTACTCTGTCAGATACAACACCGGGATGAGCAGGCTCACCTTCCCATGGGAGGGTCTCGTACGATGGAAAATAGAAAACTCTTCCTATGAGGGCTGTCAGGTCATCCCTCATCTTCTCAGCATCTGTGACAGTCGGGGTTACGATGACAGTAGGACCTGCCAGTCTGTGAGCAGCCGCGGCAGCGAACGAACGTGCAGATGCTGTCAGTCCGCCGACTGCAGTCGCGCGGTTCGAGGCAAGGGAAGAGAGCATTCCGTTGAATATCCCGTCCCAGAAGAACTCATCGATCACCCAGCCAGATGTTCCGCCGGTGATCTCCCCGTTGGTCATTCCTGGGGATCGGTTTCGGGAACGGGCACTTCCACATCCGACATGATGGACCAGGTTCTCTCAAGAACCGCAAGCTGGTCGAGATAGAGTTCGAGATCCTCACCCTCAAGAGGATCCGCAGGGGGCAGTATTTCCGTGGCGGGGTTCACGTACACACCGTTCTTCTTCATCTCGAAGTGGACATGCGGACCTGTGGAAAGTCCAGTGCTGCCCACGTAACCAATGATGTCTCCCTGTCTGACGTACGAACCTACTTCCTGTGACGGAGCAAAGCCGTTCATGTGCCCGTAACCGGTCTCGTAGGTGTTGGAGTGTCTGATGCGGACCATATTGCCGTAACCGCCGCATACTCCTCTGACGGTGATAATGCCGTCTCCGACGGCGTAGATCTCGGTGCCAAGCGGAGCTGCGTAGTCTATCCCGGTATGCGCTCTGCTGTAGCCCAGTACCGGATGCATCCTGGAGGTTGAAAAGACCGAGCTTATCCTTCCGAACGGAACCGGCATCTTCAGGAACATGGTTCTGAGTGATGCCCCGTCCCTGTGGTAATGATCCAGAACGATAGCGGACCCATCAGGGGCAATTGAATCCGGCTGATGAAAAAACGGAATGGCTTCGGTCATACCACCGAGGGCAAAAACATATTTGGCTGCAATTATCCTTCTGAGGGATGTCTCTGAGGAACCAGGATACCTTGTCTCCTCAATCATCAGCCAGATGCGGTCTCCGGGCTGAACATCATGATAGAAGTCAATGTCGTATGCAAAGAGCCTGTTGGCGAGTTCATCCTCAAGCTCCTTCACATAGGAGATCTCGCGAACCGAATCCCTGTGAGTGACGATGAGCCCGGTTGGAGTGAGATCGGACGGAACAGCTGCTTCGACAATACTCTCCCATACGCTGCTGCTGACCTCCAGCTCCACGGTGCGGATACGGCTCCATCTTTCAGAAGGAACCCAGCACCAGTCACTTGCGCTGCCATCGGGAAGGAATGATATTCTGTAGTAACCCCTCGTACGTCTCGGTCTTGCCCTGACCTCAAGGAGAGTCTCCCTGACGAAGACCGCTTCAAGCGTATCACCGACATGAACCGAAGTCCATCCGAGGCTGTCGATGAAAGTTGAGACACAGGTCGAGTACCTTGAGCCTTCGACGCCACAGGAGAAGAGTAGTCCTCCTAGAGTACCTCCCTCACCTACGGCAGATGTCCTGATATCAAGTGTATCAGCCAGAACAGTATTGAGTGAATCCAGCAGTGAGCCGAGAACCTCGCGATGCCCGGAAGGCCATGCGCTGCCTGCAGGCTCTGTCCTTGTTCGTCCAAAGAATACTGTCACGACCGCTCCAGCAAGGAAGAGCAGTATCAGCACCATCCTGGCATAAGTAGGTACACGTCTTTCTGCCGAGGAATAACCTCCTGAGAGCATCATACTTCGCTTTTCCCCAGAAGTCTGCTGGAGAGCCATCTGCCTGCGCGTACGAATGCCGATGTCTTAGCGGGTCCCGGGGCTCTGTATGAAGAAAGGACATCAAGTATTCCGCTCATATCCACATTTTCCCGGACGGTCCTGACTATCTCCGATATCTTGAGCGACTCACCGGCAGTGACCTTGAAGATATGGCGCTGCAATCTGGAAGCTGAGATGTCAACTGGCGCCTCCGTCCTGTACAGGGGTATTTCCAACCTCCTGCAGGCTTCCTCTACATGGGAGAGGAGTCCTGAATCCGGACCGCACAGGATAAGGGCTCCCGGACCGGACTCGATATTTCCTGACAGTCGTCTGGAAACAACCGCATCGATGACATCGATCCTCGATGCGCTCAGAAGGAGTGCGCGTCTTGGATGGTCAATAACATCCACGAGGATCTCGGAGCTGCTGCCGAAACCGGTTATGAATCCCTCAACCGGTGCATCGGGATCGCTCTTCCATGAGACAAGAGTCTCTGCTCTGAGCTTCATGCCGAGACTGCTGATGGAGGGTTTTGCGATGGAGCTGACATACGGGATGTATCCGAAGACCCTGATGCCCTTGGCGTGGAACCAGGGATCGAGGAATTTCTTTAGTCCCTCAACTTTATCGCGTCTGACCCTGTTGATGACAACACCCAGCAGAGGTATTGACCGATCATGGAAGAGGCTGCTGCAGAGTGTGAAACGGTCAATTGTCCTGCCTATCCCCGCATCCAGAACCATGAGGACAGGGATATCCAGAAGCCTGGCCACACCGGCATTGGAAAGCCCGAAGACCGATCCGACACCCGGATGACCGGTTCCCTCGACAACAACGATATCCGACTTTTTCGAAAGTCGGCCGAAGGATGCCGCTATACGCTTGTCGATGTTCTTAGGGCGTCCCTCAATAAGGAACTGCCTGGAAGCGCCGGGGGACATCGCGAAGGGAGCGGCATCCTCTAGCGAGCTGTCCAGACCGAGTGAAGTGTTCACCAAAAAGGAATCCTCACCAACTGAGGCGCCGTCGACAAGAGTTGTTTTCTGACCAAGAGCCTTCATGAAGGATGCCCCGCCTGGAAGGTTCTCCGACATCCATGAGACCATTCCCAGGGATAGTGTAGTCTTCCCTGCATTCATCTCGCTGCCAGCTATGAATATTCCTCGAACCATCTGATCAAGACCTTATTGATTGTTATTCGACGAGCGGAAAAGCCTGTCGCCGAAGTCGCCCAGGCCGGGCAGGATGAACCAGTTCTCATCCAGTTCTCTGTCCACGGCCGCGGTTATTACGGTAAGCTGTCCGAATTGCCTGAGTCTGAAAATCCCTTCGGGTGCTGCAACTATGCATACAAGAATAATCCTGTTGACACCCTTTTCCTGCAGGAAGCCCAACACACTGGCTGCGGTCCCCCCGGTTGCAAGCATTGGGTCGAGGATGATGATATCCCTTCCTCGAAGATTCTGTGCTGAATCATAGAGCCACTTCGCCTCACCGGAGTTCTCATCTCTTCGGAGGGCCACAAAAGCTACAGGTGATTCGGGTAGAATCTCCTGAAAGGGAGAGAGCATTCCGAGACCGGCCCTCAGTATCGGCAGCAGAACAGGGGTATTCACACAGATCTCACCAAGAGTCGCCTCCATTGGAGTCTCTATGCTGACCGGCTCAGTTGAAAGGTTCCTTGTGGCTTCTACTGCCAGCATCAGCCCAAGTCTATGGGACAACTTTCTGAAATCATCGGGGCCTGTTCCACGGTCCCGGAGTCTCGTCAGAATGTCCCTTGCTACTGGATGCTCGAATTCAATAGTTTCCATTGTCGTCTCCGATGTATAGTATTCCCTTTTCGACAGCGGAGAACATAAGAACAGGAGAGGGTGACTGCCAGTTGGCGGGACGGAAGGGAGCCTTGCTGTGGAGCTTCTGAGATCGCTCAGTGAACGAGGTCTTGTCTACCAGATGACTGCAGAGGAGAAGCTTGCAGAGCTTCTGGATGGCCCCAGGCTGACATTCTATATCGGTTTCGACCCTACGGCTGGAAGTCTGCACCTCGGGCACCTGGTCCCACTCATGATAGCCAGACACCTCCAGAATGCAGGTCATAGACCGCTGATAATCGTGGGCGGCTGTACAGCACTGGTAGGAGATCCTTCCGAAAGAAGTGCGGAGCGCACCTACGAGCCAAGGGAAACGATCGATGGGTGGGCCCGCTCTATCAAGACGCAGCTTCAGCGCTTCCTTGACTTCTCCGCCAGAGAGAATGGTGCCCTGCTCCTGGACAACAGCGAGTGGCTGGATGATCTGAAGCTGATCGACTTCCTTCGGGATACCGGGAAGCACTTCAGTGTGAACAGGATGCTCTCGGCGGAGTCGGTCAAACTCAGGCTGGAGGGAGGCATCTCCTTCCTCGAGTTCAGCTACAGCCTCCTTCAGTCATACGATTTCCTGCACCTCTTCCGTACCGAGGGCTGCATTCTGCAGGTTGGCGGGTCGGACCAGTGGGGCAATATAGTCGCAGGTATTGACCTCGTTAGAAGGGTCGAAGCCTCGGAAACATGGGGCTTCACCTGTCCGCTGGTCACTGGTAGTTCGGGAGAGAAGATGAGCAAGAGTCAGGCCGGAGGAGCCATATGGCTCGACCCGGAGCTCACCACGCCTTACGACTACTACCAGTTCTGGATGAATGTCGATGACCGGGATGCCATCTACTTCATGAAACTCTACACTTTCGTCCCCGGCGACGAGATAGATGAACTGGCACGGCTCACCGGAGCCGACATCCGAAAGGTAAAGGAGAGACTTGCCTTCGAGGCAACCTCACTGGCTCATGGTGAAGACAATGCGAGGAAGGCTGAGAAAGCCTCCAGATCGCTTTTCGGTGGAAAGGGAGACCTGGACGAGGTCCCCACCCTGCAGCTCGCTGAGTCCAGGCTCAGCAAGGGTGTCTCATTCCTGGATCTTTTCGTAGAGACAGGACTGTGCCCGAGCAGGAGCGATGCCCGCAGACTCGGCAAACAGGGAGGTCTGTACCTGAACGGTGAGCGCATCGCTGACCCCATGCAGAGCATAGCAGTCTCAGACCTGAAAGAGGGCGGCCTTCTCCTCAGGGCAGGCAAGAAGAGGTATTACAGGATAGAGTTCAGCTGAGTCAGAGGTTGAGCACCCGAGCTGAAACAGTACTGATCCCGTCTGAGTAATCAAGGATACAGACACCTGGAGGTCGGTTCGCAGCCTCCCAGGTAAACTCAGCCGTTCCTGAGACAAAACTCGTACATGCAAGTTCATCAATGAGACGGCCGGTGATGCTGAATACTCTTAACATTGCCGGTGTCCTGGATATGCCTTCCACACTGACATGCAGAATGCTCGTGAATGGGATAGGAGATGCATTAATAACCAACCGGGAGACCGCTCCCTCTCCCTCGCTGCAGCCAAGCTGGATGGTGGTATTGAGGTAGACCCACATGTAGTTGGATCCTGATTTGAGGATATCCAGATCGGAATCCAGATCCAAGAACAATGTTCGAAGTAGGATCTGTGCTGTCCCGCTGGAGAACAGTGCATCATCAGGATCATCGGAAAAGTATCCGTCTCCGTAACCGGGAATGATCTCACTATTACCGCTGATACTCAAGTCCAGATGGCCATCAAGATCAATATCCCTAGCTTCTAGACTGTATTGTACAGCACCGCCGTTCTCGTAGTATGCTGAATCACTTGCCAGGAATGTTCCATCCTGCTGATTGATGAATACTCCGACAGCGTACTCGTCCAGAGATGCGTAACCACCTCCCGCAATATCCGGATACGAATCCTCGTTGAAGTCACCCGCTTCTATGTATTGAATCACTGTATTAGCTGGATATGAACCATATATATCCGGAGCTTCACTGAAAGAACCGTCTCCATTCCCCATGAAAACAGCAATTCCATAGCTTCTAGGACCATGATCGTAGTAGCTGCAAATTAGATCCTGATCTCCATCCAGGTCCAGATCGCAAACTTCAGTAGACATATAGTAATAATGCTGTTGATCCTTATTGTATCCCCAGGACTTCACGAAATTGCCGAGGCCATCACCGAGAAATACGTGCATTGAGTCTCCATGCAGCGACACAACATCAAGATGCTCATCATCATTCAGATCAGATATCGATCCGCAAGGACCCCAGAAATGCCCCAGGTCCTCAGGGGCACCAAAAGTACCGTTTGAAGAGGTACAAGGATGAAGATTGCTGAAAACACTGCCTGGATTGCTGCTTCTTTTCTCATCATCCACCACCTTAATTCAGTACTACAACTTGTGTGAAGGTGTCAACTCTCCATTGATAGGCGTGAAGAAATGAGGCCGGGCCTCATTTCTTCATTAATCGAAAAACTGAGGCCCGGCCTGAGATCTACCTGAGATCTATAAGATCTAGCGTCCGCCGCCTCCGCCGCTCGATCCGCCTGAATCTCTGCCGCCGGTGCTTCCGCCTGTTGTTCCGCCTTCAGTTCCCGGACGTGTTCCTCCGGAACCGGAGTCTCCGCTCCTGGCACCTATCTGATTGAACTGGGTCCTGAGATCGGAGATCTGCCACTCGAGAGAACCGAGCTCGTCACGAAGTGAATCGTTCTCGAGAGCAAGACTGTCCATCTGGAGTACCATTTCCTCGATGTCCTCCCTGGCCGCAATCAGGCTGTCATCAAGGTCGGTGAGGGTTCGGCCGAGAGCCTGAATGCTGTCGGGCACGTCTGCGAGAGACTCTGTGAGTTCATCCACGGATTCCAGCAATCCCTCGAAATCGGCAGATGCCACTCCAGGCGAAGGGCGTGAGCTGGTTCTGCCTGTGGAATCAGGACCTCCCTCGAACTGGTCGATATCCATGCCTGTGACAAGCACCTCGAGGTCGGCAAGTTCACCTTCGAGTTCCTGTAGCCTGTCGTTCACTGCGCTGTCGTCATAGGTGACTGTAGTCTCCAGCTCCTCCATCCTCTCCTCGATCTCTCCCATCCCCGGCATGCTGCAGGCGACAAGCATCAGTACGGATGCAACGATAAAGTATCTCATACCCACTTCAGTTCCCTTCAGATGATTCGCCGAATACCTCGGCAGTATATGTTTGAATCGCAATTCTGTCTCCATCCTTCCATGCATCCGGCGAAAGCCCGGCCTTCATGCATGTATGGGCAAGGAGCGTCTCCCTGTCCCATCCCTCCTCCTCTGCAACCTGCGGCAGGAGAGTCCCCGAATATGGTCCTGACCTTACATAGATGCCATGAATACCTGGAACAACCTCTTCCGCCTTCGCAGGGGACATTGGACTGAGAAGCGACAGCTGAATCAGGAGTCCTCCCACTTCATCAGGTGTCACAGGTCGGAATCTGGGATCATGGACAGCGGCCGATGCAGCCATTGCCGCAACTGTATCTCCTAAGGAGCCGACCCCGATGAAATGACCTATACATCCTCTGAGAGCGCCAGAACCGGTCTTGAGCGTGACAAAGGCGCCGCCCGTCCGGTCGAAGGGTGATCCATCCGGCACTTCAGGGAGTGCGGTCCCCTCAGCGGCGGCGAGTACTGAAGCTCTTGCCAGCTTCAGCAGCAGTCTCCTCTCTTCAGTTGATGTCACAGGGGATCCCCCTTCCGAGCCGCATACCCGGAGAAATATCCGACTACAGCACTTCTATCCCCGCTGGCAGTTGCTGAAGTGTCATAGGATATCCTGCCGAAATCCGTGCATCCGCCGAGAAGGCAGTAGTGCATCATGGTCATCATCGGTCCGGAACCGCAGGCTTCAGCCTCACCATCCTCGATGAGTGCCTCTATCTTCTCCGGATCACCGCTGCAGAATGCACTGATGAGCCTTTCGTCCATTGCAGATGCAAGTCGCAGAGGGTGATAGTGCGAAAGGTCGCTTGATGCCACCACGAGAGTTCTGTCTCTGGCTGAAAGTGCAGATGAGAGCAATTCTGCAAGACGCTTCGAAGCGGCTTCGGAACTGTCGCCCTGGAGTATCACTGCGATATCCGCATCAGGCCATCTGACCTGAATGAAGGGGACCTGGACTTCAGCCGAATGCTCGCTCATATGCGCCGCAGGCTGGAACATGCAGCCGGCCTCCAGAAGTGCGGATGTCAACTCCCTGTCGATTGAGACGATCCCCAGGGGAGTTCTAAATCCGGCGCCATCGAAGACCGAATACCCCCTGAGGGGGTACCGGTGCGATGGAGCGACAATAACGACTGTATCGACGGTTTCCGGTGCGGATGCATAAGCGGTTCCTGCTACAGCACCGGAGTAAATGTAACCCGCATGAGGACTTACAAGACCGATCAGACCGGACAGAGAGTCACAGGCCGCATCTCTCATGAAGCCATAGACCTTGCCGTACAGGACATTCCTGTCATCCGGATAGAATGTCCCGGCTACGACAGGCTCTCTTATCACTGTTCCGCTCTCCCTGCAACGGCCAGGTCTTCCATGCCGTAAATGCCCGGCTCTCTCCCGATGATGAACTGTGCAGCCCTGAGAGCACCGAGCGCGAAGGTCCTCCTGCCGGTAGCGGCATGCGAAAGGAGGAGTCTCTCACCGTCACCTAGAAGATGGAGCTGGTGTTCACCTGCTACATCGCCTCCGCGGACGGAGTGCATCCCAATCTCATCCGGAGTTCTCGGTCCTGCGGCGCCATGCCTGCCATTAAGCATATGAGCGGCATTCCGTGAGTCCCGCCATATCTCGAATAACCTGATTGCAGTGCCGCTCGGACTGTCGACCTTGCCCCTGTGATGGAACTCCACGATCTCCAGATCAAAGTCGTCTCCGAGCAGTTGAGCTGCCTCTGCGAGTAATCTGCCGAGAACGAAGACACCCAAACTCATGTTGGCCGACCTGAAGACGGGTCTGACCAGCGCCCACTTCCGAAGGAGTTCTTCACCCTCAGGACCTATGCCGGTAGTTCCCGTCACTAGAGCGACATCCTTCCTGCGCTCCAGAAGCCTGTCAAGATCGCTCCATGCCGAAGGAAGGGAGAAATCGATCACGACCTCTACCCCATCGGGCAGTGGTGTATCAGCATCCAGTCCAGGTGGGCGGGAGTCATAGCAGGCAAGCACTGATGTGCCGGTCTCCTCCTGAAGGAGCCTTCCCATGCGACCCTCGCTGCCGAATACGGCTATAGAAATCAAATCAGCCCTGCCTCCGCCAGTACTATCTCCAGATCAGGGACGAAAATATCTGTGAGCGGCACAAGAGGCAGTCTCAATTCGTCCTTTATCATCCCCATCAGACTGAGAGCCTTCTTGACAGGAGCAGGATTTGTCTCAAGGAACATTGCTCCCATGACCGGATAGAGTTTCTCCTGTATTTCCCTCGCTTCAATAAGAGAACCGGAAGAGGTCAGCCTCATGAGAGAGGACATCTCAGCGGGGGCGATATTGGAAATGACCGATATGACACCGACGGCCCCGAGAGCCACCTGGGCCATCGCGATGGCGTCATCTCCACTCAGGATGGCTATATCATCGCAGAGACAGCGTATCGCAGTGACGCGTTCGGCAGAGCCTGCTGCATCCTTGATGGCGGTTATCCGGGGATGCCCTGCAAGCCGCGCTACGGTCGCGGGTTCGATGGAGACTCCCGTTCGTCCGGGAACATTGTAAAGGATCACATCGCAGTTCACGCTGTCGGCAACCGTCGTGAAATGCCGGTACTGCCCTTCAGCGGTAGGCTTGTTGTAGTATGGAGTTATGAGAAGAAGTCCGTCGACGCCGAGTGCCGCGGTTTGCTTTGAGAGTTCCACTGTGGCCGCCGTATCGTTTTTGCCTGATCCGGCAAAGACAGGCACTCTTCCACGGACAGAATCCATAACTGTCTGCACTACCTGTAGGTGTTCCAGTGTAGAGAGAGTGGCCGCTTCACCGGTGCAGCCGCAGGCTAGAAGACCATCTATACCCTGTTCTATCTGCCAGTCGACAAACCCTCGCAGGGCGGGAAGGTCAAGCTTCCCGCCGCTGAAAGGAGTGACCAGGGCTGTTATTGCTCCGCTGGGCAACACTCTACTCTCCCTTCTTCTCCATCATTCCGAGGAAGGGCTTGAGAAGCTCTATCGGCAGTGGGAAGATGGTGGTTGAATTGTTCTCCACCGCGATCTCTGAGAGTGTCTGCATATAGCGAAGCTGGAGCGCTATCGGGTGCTGTGCAATGACATCGGCGGCATCGGCAAGTTTCTGCGAAGCCTGGAACTCGGCGTCCGCCCTGATGATCTTTGCTCTTCTGTCCCTCTCTGCCTCGGCCTGCTTTGCCATGACCCTCTGCATGTCCTCAGGGAGATCGACATGCTTCACCTCGACGGTGCTGACCTTGATACCCCAGGGGTCGGTCATCCTGTCCAGGATGTTCTGCAGCTTGGCATTGATCTCGTCACGCTGGGAGAGGAGCTCGTCGAGTGTAGCCTCACCCAGAACGCTCCTGAGGGTGGTCTGGGCGAGCTGGCTGGTAGCGTAAATGTAGTTTTCAACCTCGAGTATGGCCTTCTTGGGGTCGATGACCCTGAAGTAGACCACAGCGTTCACCCGGACGGAAACGTTATCCTGTGTGATGACATCCTGAGGTGGGACATCCATTGCAACTACGCGCAGGTCCACCTTGCGGATGGCATCTATCATGGGCCAGACGATGATGAGCCCGGGGCCTTTGAGTCCTATCACTTTACCCAGTCTGAATATGACCCCTCTCTGGTACTCCTTCAGCACCTTGAGCGCTGAAACGAGGAACAGAAAGAGTATTACTGCCACAACTACCGCAACAGGCATTGTTGCCTCCAAATCTGTTAAGCTGCTTCCAACCAGGACGGATCGGGCTAGATCTCTATCAGCCTGACCCTCAGTATCATCGAATCATCCTCTATATCGACCACCTCAACTATATCACCCTTGGAGAGGATGATACCCGGTGCAGAGGGTCTGCACCACCAGAGCTCACCCCTGATCTCGACGAGTGAGCGATGCCTGAAGGAGGAGGCCTTCACTATCGGTCCTGTCTCACCGAGCATTGTGAGCTCACCTGTCTCGTCCGGGGCGTTCTGCGCCTTGAGCCCCAGATAGAGCTGGATAAGTCCCAGAAGCAGGATCAGACCTCCCCCCGTCAATATCATCGGGAGCAGATTCAGTTCGATCTCTATTGGCAATAACAGCATCATTCCATCCTCCAGTCAGATGTCGTCTCCACACCCTTGAGCCTGAGGTCCAGTGCCGTGGGATTCGTTGCGGCTGCAAGAGCGGTCTCACGACTAATCCTGCCCTCGACTATCAGCTTATGAAGAGCCATATCGAAGGTCTGCATGCCGTACTGGGAATAGCTGCTTTCCATTGTGGAGGGTATGAGATAACTCTTTTCGGGATTCACAATGCACTCCTGGATAGTAGATGAGTGAACGAGAACTTCAGCTGCGAGAACAAGTGTATCATCCTCTATCCCCGGCAGCAGACGCTGTGATATCACTCCGGTCAGAAGCTGTCCGAGCTGAAGTCTGACAAGCTGCTGCTGGGATGCGGGGAATACATCGATGATCCTGGTGATCGTCTCAGCTGCATCGCCCGTATGAAGAGTACTTAGAACAAGATGTCCTGTCTCCGCACCTGTAAGGGCTGTTGCAATGGTCTCGGAGTCCCTCATCTCCCCGATGAGAATGACATCGGGGTCCTGTCTGAATACCGACCTGAGTGCAGAAGACCATGTCTCGGTGTCAATGCCGACCTCACGCTGACATATGGTCGATTTGATATCCCTGTGCAGGAACTCTATGGGATCTTCAATAGTGACTACATGAGCCGAACGGTGCTTGTTGATATGATTGATTACGGAGGCAAGTGTTGTCGATTTCCCGCTTCCGGTGACACCTGTTACAAGGACCAGGCCCCTCTGCTGCATCGCTATTTTCTTCACCACATCGGGAAGACCGAGCTCGTCCATATCAGGAACGGCATATGGGATTATCCGCATGACAATGGCGGGTGTGCCCCTCTGGGAGTAGATATTAACCCTGAATCTGGCATGTCCGGGAAGTGAGTGACCGAGGTCCAGCTCCTCGCCCCGCCGGAGTCTGTCGGCCTGACGATCAGTTATCAGGTCGTCCACGAGCCTTTCAATATGCTCAAGCTGCATTGGCTCGAAATCCTGCAAGTGCTGTATTACGCCTGATTTGCGTACAATGGGCCGGCATCCAACCTTGAAATGAATGTCACTGACCTCATCCTCAAGGATGGCCAGGAGGAGTTTGTCAATTGCCTTCTTCTGGCTCATACAGACCGTTCCCCTCTATGTAATGTCGAACACTCTCAGGTACAAGATAGCGAGTATCAAGTCCCCGGGCAAACCGGTCCCTGAGGTCGCTTGAAGAGACGGCAAGTGAGGGTATCGCGAAGGTCTCCACTCTCCGCAGCAGGCCAGCTGGGAGCGCCTTGCCTGAAAAGCCGGGGCGGGTTCCGGCAACAAGTCTGGCATACCTGGAGAGTTCGTTCGGGTTCTTCCAGGTGAACAGGTCACGGAGACTGTCCATTCCCATGATGAAACAGATATTCTCTCCATCCTTCGACAGGCGTCGGAGAAGGTCCACAGTCCATGAGGGTCCGGATTTGTCCTCAAGATCCGCGGCGCGCAGACCGGGGTGATCCAGGGCCGTCAGACGGATCATCTCAAGCCTGTGGCTGAAGGGGCTTATGGAGCATCCGGTCTTATGGGGAGGATATCTTGATGGGACAAGGAGCACTTCCTGCAGGTCATATAGACGCATGGCACAGAGGGATAGTACCAGGTGGCCGATATGGGGAGGGTCGAAGGTCCCGCCCAGCAGGCCTCTCATGTCAGAGCTTTTCCAGGGCTTCCGTCACATCTGCGAGCTGCTCGGGATCAAGTACGCACTCATCCAATGCTCTCTGGTAGGACCTTCTCGCAGAGTACTCGTTCCCAGTCTCGATGTAGAGTTCACCGAGAGCAATGAGAACATCAGCTTTGCATCCAGTCTCACCGTAATCGTTCAGCGCCTCCCTCATATACAGAACAGCTGCATCGTATTCCTGACGTCTCGCGTAGAATCTGCCTACGAAGAGAGCCCGATCGGCCAGGTATGTGTTTGCCTCATCCTGCAGGAGTTCCGCCTCGGTGATCAGCGGAGAGCCGGGATAGTTCGTAAAGAAATCATCGAGCTGGCTCACAGCATTGAGAACAGGGGTCAGGTCCTTTCTGTAATCATGCCGCTGAAGCCACCAGGTATGTGCTGTCTCGAAGGAAGCATCATCAGCCCACTCGCTCCTGGGAAATTCGGTGTAGACCCTGGAAAAATAGAATATGGCATCAGCCCAGTAGTGGAGACCGGCCTCTGCGAGCCCAAGTCTATAGAGATAAAGGTCTGTCGAGGCTGCGCCCGGATACATGAACATCAGCTCCGTATACAGCCTTGATGCACCGGAATTGTCGCCTGAGAGTCTGGCCTCCTCTGCCATTATCTCGACATCTTCCCTGCTCAGTCCAGCGGTGTTGTAGGTCCTTCCGCAGGCAGTGAGAGCCATCAGCACGATCAGGGGGAGAACAGCCACCAGGATAGATCTCCTCTTTCCATATCCAGTCAAACCCGACCGCCTATTCAAATCCGTTGTATGTGAGGGAATCCCGCTTCGCCCTTGCGAAAACTGCCGAAGGTGATGAGGAGCCGGGCGAGATCGTGCATGCCCTCCGGTACCAGGAAAGGGCTTGTGAAGGGTCTCCATTCGCTTCAGCCATCAGACCGAGAAGGCAGGCCGCCTCGATCCTCTCCCCTGAAAAATCGGTATTCCAGACTTCCATCAGCTTCTCTCTCGCAAGGATCATCCTGTTCATCTCGATATCATCGGCAGCGACTTCCAGGAGAAGCTGTATCCTCCGGAGCCTTGCACCAGGATCTATCCCGCCGAGCCTGTCTAGTTCCGTAAGGACTTCAAGCTCTTCAAGTCTTCTCGGAGTAAAGGGCAGCAGCTGCATCCGTGCCATGAGGATGCTTTCCCTCAGATCCGTCCTCACCATAGGTATCCTGTCGAGTTCGACAAGAAAGCTCTCAGCAGCATTGGCAAGGAGACTGTCCCCCGATGGTGTGCCGTTAAGGCTGTCCGGGAGTCCTGAGATCTGCTCGAGGTGCGAACCGGCAAATGTACCTCTGAGGAGCCACTCCTCTTCAAACATATCAAGAAGATCATATACCAGAGCCTCTTCGAAGCAGTCGAATGCCTGAAGGGAATCGTTGTTCCTGACCATCTCCCAGCCCAATCGTCTCCAGAGTTCACCTACTGCTCTGGACTCGGCAGCGGTGCTGTCAGAGGAGAGCATCTGCAGAGCTGACCTGGCCCGTTCGCGAATGAGTGTCGTCCGTTCTGACTGAGCTGCAAGTACAGCGACTTCAGCATATTCCAGGAGAATATCAAACTGATCTGCACCGGAGGCGATGACATCTTCGTAGAGGTTCAGCGATTGTGAGTACCTGCCTGACTGCCTGAGCAGTCTTGCCTCTTCCAGGGTATCTGCAGCCGGCTCATCCCCGCAGGCAAAGAGAAGCGATGCGGCCATTGCCAGTGCGGCAACCGCCGTCTGCTGACGTACCCGCACGGGTCAGTCCGCTCTGCTGGAATAAAAGAGATAAACGAGACTTGCAACCACTCCGGTAACTATAATGGGCTCCAGGAGACCGCCTCCCTGGTCCTCAGGAAGATCGGCTGTAAGCCATGTCCAGTCCTCAGAACCGCTTAGTTCATCGGTATCGGACCAGGAAATGACATCCCTGACCTCTCCGCCTGACCTGAGTGTTGTGAGAACCGTCCGATCCTGATCCAGCAGGGTTGCTGAAAGCTCACATCTGGCTATCCTCTCAACCCTTCGGGCTCCGATCACCCATGGTCTGCTGATGTCACCATATTCGACAGTGAGTTCCATTGGTCTGACCATAAGCGTGATGACCGAAGGTACCTCTTCCGACCTCTCTGTAATGGAAGCTGTTACCTGCACTCCACGCTGATTGAGTACGTAGACAAGGGTCTGGTTTACGAACCAGCCTCCCATGTGGTCACCATCGATCTCAACAACAAGGGAGCCTATGCCAGCTGCGGCTACACTGTCCGCTACAGGTTCGCAGGCAAGGATGAGTGCGTCCTCGGCAAGCTCCAGGTTAGCTGGACCCGTTGACGCGATAAGTGCCATGGCCACCAGGATTAAATTCATTTCAGTTCCCTCAGCTCATTCGTCTTGCGACGACCCGCGGGGCTCGCACTCCTGTGAGTGAACCTCCCCTGTCTGTCTATCCGCATTATACGTCCTTCATGGATCGCACCAGCGGGGACCATCAATATGTAGTGACAAAGATAAGAAGCCATGCTTTCAATCGCCACTCCTGCCCGAATCACCTGACAGGCGTAACAAGCATATCGGCTCCTACGCACTCATCCACAGTGCAGAGAATAATGGCTCCGGGTCCTGCAGGACTGGAGAAGATCGAGGCGCCATCAACGGCCGGAGCGTCGTACACGCTGTGCCCTGATTCTGAAGTATCCGCAAGAATTTCGATGACGTTTCCCTCCAGCCTGTCCGCCCATACCAGCTGACAGGCCTGTCCCGCATCACCTACCGCGGCCAGTCTCGATTGCACTGTTGACGCATCAGGCACTCCTGCCCTGCCGGTCCGCGCAAATTCCGCAGTTCCCTCTTCAGGCCAGTACGGGAATGCGCAGATCGTCCTTATGCACCTGTGAGATGTAAGAAAATCAATAAGCTGCTGGAAATCCTCCTCAGTCTCCCCCGGGTATCCGGTAATGACGGATGTTCTCACTGCCGGGGGTTCCTGCAGCGCATCGAGGGAGTCGAAGAGCGCGTCCAGCATCATTCTGTCGTACGGTCTGCCCATTCGGCGAAGGACAGCATCAGAAGCATGCTGCACGGGAAGTTCAATGTAGGGAACTACATTAGGTTCATCATGAATAACACGGATCAGATCCTTCGGGAAATGAGACGGGTGGACGTAGTAGAGTCTGAACCAGACGGATGGATGCTCCCTCGCCAGCTTCGGAAGCAGCCAGGCGATATCTCCATCCCCGCATGACCAGGCGCCTGTATCCTGTCCGACAATTCCTATTTCAAGTGCTCCCTGGGAAACCAGTATCGAGCAGTCCCTGATTATCTCGGCCGGATCCCTTGGAATGTGCCTCCCCCTGATAAGTGGTATGGTGCAGTAACGGCATCCATTTGAGCATCCTTCCGAAATTCGGAGATATCTGTTCGTTCCGCTGCCTGAAGGAAGAGGAACGATAGCGTCATTCGAGAGATATCCGGCCAGTGCAGCGTTATCAGCGGCACCCATCACAAGATCGAATTCCTCGAGCCCCCCCGATCCGTCATCTGGAAAGCGGGATGGCAGGCACCCGGCGAGGATCAGGATCCTGCCCTCCACTGACTGTTTCCAGTCCAGTGCTTCCTTTACAGCCTCCATGGATTCCGCTATCGCTGGATCAATGAAGGCACATGTATTCAGCAGGAGCATGCAGGCCTCATCCGGAGTGTCCGTCAGGCGCCACCCGGCCGCCTTCAGGATACCGGCGAACGTGTCCGAGTCTGCTTCGTTCTTGGGACATCCCATTGTGACGATGCAGACCACCTGCGGAGGATTCCCGGACAGTGAAAGATATTGATTGATGATTACATGCCCTCCGGTTCGACCAACAGGTATCCATCAGGGATATTCATTACAAACACATCCTCCACTGGAAGATCGGTAACTTCGATATCCCACATGCGGTATGCGGTCCGGTTGCCGTTGGCGTCCCTTGTCTCGAAGAAGAAAGGAAGACTGTCCGACAGAGTGTATCCTACTGTCATACCTGTGATCCCCTGTCCAAGATCTCCCTGAAGATGGACTACCACGCTATCCCCGAGAAGTTCGACCGTTTCGAGGGATGTCGAATCAGCAGCTCTTTCGATCAAGTGCAGGAAACTTGCAGGTTCTGACGAGGGATAGAGTATCACCTGCTCCACATCAGCCTCAATTGTGTAGAGCATCTCCCCATCGTAACCTGTGCAGCATCCGGATGGTTCGGAATACGCAAGAAGGAAGAGATTGGGGTGCGCTATATGCAGCGTACCCTCGCTTGTTTCCTCCTCGAGGGTAAGCGCCCAGATATCTGTCTGGGAAAAACTCCCCGTCAGGTAGCCCGCATCGTCGATTCTTGATATGAGGGGTTCTAGGGCGGAAGCGCCGACCGAGATCACAAATGCTGAGATGAGAGCGATCAGGTTCATTTAAGGACATCCTCCGTTTATATGGATTGAGCGCCGGGTCTCGGGGGCTGCAGCACGGCATCGCTTCCGACGACAAGAACAACTCCCTGGTGACCAGGAGCAACAGTGGAAAGGATGTTCCCTCCCGGCTGCACGGTAACCGTTGAGTGAGATATGAGCCAGGCTGCCACTGAATCGGCAACCAGCTGTGCACCGGCCAGAGAACCCTCGGGATAAAGAACAAGGGTCAGGGATGGAGCGCCGGGATCCTCTATCATCCTTGGATAGCAGTCATTGGAGATAAATAGTGTCTCCAGTCTCTCCATTGTACCGGCTGCCAGAGGGGTGCCAACGAGCGCAAGAGGAGGGAATCCAATAACAGGCGGATCCTCGATGACCGATGCGGTATCGCTAAGACCGGAGAGATCAGAGTCAATTCTCCTGACTGCGAGCAGAGCATCATCAGTCAGAGGGGATTCAGGGAACATGCTGACCAGACCGCTGAAGCCGCTTCTGGCTGATGATAGAGATCCCCTGTAATACTGCTGACTCGCCCTGATGAAGATCCCCGTGTCATCAGAACCGGTCGCAAAGCCGGATTGATCATAACTTTCCTTTGCACCGCCACAGGAGGCCAGAAAGAGCAGAACCGACAGAATTGCCGCAGCAGTCAATCTGACATGCATATTACTCCTCCTCATCATCATCCGTACTGTTCAGCTGCTGCATCTCTTCCAGGGTAACAAGCACTTCCCTGGCCTTGCTGCCCTGGAACGGTCCCACGACCCCCGCCTGCTCCAGCATATCGATAAGGCTTGCAGCCCGGGAGTAACCGACCCTCAATCTTCGCTGGATTATCGAGACAGAACCCTGCTGGGTCGTTACAACGACCTGCTTCGCTTTCTCGAACAGCGGATCATCGATCTTTATCCCGGTAGGGTCCATGAGGTTCCCCACCTCATCCTCAGGAAAATCAAATTCAAATGGAACAGGAGGCTGGTCCTTGAGGTGCTCCACTATCGTTCTCGTCTCCTCAGTCGAGATGAAGGACCCATGTATCCGCATCGGTTCCGGAGAGGCAGCCGGGAGGAAGAGCATATCTCCCTTGCCCAGAAGTTTCTCAGCCCCGTTCATATCGAGGATCGTCCTTGAATCAGTCTTGGACTGTACATTGAAGGCTATCCTGGAAGGAAAGTTGGCCTTGATGACTCCGGTGATCACATCTACGGACGGACGCTGTGTTGCAAGAACGAGATGTATACCCACCGCTCTCGCCATCTGGGCCAGTCTGGCTATCTGAGGCTCGACCTCGTTCGAAAGCGTCATCATCAGATCCGCAAGTTCGTCGATGAAGAGGATGATATAGGGGATCCTCTCATCCTCGGACTCTGTACTGAGTCTTGAGTTGAACTCAGAGATGGATCTGACACCGGTTCTTGCCAGTCTCTGATACCTCTTCTCCATCTCTGTTACGAGGGCATCGAGGAGCATGCCTGTCTTCCTGGTCTCCAGTACTACCGGCGCCCATAGATGCGGGATGCCCTGGTAGATGGAGAGTTCGAGCATTTTAGGGTCCACCATCGCGATACGGACCTCGGAAGGCCTCCTGGTGAGTAGTATCGATGCAATGATGGAATGGATACATACACTTTTGCCTGAGCCAGTGGCCCCTGCGATGAGCAGGTGGGGCATCGAGCAGATGTCCGCAACGAACGGGGCTCCCTCGATCTTCTTGCCGAGAGCGATAGGGAGATTCTGATTCTCGACGCTCTCCATTATTTCTCTGAGGTAGACGGTTTCAGGGTCCCGGTTCGGAACCTCGATGCCGACGGCGCCCTTCCCCGGTATCGGTGCCAGTATCCGTATCCGTCTTGCCTTGAGGGCAAGCGCAAGGTCATCCGAGAGTGATACGAACCGATTCACTTTGATGCCCGGTCCTGGAGCCACCTCGAATCTCGTGATAACCGGACCGGGATGGGTGCTCACAACTGTGCAGTCGATATCGAAATCTGCGAGTTTCTCGACAAGCAGTTTAGCCTGCTCATCAACAACAGCCTTCGAGATGCGGCCCCTGCTGCTCTCGGAGGGAAGATCAAGGCTCGAGAGCGGTGGGAGGCTGTGTGTCTCAGAGCTGCCTTCAACGCTGGCCCTGCCCGATCCTGAGATACCTGCTGGTCTGGTGCTCTGACGTACAGCAGCCTTCGGATGCCTGACCTTCTTTTCAGGTCGGGGCGGTTCGACCACTCTCTCTGAAGCAGCAGGTTCAAAAGGAAGTTCTGTAACTGTGGTTTCTTCTCTTGACTGACCCCAGACGTTGGAGGAATCGTGAGCCGGTTCATGCTTCCTGCTGTGACGAGGCTCCCTCTTTTTAGCCGGACTCCTTTTTCCTCCGAATACAGTTTTCCATATCCTCGATATTCCACGGCCGAGTGTCTGAATATCCCTGCTGAGATCCCATCCTGTGAAAGCGACCAGTGAGGCCACAAATGCAGTGAAGAGAATAAGATATGCTATCGGAGCTCCTGTCACGGGTACCAGCATTTCCGAAATGCTCCCGGCTATTGTACCTCCGGGAATGTCATGAAACCCAGGTGAAAGCCTGCTTATGGTCATATCCAGCAGCGCAGTGAAGAAGTAGCCGGTTACTGCAATACCCGAGAGGATGCGGAAACCAGTTTTCCTGATACCGAGGTTCATCAGCCATGCTGCTGTCTGAAAAAGAAAGAGTGGTATCAGAATTGACAGGAAACCGAGGCTGTTCCAGAGGAAAGTCCTGATACCCGCCGTGAAGCCGCTGCCTGGGATCGCGAGAACCAGGCCGGTGGCAGTGCCGAGAAAGAGGAGTACTATCAGAAGAATGTTCCTGCCCCTTCCTCCCTTCACAGTGCTCCTGCCGCCTTTCCTCCGCACGGCTTTGCGCTTGCCCGCAGCCATATCAGATCTGCCTCACGGTATTGCCCTGGGAATCAGATGGGAAGGCAGGATCGGTCTCGAGCCTGCCGTCAACCCAGTATTTGTATCTGAGGGTCTGACCTGATACCGCCTCAATCTCCGACACCCAGCTTCCGTCCGGAAGCTTCTGCATCCGATTGGCGGTCTCGTCCCAACCGTTGAACGGACCAACTACAGAGACTCTTTGAGCGTTCTTCGCTGTAAGACAGAGGAAATCAATTGTCAGCTTCTTGCCAAGGCTCTTCTGGACGGCATCCTTGAGATCCTTGTATGGTCTGAAAACGGGTCTGATCTTGGGTGGTATCTCAATGATCCCATCTCCCTGGGGATCTCTCGCCCTCCGCATGCGCCCCTCCCTGCTCTCGAAACATCCGAAGCCTCTCAGGTAGATGCTCTCCCCGCTGCAGAGGCTCTCCGTCATGGTCTCAAGAAAAGAGACAAGGATGGACAGAGCCACTTTCCTGCTCACACCAGTTCTGTTCGCTACTTCCCTGGCAAGTTCCTCTTTGGTCATCACACTCCCCCAGACAGACCGCTTATCTCACCATTACAACAGTTGTTGAAGTGAATACTCAGCGAAAGGGCATCCGTCAAGAAGGTCGGACTCCCCTGCAGGGTCTCAAGCTGTTATCATGATGTTCACCTGGAGAGGATGGTTATGGTATTCAAGTGTCCGGAAGATACGAAGATATACATATCGGGTCCGCCCTTCTCAGGGAAGTCGGCCACCGCTGCAAAAACGGCTGAGCACCTCGAACTACCATGCTATGACCTTGACCTGCTGATCGAAGAGACGGAAGGCACCAGCATCAGGGAGATATTCCGGCTATCCGGCGAATCACACTTCAGAGAACTGGAGTCTACCCATCTGCGCAGACTGGCCCATTCGAGTGAAGGATTCGTCCTGTCTCTTGGCGGAGGCTCTCTGCTCGATCAGCGCAACCTGCAGTCCGTTCTCTCGACAGGTACTGTCGTTACACTGTTCGCACCGGTCCGAACACTCGAAGAGAGGTCCGCTGCGGAGATCGGGAGCAGACCGCTTGCAGCCGATCCTTCGGCACTCAGAATACTGCTTGCATCCAGGGAATCACATTATGAGGGACTACCCAACCGTATTGACACTGCCGGAATGACAGTTGATGAAGCTGCAGCGGCGGTATTGAAGATAATCGAAAGGGTGCATCAGACCAGGAAGTAGATCCCTCCGGGTCTTTTCTCTATAAGACCGGCTATTTCCAGTCTCAGGAGTTCACGTCGTAGCTCCCCGCCCTCTACACCGCACTCCCTTATCAGCCTGTCAAAGTGCCGCTGGCCTTCCGAGAGAAGTTCTACTATCCTTGATGCCGTTTCTCCTCCTGGAATGCTCGCTGGTTGCCCGTCCCCACGGTCTGGTCTCTGAATACCAAGTGGATTAAGTACATCATCCGCAGTGATAACTACCCCGGCACCATCGCGAAGGAGCATGTTGGTCCCCATCGAGAGTGCCCTTGTGATCTCTCCCGGAACAGCGAAGACCTCCCTGCCCTGGTCCAGCGCGGTACCGACAGTGATCATCGTGCCGCTCTCCCTGCCTGCCTCCACTACGACCACTCCGAGGGAGAGGCCACTGATGATCCTGTTCCGCTCGGGGAAACGGAACTTCGCAGGGGGAGTTCCAGGAGGATACTCGCTCAGGAGAACCCCCTTCCGCTCGATCTCCGCCGCAAGCCGTGAATGCTCCGGAGGATAGCAGATATCAAGCCCGTGCCCCATAACGGCGACAGTGGTCCCTTCCGCTTCAAGTGCCCCCCTGTGAGCCTCGCTGTCAATACCTCTGGCGAGACCACTTACTATTGCCACGCCTGCGGCCGCCATATCACGTGACAGGCTCGCGGCGACTCTCCTGCCGTACTGGGTGCATCTTCTTGAGCCGATGACGGCTATGGCTGGAATACTCATGAGTTTTTCCAGACTTCCCCGGTAAAAGAGGATAGCCGGAGCATCTGGCGCTGCTGCAAGCATTGCCGGGTACAACTCACCCGAATGGGTCTCGTGACTGATGTCGTGGTCAATAGCAAGCTGTACTGAACGGTCAAGTTCCTTCTCCGAAGGTGCCCCGGCTGGAAGCTCACGCTCAACGGTCGAGAGAGCTTCCTCTGCTGTCATGTTGGCGAGTATTCTGCGAAGGTCCTCTCTGCGGAGCCCCTTCCACATGGCAAGAGCGGCTGCGGTTCTCACACAGCTTCCTCCCTGTACCGGCGGACAGCCTCGGCAACAACTGAGAGGAATCTGTCCATTCCGGCTCCGGTGACCGAGCAAATCGCAAATGTCCCCTCAGGCAGAACTGCAAGCATCTCTTCAATATCCTCATCTGTCACAAGGTCCGACCGTGAGAGAACTGTTATCTCGATGGCCTCCGCAAGATCCACTTCCCTGCCGTAGAGGTCCAGTTCTGCTTTCACGGTCTGGTACTGCTGCAGCGGAGAGAGTTCAAGACCGGCACCCAGAACAAAGATCAGAATTGGATTTCTGCTGACATGCCTGAGGAATCGGAGTCCGAGCCCCTGCCCTTCACTTGCGCCCTCTATCAGACCGGGCAGATCGGCAAGCACAAAGCTGAAGCCCCTCCCCATTCGGACAACGCCAAGTGACGGGTCCAGAGTGGTGAAAGGATATCCCGCAACTTTCGGTCTGG
>Ga0190293_1000031_pt1 | contig 52070 bp, 47 predicted proteins | sample 48693001_MG_FD_161671 | JGI IMG/M metagenome (GOLD analysis project Ga0190293, IMG submission 161671) | Hydrothermal vent microbial mat bacterial communities from Southern Trench, Guaymas Basin, Mexico - 4869-30-0-1_MG | ecosystem: Environmental > Aquatic > Marine > Hydrothermal vents >...
AGTAAGGAGTAAGAAGCTGCTTAATGCTTACCGCTTATAGCTTAAAGCTTAAAGCTGCATATCTACCATCACCTTAATGGCAAGACCGGTATCGATCCGTTTCTTATAAACATCGGGAAGCTGGTCAAGTGAAATCAGGTCGGTGATCAACGGTTTACCATCCAGTTTGCCCTCAGCCATCCAATTCAGGCAACGGATATTCTCTTCATGCGTATTCGAGTAAGAACCTGTGAGCCAGATTTCCTTGAAATTCAAGGTAATGGAAGAAATCTGTGCCGCTGTATACATGACACTCACCACACAGACCGTACCGCCTCGGGCAGCGGCATCCATACAGGATTGAATCAGGGAGGGAACACCCGAACACTCGAAAACGACATCGCAGCCCCTGCCTTCCGTGCCAGTAAAAACCTTTTGGCTTAAATCCTCCGATAGGGGATCGATCACATGGTCGGCGCCAAAGGTGAGGGCAATCTCCCGCTTTTCGGCAACAGGCTCTGAAAGCATGATCGGATGAAATTCAAGAATCTTCAAGAGTCTCACCAATGCCAGACCGATGGGACCACCACCCACAACGAGGGCTGAGCAACCCTGTCTATTGCTGCATGTAATGGCATGCAGCGAGGCGGCAAACGCCTCTGCCAGAGCTGCATTCTGTGAGTCAACGCCTGCCGGTACCGGTATAAGCATTTCCGGATAAGCCACGATATACTCCGCAAAAGCACCCGGCAAATCACCGATACCGATGGACCGACGATTGTTTTGACAAAAATACGGCCGCCCGGCGGAACAATCCGGGCACGCCCCACAGGATGTCGGGCGAACAATAACACGGGTGCCTTCCGGAACGCCCCTTGCAAGGTTTCCTGCCTCAACAACCACGCCACTCGTCTCATGCCCGACAATCGTGCCGTCCGGCAATCCTCCGCTGTGTATCATGGAATGATCCGATCCACAAAAACCCGTATGGGACACCTTCACCAGCACCTGGTCCGGTTCGACCCGGGGTATGGGAATTTCTTCGATCACGAGCCCTTTAGATACTCTATACACTGCTGCTTTCATCATTCAAAAATATCCTTTGGCCCAATTTCTACGTTGAACTCACGTTTTAATTTCTCAAAATACCACAGTATTCCTCCGGATTAAAACCCGAGTCCGCCTTGACCTTGAGCCAAAATCCTATTTTTGAGAAATTCATCACAACACATTATCAGAAGTAAAATCAGGCTTGCGCATTCTATAACACCGTTGTAGAATGTTGTCATTAAATATACCCTAAAGTGAGGAAGCGTAATGTCAACACCCAAATCTCTCGAAATATTGAAAAGTGCCCTGCTGCTGGAACTACGCGGAAAATCTTTCTATGAAAAGGCCGCCGACAGCGCCGAAGATCAAGCAGTAAAAGAATTCTTCATCAAATTAGCTGAAGACGAAATCAGTCATGTCCAGATATTGTCGGAACAGTACAAGGCCTATAAAAAGGACGGTAAGTTTATTGAAATGGACCGGGATCCTTCCAATGAAAGCGTTGCTAACGCTGTGTTGACCGATACGCTGAAAGAGCGCATCGCGGGTGCCGGATTTGAATCTGCCGCCATTTCTGCAGCCATGGGCATGGAAGAACGTGCCATCAAACTCTACTCACAAAGGGCGGATGAAGCTTCGGATCCCCAGGAAAAAGCACTCTATGGATGGCTTGCCGAATGGGAAACCCAACACCTCGAGTTCCTTGCAGCCATTGACAAGGAAGTGACCGAGGCGCTTTGGAATGATAACAGCTTCTGGCCCTTTTAGATGGTTTTTTAGATCGTTGCCAGTGCCTGCCGCAGATCCCCAATTAAAACCTCGGCATCTTCGATCCCAACGGAAAGCCGGACAAGGCTTTCCGTGACACCCGCCTTTTTTCTCTCGTCCGGAGTTAATGCCACATGGGTGTTTGTGACGGGTTGGTTTGCCAGGCTGGTGACACCGCCCAGACTGGTGGCCAGCTTAATGCTCTGCAGATGATCTATAAACTGCTTGGTTTTATCAAAATCTGCATCTAACTCAAAACTGAGCATTCCCCCGAATCCTTGCATCTGCTTTCGGGCAATATCGTGGTCGGGATGAGATGGCAAACCCGGATAATGCACCCGACGGACCTTCTCCTCAGTCTCCAGAAATTCGGCAATTTGCATGGCATTCTCATTGTGTTGGCGCACGCGAAGCGTCAGGGTCCGAAGCCCCCTGGCGATCAAAAATGCCGTCATGGGATCCATGACGCCACCCAGAATTTTACGAAAATCCCAGATTTTTTCAAAACAGGGCTCATTGCAGCAGACAAACCCGGCGGTGATATCATGGTGGCCGCCCAGATATTTGGTTGCGCTGTGAATGACGACGTCGACGTCCCAGTCAATCGGACGTTGATTGATCGGTGTTGCAAAGGTGGAATCGAGCAGAACAAGAGCACCTTTGGCATGTGCTGCCTCGGCCAATGATTTAACATCGACCACATGCAGCAGCGGATTGGTGGGCGTCTCCAGATAAAGAATTGACAAACCTTGGTCGATTTCCCTGAAAAGCCCCTCCAGGTCCCAGCAGTTTAAGAAGACAGTCTCGATACCAAAGCCCGGCAACAGCTTGTTCAGCAATTCAAAGGTCCCGCCGTACGTTTCCCGTATGGAAACAATGCGGCCTCCCGTTTTCACCAGAGACATGATGGCCGTTGTGATGGCCGCCATACCGGAGCTGAAACCCAGGGCATGGTCATACTTTTCCATCTCGGCCAGCATCTCCTCGACGTGCCTTACGGAAGGATTGCTCCAACGAGAATAGATGTACCCGCTCCGGTTCTGAACCACATCGATCATGTCGTCCGATGTGTCAAAATAATAGGTTGCGGTTTGATACACCGGCGGTACTACAGGTTTTCCTTTCATGTTTTTGTCTCCCAAAATAAAATCGTTTCACGATTTTATCGAACGCGACAATGTCGCTATTCTGGCGAATGGGTTATCCGCCTGCATGAGATAATGGGCGATGATTTTATCCGTGACACCAAGTATGTCTCAATAGCATTTCAGCGGCTACTTGACAATCAGATCCCTGCATGACTGTTAACCATTGATACAGATATTTAAATCAGCGGCAAAGAATAAATTCATTCATAGTCCACAGGTACATTTTCATTTGTCCTGAATTGTGCTATTGGCCATAAAATCATAGGAGTGCTTTTATGAATGATCTGGATGTACTGGTTATCGGACGAAACTGCATCGACTACATCTCGATTGTCGACCGATTCCCCCGGGAAGATGAAAAGGTGGCCCTGAGTGCCAGGTTGGTGGAAGGCGGCGGCCAGGGCGGGACCTCTGCCTGCTGTGTTTCGCGACTGGGTGGAAAAACAGCCGTGGTCGGCAATATCGGAAATGATAAAGAAGGTGAATTCTGCCTTCGGCGCTTGAGTGAATTCAACGTTGATACCCGCTATGTCCAGGTGATCGAAAACGCCAAAACACCGGTAGCCTATCTCTTTGTCAATCGATCCAGCGGCAAGCGGACCATTATTTACGAACCCAGCAGGCTGCCGGATATCGACATCCCGAGAGACCTGGATCACCTGCTGCAAAGCGCAAAAGCCCTGTCTCTCGACCCACAGACAACCACGCTCGGCAAAATGCTCAAACAGCGGATCCAACCGAAGGCCAAGCTCGTCTATGATTGTGAGCGTTGGAAGGATCACATGGAAGACATGATGGATGCAGCAGATTATTTCATTCCGTCATCCGCTTTTTTTGATTCCTGCCGGGACAAATTCGACCCGCATCAACTATTCGACAATATTTTCAAACTCAAAGATATGATCCAGGGACAGCTGATCGTGACACATGGTGATGCAGGCGCCTACTATCCCACGGGAAACACGCTGTATCATGTTCCCGCACCGGCTGTACCTGTGCTTGACACAACCGGTGCCGGAGATAATTTTCACGGCGCATTTGCCCTGGCCATCAGCCGGGGGTTTGATCTCCACAAAGCTGTCCGGTTTTCAGTTGCCGTTGCATCTCTTTCCTGCCGTGCATACGGCGGCCGGGACGCGGTGCCTGATTTTAACGAAGCCCTGGCTATGTCCCAAAGCCTGGCGTCCAATGTCGTATGACAATTTTAATTATTTCATTTGTTAATAAAACGTTCCGGTTGCTCCGTAAAGGGGTTTCCATATTTTTTTCAAAAGGACATATCAAACGAAGCCTTGCCTTGTGCCCGCTGGATTGATGATGAAATACGGCCGGTTGTTAGTAACAGAAGACAGCAGAAACATCATCAATCCGGCAGGGCACTACGCTAGTGATGCAGATGGATCATGATCTGTCCTTTTGAAAAAAATATGGAAACCCCTTGAGCCGAGAGACTTATTCGGAACATATTTATAAAAATGCCTATAGAATGCCATGCGCGCACAATAGTGTCAAAGATAGGAGACCCCATATGAATGAAAAGATCTACGAGCCGGGTGAAAGCTACGCATACCCCCTGATCCTCAAGAAACTGCTCAATACCCCTCTCATCTACGCACCCGAAAAGGAGATCGTTTACAGCGACAGAACGCGCTATACTTACAAGGACCTGAACAATCGAATTCGATGTCTGGCCGGGGGTCTCGACAAACTGGATATTCAATGCGGCGACGTGGTTGCCGTACTCGATTATGACTGCCCACGGTACCTGGAGTGCTTCTTTGCCATTCCCATGATGGGAGCAATTCTACAGACCGTCAACTGGCGTTTATCCTCCGAACAGATCGTTTATACCATCAACCATGCCGAAGCCAAAACCATTATCACCCATTCCGATTTTCTGCCTGTCATCGAGGCTGTTCGAGACCAACTGGATCATATAAAAACCCTTATCGTCATAAAAGAGGATGCTGCAGCCATAGACACAAACCTTTTGATAAATGCCGACTACGAAGAAATGCTTGGTTCGACTACACCGTCCTATGAATTTCCTGATTTGGACGAAAACATGAAAGCCACAACGTTTTATACCACCGGCACCACGGGTGATCCCAAAGGTGTTTATTATTCACACCGGCAACTGGTTCTGCACACGCTGTCTGTCAGCATCGTCTCCAGTGCCTACCAAACCCTTTCCCGTTTCCGCTCAAACGATGTTTACATGCCCCTGACACCCATGTTCCATGTCCATGCATGGGGCTTTCCCTATGTTGCAACGTTGATGGGCGCCAAGCAGGTCTATCCCGGCCCCTATGAGCCGGAAAAAATACTTAGACTGATCGAAACCGAAAACGTCACTTTTTCTCATTGCGTCCCCACGGTTCTACAAATGATCCTCACGAACCCCCTGGCGAAAAAAGTCGATCTGTCAAACTGGAAAGTGGTCATGGGCGGTTCACAGCTCCCAAAAGGACTGGCCAGGCAGGCCATGAAACTCGGTATCGAAATTCATGCCGGCTATGGAATGTCAGAGACCGGGCCTGTCATGACCATTGCAACACCCAATGAATCCATGCTGAACTGGGAAGGAGACAAATACTTGAATGTCATCACCAAAACCGGAAAACCCCTGCCACTGGCTGAAGTCGAGGTCGTGGATGCAAACGTCCAGGGGCTCCCGCACGACGGCATGACAACGGGAGAGGTGGTCATGCGGTCTCCCTGGCTCACCCAGAGCTATTTCAAGGCACCGGACAAAACAAAAGAACTATGGCGAAAGGGTTGGCTTCATAGCGGCGACGTCGGACATATTGATGAAAATGGGTATCTTCAGATAACGGACAGGATCAAAGATGTCATCAAAAGCGGCGGGGAATGGATTTCATCTCTCGACCTGGAAAATATCATGAGCCAACACGAAGCCGTTCTGGAATCCGCGGCCATCGGCATCCCTGACAAAAAGTGGGGGGAACGCCCCATGATGATCGTCACCCTGAAACCTGAATACAGGGGCAAAATATCGGCAGATGATTTCAGAAACTACATGCTGGAATTTGCAAAACAGGGCAAGTTGCCCAAATATGGTGTTCCGGATCGATACGAATTTGTCGAAAGTATCGCCAAAACCAGTGTGGGGAAATTGGATAAAAAGGTGCTTCGCAAGCAATTTAATGATTAGCATAGGCTGTAGACTGTTAGGCTGTAGGCTGTTAGCGGCTAATAGTCTACAGCCTAACAGCCTATATATTGCTTACTACTTTTTGTTTAAAATCCCGAGGTATTTAGCCTGTTCCCAAAGCTGTCTGGCCATACGAATCGTGGCATTGTCCACCACACTACCCTCCAGAGATACGGCACCGCGCCCGGATTCAGTAGCCGCCTCATAGGCCTCGATGACCACCCGCGCCCGTTCGATCTCTTCCGGAGATGGCGAAAATACCGCGTTGACAATTTCTATCTGGCTTGGATGGATAACCCATTTGCCATCACACCCCAGAGCGTTTGACATGACAGCGGATCGACGCAGCCCATCGAGATCTTTGAAATTCCCATACGGCGCATCCATCACCTGCAAACCATTGGCCTTGGCCGCCATAATAATCCGGCTTAAAGGAAAGTGCCAGCGATGACCGGGATAAACGTCTGCCTCTGCCTCACCATGCCCTGAAACAGATACCAGTCTCGCACCAATGGAAGCTGAATAGTCGGCAATGCCGAATACCAATGAGACCATACGATTGCTTGCCTTTGCTGTGAGGGACACATTTTCCAGGCCTGCGGCACTTTCGATGGATGCTTCAATGCCGATCCGGTTCGAAAGTTGTCTGGCCATTTCAATACCATCGAGCAGTCGGTGAACGAAATGAATATCACCCGGGTGGTTCACCTTTGGAATAACCACAGCATCCAGTAAATGGCCGGCATTGTCAATGATATCAATAAGATCCATGTAAGCAAACGGGGTGTCAAGCGCATTACAACGGACGGTTACGGTTTTTTGATGCCAATCCAGAGAAAGAAGAGATTGAATCACCTGAACCCTGGCTGCCTTCTTTTTATCCACGGGCACGCTGTCTTCAAGATCGAACATCACGATGTCCGCTACGCTGTTCCTCGCTTTTGGATGCATTTTTTCAATATGGCCCGGCACAGACAGAATCGACCTTCTCGATTTCATAAAATAATTCCCCTCTGATAAATATTGTCTACACCCAGATTATAGCATTTGTCAAAATAACGTTCCGGTTACACCGTAAAGGGGATTCCATATTTTTTTCAAAAGGACATATCAAACAAAGCCTTGTCTTGTGCCCACCGGATTGATGATGAAATACGGCCGGTTGTTAGTAACATAAGGCCGCAGAAACATCATCAATCCGGCAGGGCACTACGCTAGTGATGCAGATTGATCATGATATGTCCTTTTGAAAAAAATATGGAATCCCCCCAGCTGAGAGACTTATTCGGAACATGTTTATAAAAACGCCTATAACCCGGAAAATTTATGTCATTTCTTATTGATTTTTCGTATCATTTTTTAAACTTAATATCAATTTCACATATTTTTCTTGACAATTTTCAAAAAAATTATCATATTGCTCATTTATCGAAATGATACAATTTTCATATAGGTACTATATAGGAGGCATCAAGCATGTATGCTGTCGTAACAACGGGCGGGAAGCAATATAAAGTGCAAAAAGGGGAAACACTGAAGATCGAAAAGATACCCGGGGACATCGGCTCCAAGATCGATTTTGATCAGATTCTGATGGTTTCCGATGGCGATCGTTTTGAGATCGGCCGACCCCTGGTGGAGAATGCGGTTGTTCACGGTCATATCGTGGAGCAGGGAAAGCATAAGAAAATCCTGGTGTTCAAGTACAAGCGACGCAAACGTTATCGCAGAAAACAAGGGCACCGTCAACAATTTACGGCCGTCAGAATCGACGATATCTCGGTATAGTACGGCCTGGGCACATCGGGAATAAAACAGAAACAACAGCCTTCGGGGTTGTTGAAAAGGGAGTTATAACAATGGCACATAAAAAAGCGGGCGGAAGCTCAAAAAACGGTCGCGACAGTAATGGCCAGCGGCGAGGTGTCAAGCGGTATGGAGGACAGATCGTTAACGCGGGAAATATTCTCGTTCGCCAGTTGGGCACCAGGATACATCCCGGCGAAAATGTCGGTCTTGGTAAAGACTACACGCTGTTCGCCAAAATAGACGGTATTGTCACGTATGAACGATTGGGCCGATCACGAAAAAAAGTTAGTGTTTATGCCGTGTGAAATTCATTGACGAAGCCAAGATAACCATCCAGTCCGGAGACGGCGGCAGCGGATGCGTTAGTTTCAGGCGGGAAAAATTCATCCCCCGCGGCGGACCCGACGGTGGAGATGGTGGTAAAGGCGGTGATGTCATCCTGAAGTCATCGCCTAGAAAACGAACGCTTTACGATTTCCGATACAAACGTCACCTGAAAGCAAAGAATGGCGCCGGCGGTCAGGGAAAAAAGAAAGCCGGTAAAAAAGGGGACGACATTATCATAGAAGTTCCCGCCGGAACCATAATCACCGAGAGTGAAACAGGGGAAACCCTGAAAGATTTTATAAACCCCGGAGAAACTTTCGTTGCCGCAACCGGCGGACGAGGGGGACAAGGAAACTACCACTTCAAATCAGCCACCCGTCGAATTCCTCGTTTTGCTCAACCCGGCGAGCCCGGACAGACAATTCAATTAAAACTGGAACTCAAACTTATCGCCGATGTCGGTCTTATCGGTCTCCCCAATGCCGGCAAATCCACTCTCATCAGTAAGATATCCGCTGCAAAACCAAAAATTGGAGCCTACCCCTTTACCACCCTGGTACCGAACCTCGGTGTCGTGTACACTGATTGGGGCGAGCCCTTTGTCGTGGCGGATATTCCCGGTCTCATAGAAGGAGCCCACGAAGGAGCCGGCCTGGGAACCCAGTTTTTGCGTCATATCGAGCGAACACGGATACTGGTACACCTGATCGATGTTTCGACACTTGAACCGGATAATATCCTGTCGGCATACGTCACAGTCAATCATGAACTCGAAAAACACAGCCGGAAACTGTCCAACAGGAAGCAGTTGCTGGTGTTGAACAAGATGGATACGGATGGATCCGAAGAAAAAGCCAGGCGTTTTAGGGAAGCGATTGGAGATATCGAAGTGGTGTCGATATCCGCACTGGCGGGCACGGACATTGATACCCTGCTATCACGCATCCTGAACCGACTGGAAAGGAGCTGACCCATGCGGATCGGGTTGTTTGGCGGAACATTTAACCCCGTACACTATGGCCACCTGCGTGCTGCAAGGGAGGTGTGCGAGGGTTTTGATCTGGAAAATCTGTACTTCATACCTTCGGCGCTTCCGCCCCACAAAAACATCAAAGGTGTGGTTTCGATTGTGGACCGCCTTGAAATGACACGGCTTGCCGTAACAGACAACCCGGAATTTATTCTATCCGATGTCGAGTTGAAGCGTCCTGGTCTCTCCTATACCATCGATACCGTCAAACACTTCAAAAAGAACCTAAACGCCAATGTGAAACTTTTTCTCGTAATGGGGATCGATGCGTTTCTAGAAATCGATACGTGGAAATCATTTAAACAACTGTTCCGGATACTTCCCATGATAATCATGACACGGCCGCTTCCAGATGGCCGACCGCACAGTCTCGAGTGGGAAAACATGACCGCGTTTATTCAAGAAAAGATTTCGGAATCCTATCAATTCTCGGCAAAGGATGGCTGTTATCGTCACCATCGACATCAGCCTGTGTATCGATTCAATATCAGCATGCTGGATATTTCCGGCACAAAGATTCGGAAACTGATCAAACGTAAACAATCGATTCGGTTTCTGGTCCCCGAAAGCGTTGAAAATTATATCTACAAGCGAGGAATCTACTCATGACGGACATCGATAGCATGTCATTGAATCCGGCGATCAAACCATTTGTCGATGCTGTATTGGGTAGAAAGGCCATCCAGGTCGTCATTCTGGATGTACAGAATTTGACGTCCTATGCAGATGTATTTATTGTCTGCTCGGGAAGGTCGAATCGCCAGGTAACCGCCATCGCCGATTTTGTTCAACGGGATTTAAAAAAAATAGGTAAAAAACCAATAAATATCGAAGGGAAGAAAGAAGGGCACTGGGTTTTAATGGATTACGGTGACGTCATTATCCATATTTTTTATGAGTCCTTACGAGACTTTTATGATTTGGAAGGCCTTTGGATCGATGCAAAACAACTTTCGATGGAGTAGTCAATGAAACATCACAAGCGCTGCATGTTGTTCATTTTGGATGGATGGGGAGCACGGGAAGACAGGCATGGGAATGCCGTCGCACAAGCTGAAACGCCCTTCCTGGATAAAATTCAAAAGCAATACCCCTGCTCACAACTGCTGACATTCGGAAATGCCGTGGGTCTGCCGGATAAGATCATGGGAAATTCTGAAGTAGGCCATTTGAATATCGGCGCCGGCCGGGTTGTTCATCAGAATCTTATACGAATCGACAAGGCCATTGAAGATGGCAGCTTTTTTGAGAACAAGGCCATCAGCCGGCTGATGGAAAAGGTCAAGAAAAATCGCTCGAAACTTCATCTCATGGGGCTCGTTTCCGACGGTGGTGTCCACAGCCAATTGGCCCACCTTTTCGCTCTTTTAGATATGGCCCGCCGCAAGCAATTGAGCCAGGTGGTCGTTCACGCCATCCTTGATGGAAGAGATACCCCCCCCACCAACGGTGTCAAATACCTTTCGGCATTGCAGTCCCATATCCAGGCATCCGGATTCGGTGCCATTGCGTCCATCTGCGGCCGCTTTTATGCCATGGACAGAGACAAGCGATGGGACCGAATTGAAAAGGCGTTTCGCCTCTATACCCGTGGGCAAGGCGTTCAGGAGATCGATCCCATAGCCGCCATAAACAGCGCCTACGAAAAAAAGGAAACCGATGAATTTGTCAATCCCATCGTGATGGTCAAAGAAGATGGTACACCCCGGGGAACGGTAAAAGATGGCGATGGCATTCTCTTTTTCAATTTTCGTGCCGATCGCGCCAGAGAAATTACCAGAGCGTTTACGGACAAGGCTTTCAATGAATTTGAGCGGAATCCCATGCCGGATCTGTGCGGTTATACTTGCATGACCCTCTTTGATGAAGGCTTTTCACTGCCCATCGCATTTGAGCCGGTTTACATGGTGAATATCCTGGGCGAGATTATCAGCAGCAATGGCCTGCGACAGCTCAGAATTGCAGAAACAGAAAAATACGCACATGTCACCTACTTTTTTAATGGTGGCCGGGAAGAGCCGTTTGAGGGGGAGGATCGTTGTCTTATACCCTCACCTCGCAATGTTTCGACCTATGATCAAAAGCCCGAAATGAGCGCGCTTGAAGTGACGCAGGAAGTCATCCATCGAATTGCCTCAGACACCTACGATTTGATCGTACTCAATTTTGCCAACATGGACATGGTCGGACACTCCGGCATTATGCCGGCCGCCATAAAGGCTTGTGAAACAATCGATTTCTGCGTTGAAAAAATTATGGATAAGCTTCTTGAGAAACAATGGGCGGCCATTGTTACAGCGGATCACGGAAATGCGGAGAAGATGATCGATGAAGAAGGCAACCCTTACACCGCCCACACCGTGGGCCGGGTGAGATGTATTCTCGTAGATGAGACACGCACCCGTTCAGCACTAAAAGATGGTGCGCTGTGTGACATTGCCCCCACCATCCTGGAGGTCATGGAACTGGCTCAGCCGGCTGAAATGACGGGTACTTCTTTATTGATTGATGACTGATCAACGGATGCCAACCCCTTGTCTGCTGGGAAGCGAGGATGCTTGGAGGCTGGGATGCTGTGGTCAACTCACAGCTGTCGGCCACCCTCCAACCCTCGTATCACCCTCGAACCCTTATTATAGCCTTTTAGCAGTTTAGGCTGTAGGCTGTTAGGTGCTCTTTCGCTGACAGCTATTAGCCACCCTCCAACCCTTGTATCACCCTCGAACCCTTGAACCCTTTATTTTATTGCCCGGCAACATCTTTTCCACAATGCTTACAAACCTTAGCTCGCTTTTTTATGATCTCGGCACAGAAAGGACACTCCCGTGTAAAAAAACGCTCGTGGATCTGTTTCACCGATTCCGCCAATTGCTTTTCCACCAGATCGTTGCCTACCTTCATGTTTCGCAGGGGCTCTATGGCCTCCAGATCTCCGATGTCTCCGATCATTTCAGCAGCTTTCAATCGTACCCGCGCAGGTTCTGTGGGATCGAGAAGTATACGCAACACCGTGGGTGTATCTTTGTCCACATAACACTGTGCCAGGATTGAAAATCCCTTTTTGGTGGCCTCTTTGAGCATTTCTTCCTGGAGTAATACCTGGTCATCAATGATCTGTCCCTGAGCTCCCATGGGGCTGAAAACCGGCATGAACTCAAACTGGTCGGTCCCTGGATAGTTTATCTGCCGGTATGATGCGGCTTGGTTGTAGTTCTCTTTCAGGTTATCCCAGCCTTTACAATAGGAAGGACAATCGTCATTGAAACAAATATAAAGGTACGGCGTACCCCATCCAAGACCATCACTGAAATTGATGGGTGGCACTTCCCACAGGTTCATGGTTTCGCCGCATTTGGGGCAGACCGGCTTGTCCTGCGCCATTATTTTTTCCAACACCTGCTCTTTGGTTTCAATAGCCATTTTATATCCCCAAATAAATTCGTTGCACGAATTTATGAAACGCGACGTTGTCGCTTTTTTTAAAAACTGCCTGCCGGCTTCAGGCGAATTAGTTAAGCTGTTGCGGAGCAGTCAGACGTTTATTCGGCGCTAAACTCAGGATAATGTAAGTGTTTTTAAAGAAATGTCAACTCAGACTGGGGTGTATAGGGGTCCGACATCATCGGTCCCGAAAAACTTAGGGAAAGTACGTTTTTCTTGTCTTGTAATAGCTTAAATATCGATCTTGTAAAAATCTTAATACAATTTGAATTTGTCGCGCTGAAAGCGCGACAAATTCAAATTTAGGGAAATATTTTACCTGGATTGAGAATACCATGGGGGTCGAACAACGCCTTGATCTGTTTCATCCAATCGAGGCTTTTTCCATGTTCTGCCGCCATATATGCTTTCTTGCCAATGCCGACACCGTGCTCACCGGTTGCCGTGCCGCCATAAGAAAGTGCCTTGGAAACCAGTTCCTGACTGATTTCTTCAATCAGTTTCCAATCTTCCGGATTATTTTTCCTGCCGGCCAGGTTCAAATGCAGGTTGCCGTCTCCGGCGTGGCTGAAGGCATACCCTGGGATACCCGCTTTATTAGCAGCCAAGCTAGCACTGGTAATGATATCTGAATAGGCTGTCATGGGAACCGCTACATCGATGATCTGGGTACCACAGTCCGGATGCGCCCTGATCACCATTTCTCCCAGTTCATGCCGGGCCTCGAAAAACCGGTTGCGTTCTTCCCTGCCCAAACCTCTTTGAAAAGCAAGATGACCTGCATCCCCGCAGATTTCTTCCACCATGTCCAGAATCTCCACAAGATAAGACATGGAAGGTCCGTGAAACTCGACAAACAGAGTGGGGGCTTCCTTGAGTCCGAGATGCTTTTCCTGATTGAAGAGCCTGATGCAGGCGGGGTCCAGCAACTCCAGCGCTGCCGGGTCGAGCCCGGATCGCACGATTTCCACCACCGCCTCGCTGGCCGTTTGTATAGAAGGAAACGTTACAATTGCCGCAGCGTATTCCTCCGGCAAGCCAACCAGGCGAAGGGTTGCCTGTACCACAATACCGAGAGTCCCCTCGGAGCCGACAAACAGGTGCAGTAGGTCGTATCCTGATGAGGATTTTGCGGACCGTGACCCGGTCTCGATGATTTCACCGTTGGCCAAAACAATGGTTAATTTAAGAACATAATCCTTGGTTGAACCATAATGGACCGTCCGTGTACCGCTGGCGTTGTTGGCAATCATACCGCCGACAGTGGCCCTGGCCCCGGGATCCGGCGGGAAAAAAAGGCCTGAATATCTTAGGTGTTCATTCAGGTCCTGATACACAAGACCCGGCTCAACATCCACCTGAAAATCTTCTGTTTTTACAGCCAGAATCTTATTCATATGAGAGAAATCGAGTACAATGCCTTTTTGAACCGGGATCGGATTCCCCTCTAAGCTTGAACCGGACCCCCATCCAACGATGGGGATACGGTGTTCATTGGCGTAAGCCATGACAGCTGCCACTTCATCCCGGTCCTCCGGCCAGATAACGACCTCGGGACGAACAGGCGCGTGCTGGGACTGATCCCTGGCATGCAGCTCCAGTACGGATGTTCCGGTGGAAATGCGCTCGGATTCAATAAACTTGGAAAGATTCTTGATATGGGCTTTGGTCATATGGGTAAAATTCAATTGGGTACCCCCCTTATCATCTTTCACCAGCAGCTTTATCTGCCGATGTACATCTATGCACTGCAATAACTTCTCGAGTGGCTGGATCGGGTCTTCTTTATATACGGTGTATGTCTGAAAGTTGGGCTGTCTTTTGTTATTACTTATCTGGCATAGGAAAGACAGGGGATGTCACTACTTGATTTCGTCCGAGGCTCTTGGCGCGATAAAGATTGGTATCTGCAGCGGAGATCAGTACATCGGCCCCGACGGATGCATCGCTTGGAACTGTGGCGACACCGACGCTTACAGTAACCTTGACAACCATGTTCGGGTCATCCAGCGCGGGAATTCTTTGCTCGGCCACACAGAGTTGGATGCGCTTGCCAAGAACTTTGCCGTTTACCAAATCGGTGCCCTGAGCGATGACAACAAATTCTTCTCCGCCGTACCGGGCGAGGATATCTTCTTTGCGAATCACATTACCCATGGCTTCGGTCACGGCGATCAGTACCTGATCACCGGTGCGATGGCCGTGTGTGTCGTTTACTTTCTTAAAATGGTCGATATCGAGAATGACTAATGTGCACGGTATCTGATGGCGCCAGGCAAATGACAAATCCGTGATTATTCTCTGGGAGAAATACCTGCGATTGTAAACACCGGTCAGTCCATCCCTCGTAGAGATTTCATACATCTGCTGTTGAAAATTATATTCGAGTTCGTCTAGAAAGGTAAAATTGAGTATTGTGCGGCGACCAATCAATACTTTGGTGCCATCATGCAGTTTGGCTTCGGCGATCCGTTCGCCACCAATGAACGTACCGTTGGTGCTGCCCAAATCGCGAATAATAACACTATCTGCAGTTTCACGCCGCACCTCCACGTGAAATCGGGACACCCCATCATCCTGCAGTACTACTGCGCACTGAGCGTCCCGGCCTATGGTGATTACCGGTTCATCCAGGGCGATGACCCTGCCGACGTCCATTCCGGCCATGACAACAAAGCAGGCTTTTTTTGGCGTAATACTACGTATTTGTTTCGCGACCGCGGAACGGTCTAATTGCATGGTTTCGTACGTTTCTATAGGGGTTCTCGACATAACGCCTCACAGTAAAATCGGGTTCCACGTTTCATCAAGCTTTTTACGGACGGTTCCGGCAAAACCGGGTCCTGTTTGCCCGAGTGCTTGATGATTAATACCCATTAACCAGCTCTGAAAACGTCAATTCTAATGAGCTATTCTGTTGTATATACACCATAGGCCTTCGTTTTCAATCTATTTCATTAACCCAAGCATAAAATTAAATTCTGATAATATATAGAACTACATTGACTTAACCAACGAATATCATTATTATTAGCTTGTTTTTATAGGCAATATGGTATTTGGGGTTAATTCTAAAAGGAAGGTTGACATGAGCAATACCACAAAAAGTGATAATGAGAGTAACAGCCGGAATGAACAGGTAAGATGGGTAATCGATCCTGTCTCAATGGATAAACTAAGAATTATACCCGGACACGATAAAGCAGCCAATTGGCTTGTTCCCGTAATTCTTGAAGCTCTGAAGACTACCGGTAAAGTAATATTTGCCGCTGGGGGAGAATCCGGAACAGGAAAAAGCGAGATTGCCTACCTCGTAAGGGAGATTCTGAAAGGGCAGGGGGTTTCAACGGTTGAATGGTCGTTTGACAATGCGTACGTAACAACCCCTGAAGAACGTGAAAAAAAGAGAGCGGAAGATTACGATAACAACGTCGGATTAAATGAAATGAACAGACCTAAAATTGAAGAAGTCATGTCTTGTTTTGAACAAGGCAGGCCGGTCACTGTTCCAATTGTCATTATCAACGAAGACGGATCTCGCCCAATTAAGGAAATCACCCTAAATATGGCAGATAAAAAGGTACTTATTTTTGATGGTCTCTACGCTGCATTAATCGGAAAAATCAAGACCGACGAATCTAAAGCGACACGTATCATTGCCATGAATGAAAAGAAATTTAATCTTAATGCTCAAAAGGAAAGAGGAAAGGAAGAACTTAATGAACACAGGCTGAAAGTCCTTGAAAGAGAGTGTAATGCGGTAAGATCTCTCTGGATCCATGTAACACACAAGATTTCCGAGGACTGGAATGTCACCGTTTATACGTATACGCCACATCATAATCTACAGTCACTGGGCGACCCTGTACCACAATAACCAAATTTTCTTTTCCTGGTATAGTACGATCTTCCTGTTTAACCCTTAGTCTAAGATCTTCCCCGCTGGCTTCAAAGTGGTAACGATCTCCTCTGATGAGTACGCTGAACTTGAGAGATTTCCATTCTTCCGGTAAATCAGAATTGATGGAAAGTTTGTCCCCGTGCCAGTTGAAACCTGCAAAGTTAGTGACAACACCTTTCAAACAACCACCCATTACGCCAAGGTGAATACCCTCAGCGGTTGTACCCCCCTGTATATCCGACAAATCACTGACAAGAGCCTGTCTGTAGAAGCGCCAGCTATCTGCAGTTCTGCCGGCGTTAGCCAGCACCATCGCATGTGTAATATAACTCAGCGTAGAACCATGTGACGTGCGCGGCAAATGATGGTTAAGATTCTTCAGCAGATGATCCTTTGGCAACGCATATCCCATCATCTTTACAACCCGCTTTATTTCATCAGGTCCCAGATTGTAATAAGCCATCAGCGTGTCAGCTTGCTTTTGTATCTGATAATCATCAGGGTCCATACCCGCAGCCCTAATGCGACGATCAGCTCTCCCGGAATTGTATACTACCGAATACAGCTCTTGTTCTTTACCATCCAGTAAGACTTTCAGGCCCTTAACTTCATCCGGACCCTTCAGGTTAAACCATTCGGAGTGATTGGCAATTACGCCTTCTTCATTGAGATCAAGTGAAAGATTTTGACGAATCTCCCGCCAATGATCATACGCTTTCTCCATCTCTCCCGCTGTAACCCCTATATTGCGGTACGCCTCCTCAAGTTCAGCAGGGCCGGAGACCTTAAGCTCAGCCACAAGATATTCAGCTTTTTCCAAAGTCCAGGCAAGCATTATATTTGTATAGGAATTATCCTGAACACCCCTTTTCTCCATACCCTCATGGAACTCATTGGGTCCCATAACGCCGTCAATTGAATATTTGCCGGTTGCGGAATCCAGTTCGCACATGCTGGTGAAAAATCGGCAGATATCAAGAACCATTTCCGTACCCATGCCTCTGAACTGGACGTCGCCGGTAGTCTCCAGAAAATCAAGCACATTATACGCAATTGCCAGAGATACATGTCGCTGGCGACAGCTATTATCTGGATCCCATTTCCCGGAAACCGGATTGAAACGAGTCACCTGAGTCTGTTCATCTCCTTCAATACCCGCCTGCCAGGGATACATGGCACCCTGAAACGTGTATTCATGGGCAGCCTTTCTGGCCTCTTTAAGCCCATTGTAACGATGTCCCAGAAGAGACCTGGTTACCAGGGGACTTTGCAAGGAAATCCCAGGATAATACAAAATGTCATCCCAGAACTCATGACCGCGGTAAGTTTCTCCGGTAAGGCCTCGCGGGCCAATGCCGCCATCGTTGTGTTCAGAACCCATAACAAAGAGATGATATGTAGCGAGATTTAATGCTTGCTGTCCCAGCCGATCCCCCACGATTTCTACACCAGCTTTATCCCAGATCTCGGCCCATTTAACTGCAGAGGGTTCAAGCACTTCGGAAAATGAAGCAATATTAGCAACTGTGTTATGAGCCTTATCCGGAGTGCCTCCCTTCCCAATACTGTTCTTATGGGTGTGCAGGCCTACCATCTTGTGCACTGTAAGCATCTGCCCCTGTCCCACTTTCTGACTAAAAGACATATCCACGCGGCGATCAGCTTTTGAAATTTCAAAAGTTGATTTTAGTGTTTTTCCTTCCAGCTCAGCAACAATTCGCGCTGCTGCTGTAATTTCTACTGGTTTCAGGTCTTTTCCAGGCACGTGTGATGGACACGTTTGTACCCTTAAAAAAGAGGTCCCATTATCCTCTCCACCTTCTGCTATTCCCTTCAAATGTTGCTGATCAAGTTTGGCATAGCGCGCAACGCCATCATTAATATGATCAGCATGCAGACCTGCCTTGACAGTGATCACACCCGAATAATTAATCGGAGTTACACTATATTCGACGGCAGCCAAGTACTTGTCGGCCATACTTACACAATGCCGTGCAACTACTTCCGTTTCCTTTCCATCCTGACTACGAAAACTCAGCGTTCGGGTAAAAGAGCCTGTTCTGAAATCAAGATCCTTTTCATAGCTCAGAAGTTCTGTCTCATGCGGTTGAAACCAGTCACCATCATCAATTTTAAAGGTGACCGGAAGCCAGTTTATGCCGTTTACCAAATCTTCATTATAAACCGGTTGCCCTTCAATAACAGATTTCCGAGTATTGCGAACAGTAGAGAAATAGGTTCCGGCATAGCCCCAGGAATCCGGCCCTTGCCTTTCTTCATAATCTGCCCCCCTTGTGCAGAAATAGCCATTTCCAACAGCCTGCAGCGCTTGCTCAGCCCTGAATCCGGCTTTCAATATCTCCGGATCCGCCTCCGGATCCCTTTCCATAGGAGTCCCAATATATGTCAACCTCTTGCAAGTCTCTTGAAGTTTTTCTTTGTACCAGCTATTCATTTCCTGGAGAGGGTTCTGCATATCCCCTATATCTGCTAATACGATATCAGCTCCATATTTTCTTAACTCTTGTTGGTTCCCTGCACGAGCAAGTCCAACAACCAGGCCAAAATTACCCTTCTTACCTGCTTCGACCCCTGAATTTGCATCTTCAAAAACGATTGCTCTATGAACAGCCACTCCCATTCTTTTTGCCGCTTCCACAAAAATATCAGGTGCCGGTTTCCCGTTCAGCCCCATTTCTTCCCGTACAATGCCATCAATTATTAAATGCTCATCGAATAAATCAAACAACTGTGCCTTCTTAAGAATTTTTTTGGCATTTTTGCTTGAAGAAGCAATCGCAACTTTAACACCATTTTTTTTTGCCTCTTTAATCATATCCACGGTATGCTGAAACTTGACTATTTCAATGGATTCATCATTCAGCCTGTCATTGATCCAGGTATCTTTAATATCCCCGACCTTACGAACAATTATAGAGCCCAGTGCTGCAGGTCTTTTTGCAAGAATTTTTAACAACATATCAAGATGAGTCGCATTCAAAGCACACTGATCGAATAACTCGGCAAGCTTTTCCGGAGCATCAACATGTTGCTCTGTCAGTGAATCCAACTCGCCTGGTGTTATTGTTTGAGACAGCGGGGATGTATTCTCTTTTATTCTTGAGGTCATGAATTGAATAAAAGCCGAAAAGCGCCTATTCTCAGGCAGTTTATCCAGCACTTTTCCAGCTACTTTAGAGACAAGGCAATCATCGCCGGCCCCCAAAGCGTCGATAAAAGAGCGAACACCATCATATCGAGGTTTGCCATCCACATACGCCAGATAATGTTTTGCCTTAAATTGCTCCGGGGCGCCTTGGGGGAGCAAATCGCTTTCCTGAAGAGAAGTTATCAGCTTGTCAAATGTTTCCTTCCAACCTTCAAAGTGTAACTTTTCTGTAGACGTTATAACCCCATCAAGATCATAAATATGTGCAGCAAACTCATACATACAAGGCGTTGGGTTTAAACTGACGTTTTCAACCGGAGTGCCTTCCGCGCTCCTGCTAAAAATAGTTTTTGTATCGTTTTTCGGGTCAACGTGCATATTTGCCCCGATCCAGGTTTCGGTATTGCACCGCTTCTGCGATATAACGCTCCGACAGCTCCGGCCTTGCTTCGAGATCCGCGATGGTTCGGGCAATCTTTAATATCCGGTTATGGGCACGTGCTGAAAGTCCCAGTTTGTCGATAGCGATTTCGAGTAAACGATGGCTTGCCTCGTCGATATTGCAGTAGCGTTTGATCTGTCGGCTGCTCATCTGGGCATTACAATAAATTTTTGTACGGCTGAATCGCCCGGCTTGAATCCTCCGGGCGGCCGCCACCCGGTCCCTGATACACGCTGAAGGTTCAGATTTTCCAACCCCCTTCAGGGCATTGTATGGCACAGCCGGCACCTCGACATGAATATCGATCCGGTCCAGCAGGGGTCCTGAAATTTTTGAACGATATCGGTGAATCTGGTGAGATGTGCACCGACATTCATGCTTCGGATCGGAAAAATAGCCGCAGGGGCAAGGGTTCATGGCCGCCACCAGCATGAAACTGGATGGGTAGGTGATGGTCGAGGCCGCACGAGAAATAGTAACCTTTAAATCCTCCAGAGGCTGCCTGAGTACTTCCAGAACATGTTTTTTATATTCAGACAACTCATCCAGAAAAAGAACACCGTTATGAGCCAGGCTCACCTCGCCGGGCCTGGGGATGTGGCCACCACCTATCAAGCCGGCATCCGAAATCGTGTGGTGAGGGGATCGAAAGGGTCTTCTCGTAATCAAAGCCTGTCCTTTATCAAGCTGTCCAATGACACTGAAAATCTTGGTAGTCTCGATAGCTTCCTCGAATGTCAAGGGAGGCAGAATAGTCGGCAAGCGTTTGGCTATCATGGTTTTCCCCGAACCAGGAGCTCCGACCATAATGAGATTGTGTCCGCCGGCCGCAGCGATTTCCATGGCTCTTTTCACATGCTCCTGGCCCATGACATCGGCAAAATCCTTTTCATGCCGGCTTTGGGTGTCAAAAAGATCTTTCAGATTTGCCACTACAGCCTCAATCCGCTCAAGACCGCGCAGAAAATCCACCACCTGTGAAAGTGTTTTGACCGGATAGACATCAATTGCATTGACAACAGACGCCTCGCGTCCATTATCGTAGGGTACAATAATACCCTGACACCCTGCTTTTTTGGCAGCGATTGCCATGGGAAGGCTTCCTTTCACCGGCTTGATGCGTCCATCCAGTGAAAGTTCGCCCATAATGGTATAGTCGCTGACACGCACCTGGGGAATCAGTTTTTCAGCAGCCATGATTCCCAACGCGATGGGCAGGTCAAAACCGGTACCTTCTTTCTTGATATTTGCAGGGGCTAAATTGACGGTAATTCTATCGTCGGGAAAGGTATAACCTGAGTTGCTGATGGCAGACTTGACACGTTCCTTGCTTTCTTTTACTGCGGCTTCCGGCAGTCCAACAGTGGTAAAGGTTGGCAGCCCCCTGGTAATATCCACCTCGACTTCTACCAGATATGCATCGATACCGATAACGGCACTACTTAAAACCTTGGCGAGCACTCGACCCCCTTAACCCGAATATTTCATGTTATAACTCAACTTTCTTCATCATCAATAGAGCGAAATGGGTGATCCCCTGGCGATTTGCGCTGCTTGAGCCGCTTAGGGCTCCTTACATCAGCGCATGACAATGAAAATCCAATATGAAAACCCGGCCATTTGGCAGCCATACCTGTTTAATCTTATGGCCGGCGCTGATGTTAGGAGCCCTTGCGGCGAGTTCGCAAAGCGATAGGGGATTATTCATTTCGCGTTCGCTGAATCCAGAAAGTTGAGTTATAACGTTCAACATGGGACATCTTAGCTTATATGGCATAACATATCAATAAGTTATTATAGCCGAGTGTTGTCCAAAACTGATTTTCTTTAATTTTGCATATTATAAACAATCCAAAACATCGTTTCTGCGGTTCAACAGGCGCTGCCGCTCAACTTAGGTTGAACTAATAGCTTGAAAATATAATATGTTGATCTATAATTATTAAACTGGCTTTTCCATTCTATCTGTACAAACTCATTAAACGCATCAGGCCAATGCCTGGAGTCGGCTGGAGACAAGTAAAACCTTGAGAATCATCAGCGGTACCCTAAGAGGAAAAAAACTCCACCCCTTTCATGGTAAAGGCATTCGCCCCACCTCCGATCGAACGAGAGAAGCCATATTCAACATTCTATCTGATCGTGTCCGTGGTGCAGTTGTTTTGGATTTATTTGCCGGCAGCGGGGCGTTAGGAATAGAGGCACTGAGCAGGGGCGCCGACATGGCCACCTTCATCGACGTGGCACCTGCCGCTGTTTTACTGCTGGAAAAGAATCTGCGTTCGTGTTGTCTCGAAGAACGTGCCCGGGTTATTCCATGGGATATTGAGCGTAACCTGAACTGTCTGCAAGCACATGGCCTCCAGTATCATCTAATCTTCCTGGATCCGCCATACCACAGAGGCATGGCACTGACGGCTTTAACGCATCTGAAAAAAAGTCAGGCCATGACACCGGGAGCATGCCTTGTCCTGGAGCATGGCGAGGCCGATGAACTTCCCATGCCTTTAGCCGACTTTGAACTCTTGGACCAGAGAAAGTATGGAAAAACCCTTGTCTCTTTTTTGAGTTATATGGTATAATTTGTTTTTTTTTGGTGAAGGGATACATCGTCTAACAACTTGTTATTATAATTGATTCATAATGGAGGCTGAAAACGAATGAGAAAAATTGCAATCTATCCAGGCTCTTTCGATCCAATTACCAACGGCCACCTCGATATCGTTGAAAGAGGGCTTTCCATCTTCGATAAAATCATCGTGGCTATTTTGTTGAATCCATCAAAAGAATCTTTTTTTTCCGTAGAAGAACGTATGGAAATGCTGCAGATCAGCATGAAAAAATTTACCAACGTCGAATTCGATACCTTCGACGGACTCCTGGTGGACTACGCCCACAAGCAAAAAGCCCACGCCATTTTACGGGGTATGCGAGCTGTTTCTGACTTTGAATATGAGTTCCAGTTGGCCTTGATGAACCGGCGACTGAGACGCGAGATTCAAACCGTATTCCTGATGACCGGCCTACGCTGGATATTCACCAGCTCGTCGATTATCAAGGAAGCCGCTCAATTCGGCGGTGACATCAACGACATGGTACCGCCGATCGTCAATAAAAAACTACAAAAAAAATATGCTGAAAAAACTGTCCAAGGGAAATAATATGAAAATATCCATATCAAAAAATGCACAGGTGGTTCTGGAAAAGCGCTATCTGAAAAAAGACGATAGCGGCAAGGCCATTGAATCACCGGAAAACATGTTTCAACGGGTCGCCAGAAGCGTGGCCGAAGCAGACAGACTGTTTGACCCTGATGCCGATTTTAAAAAAACGGAAATACAATTTCAAAAACTCCTTGGGAACCTGTGGTTTTTACCCAATTCGCCCACCATGATGAATGCGGGCAGGCGGCTTGGACAGCTGGCGGCGTGCTTTGTACTTCCCATAGAAGATTCCATGGAATCTATTTTTGAAACCGTCAAAAACACAGCCATGATTCATAAGAGTGGCGGTGGGACAGGATTCTCTTTTTCAAAAATCAGACCTGCCAAAGATGTGGTTCTTTCTACGGCAGGTATTTCGAGCGGCCCCCTCTCTTTTATGACCGTGTTCGATATCGCGACAGAAACCGTCAAGCAGGGTGGCACGCGACGGGGTGCTAATATGGGCGTCCTACGAGTCGATCACCCCGATATTGAAGCATTTATCGAAACCAAGAATGACTTGACCCGTTTGAACAATTTTAACATATCGGTGGGACTGACAAAACAATTCATGGACGCTCTGGAGGCCAAGTCCGACTTCGACCTGATCAACCCGCGTACCGACAAGACGGTCCAACGTGTTTCCGCAAGGAAAATCTTCGATATGATCGTTCGCTCCGCCTGGAAAACCGGGGAACCGGGCATTATTTTTATCGATAAAATCAATGATGACAACCCAACAAAGCAGATTGGGGACATCGAGGCGACAAATCCATGCGGTGAACAACCGTTACTACCATATGAATCCTGTACACTGGGGTCTATCAATCTTTCCCAAATGGTGACGAAAAACAGCCTCAACGTGAATCGGCTGAAAAGAACGGTCCATGATGCCGTACACTTTCTGGACAACGTCATCGAAATGAACAGGTATCCCCTGCCCCAAATTGAATCCATGAGCAAAGCCAACCGAAAAATCGGGTTGGGTGTCATGGGCTTTGCCGATTTATTACTAAAACTGGGAATCTCCTATGATTCCGAGGACGCCATATCGCAGGGTGAGTCCATTATGGCGTTTATCTCCCGCGAATCGAAAATTGCCTCCGCTTCATTGGCTGAAAAACGGGGCAATTTCAAAAACTATCCCGGCAGTATCTATGACACCGCCAACACACCTTATATGCGAAATGCCGCTACAACCACAATCGCACCCACAGGTACCATCAGTATCATCGCCGGCGTTTCGAGCGGCATAGAGCCGGTTTTTTCAATCGTGCAAATGCGTCGCGTACTGGATGGTGAGACACTGCATGACGTGCACCCGCTGTTTATCAAGGCAGCGAAAGCCGGCAAGTTTTTCCACAAGAATCTAATTGATAAAATTGCCGCCGGCAGCACTCTCGCGGAAATCGACGAGGTCCCGGAACATATTAAAAATTTGTTTAAAACATCTCACGACATTTCACCGGAATGGCATGTCAGGGTTCAAGCCGCTTTTCAGAAACACACGGACAACGCCGTTTCAAAAACCGTCAACCTTCCCTCAGAAGCGACCGATAAAAAGGTGGAAGAAATTTATCTTTCAGCATACCGACTCGGCTGCAAAGGGGTCACTATTTACCGCGACGGCAGTCGGGACAAACAGGTTCTGAATATTGGGACAGGTTCAAAGGACAAGTCGACCATCGCACCAAGATCGAGACCGTTGCGAACACACGGCATGACCGAACGGATCCAAACCGGATGCGGGAAACTCTATGTCACCATCAATTCAGATGCCAAAGGCATGTGTGAAGTATTTGCCCAGATGGGAAAAACCGGTGGATGTGCGTCATCTCAGATAGAAGCAGCCGGCCGTCTTGCATCGCTGGCACTGCGCTCCGGTGTAAACGTGGATGCCATCATCAGGCAACTCACCGGTATCCGCTGTCCATCGCCGGCATGGCAGAATGGTAAGATGGTTTTATCTTGCCCGGACGCCATGGCACGGGTCCTAAAAAATCTGACCAATTCCAAAGTAACCGAAAGCGCTGTTCTCATGGGCGGATGCCCGGAGTGTGGTGGCGTGCTGTCACATGAGGAGGGATGTCTTAACTGTCATTCATGTGGTTTCTCCAAATGTAGCTAACTGATCAGCTCTGCTGCTGTGTTATTCAGCCTTCGCAGTAGCACACTACGGCTTCAGGCTGAAATGCCTTGCATCAGAGCCGATCAGCATTTTGTCAACTCTGCTGCTGTGTTAGATTAGAACATGACCTTGATCAGGAAGAAACTACCAACCAGCAAAACAGTAAATGCAACGGCCAGTATATTAAAATACTTGTCGATAAAGCCCTGGATTCGAGGCCCAAACTTAAAGATAAGCCCTCCCACCAGAAAAAATCTTGCCGATCGTGAAACTGCCGATGCGAGTAGAAATATGAGGAAATGGATCCTGAATGCACCGGCTGTTATGGTGAAGACCTTGTAGGGAATCGGCGTGAAACCGGCGATCCCGACTGCCCAGGCATCATATTGATTGTACAAAGACGCCATGGTGGCAACTTTTTCCGTGAGTCCATAAAAAGAGATGATCTTATGGCCCACCACCGCCATGAACTGCCAGCCGATCAAATAGCCCACAATGCCGCCAAGAACCGACCCGACAGAGCATATCAGGGCAAACTTCAATGCTTTTTCCGGTTTGCCCACCGCCAGGGCAATCAGAAGCACATCCGGGGGTATGGGAAAAAACGATGATTCACTGAAAGCAAGTATGAACAGAGCCCAACTGCCATAAGGCGTATCCGCCCATTTCAGCACCCATTTGTAAAGCTTTTTAAACATACTGATCTATCCTGATACTTTTTATAACGCAGCTGTAATAATACTGCTTCAGGGATTTCCATATTTTTTTTCATAAGGACATATCATTATCAATCTGCATCACTAGCGTAGTGCCCTGCCGGATTGATGATGTTTCTACTGCTTTATGTTACTACCAACCGGCCGTATTTCATCATCAATCCGGTGGGCACAAGACAAGGCTTGGTTTGATATGTCCTTATGAAAAAAAATATGGGAACCTCTTTTCGGAGTAACTGGAGAATATTTTGATAACCCCCATTGAAACCTAACCCGGATAATTGAAGAACCAAATAAAGTTACCCTTTCCATCCATGCTCACCCACAAGTTTGACAAATCGACATCCACCAAGGTTAGTCTCATGCACACTCTTCTCGTCTTTGGTGATCTTGATTAATTCCTGTGAATAACGGTCTCCCACCGGAACGACCATCCGGCCCCCTATGGCAAGCTGGTCTATGAGTGTTTTCGGTACGTTTGGCGCCCCAGCCGTCACGATGATCGCATCAAAAGGGCTTTCATCTTTCCACCCTGTTGTTCCATCGGAATATCGCGTGACAATATTGTAATAGCGCAATGAATCAAAAAGGCGACGGGTTTTGATAAAAAGCGAGTGGAGCCTTTCTATGGTATAGACCCGAAACACAATTTCGGCTAAAATCGCCGCCTGATAACCGGATCCGGTACCTATTTCCAACACCCTGTCCTGGTGCCGCAGTTGAAGCGCCTGGGTCATTTCGGCAACGATAAAGGGCTGCGATATGGTTTGCTGATCTCCGATGGGCAACGGAAAATCACCATAGGCCTGATCCATCAATGCTTCACTGACAAAGAGGTGCCTAGGAACACTGCCCATGGCAAGCAGTACATTCGGATCGTGAATGCCACGTGCTTCAACCTGTTTATTCACCATCTCCATCCGTTGGCGCTCAAATTTTCTCGATTCAGTTTTCATGAACAGATTTCTATCAGAACAAAGATTTTCCGTCAATATGCCAGCATCGGATAGTACTTGTTCTTTTCACAATCAATTCGTTTTACGAATGTATCAAGCGCGAGGAGGACAAGAAATCCTTCGGCAGAGAAAAAGTACTTGAATTTTATATAATATTTATCCAGAATAAACCAACTTAACCATCGACCATAAAAGCCTATGGATAGCACAAAACATATTGTTGTGGCGATTTGTTGTTGGATTACCATCGTGATAATCGGTACCATCGGATACATGCTTATCGAGGGATGGAATCTTTTGGACGCCCTCTATATGACCGTTATCACCTATTCTACCGTGGGTTTCAGCGAAGTTCACGAAATCAGCAAGTTCGGGCGATTGTACACCTTGGTTATAATCTTTATGGGTGTCGGTTTTTTTATGTATTTGGCAGGCGCCGTCATACAGTACATGGTTGAGGGAAAAATTCGGACCGTGTTGGGGAGGAGAAAATTGGATAAACAAATCCACCGCTTGAAAAACCATTATATTGTTTGCGGATACGGACGGATCGGCAGGGAGATCTGCGACACATTAAAAAGATCACCCATCGATCTGGTGGTAATAGAAAGCAGCGAAAAACTTGTACCGACAATGGAGACCGATAATATACTCTATCTATGGGGAGATGCGTCCGATGAATCCCTGCTGCAAAAAGCCGGTATTCAGCACGCCAAGGGACTGGTAGCCGCATTGGGCACGGATGCGGAAAACGTTTTCCTGGTATTGACGGCCAGGCAGCTCGCACCGAACCTTTTCATTACAGCAAGGGCCTCCGACACGAATGTAAATAACAAGCTTCGCGCAGCCGGCGCCGACATCGTCGAATCTCCCTACGAAATGGGGGCCGCACGAATGGCGCAGCGCATCATGCGCCCAACCGTCACGACGTTTCTGGATCTTGCGTTTGGATCCGGAACGACCGACATTCAAATGGAAGAAATACCCATCAACCCCGATTCCTCCTTGAAGGATGTCATACTCAAGGATTCGGGAATACGCCAAAATTTCAATCTAATCATTATTGCCATCAAGAAACCGGATGGCAGTATGATCTTCAATCCTTCATATGAAGCTATGATTACATCAGGTGACACGGTCATTGCGGTGGGAGAAAGCAAAAACCTGCAGAGTCTCGAGAAGATATTAAATCCTTCTTGAGAATTGATCTATCCCGAGTGTTTTATGAAACTTCCGGGCTAAATTTTATAGATAATCCGATCTTCCGTGATGATGATATCCATAAACCTGTCATGTGACTCCATGGGAACCTGTTGGACAATCTGGCATTCCAGGGACAAGGCAACTTTTCGGGTCGTAATAGGTAATTTCCCGATAAATCTGTCGTAATAGCCTTCACCGGAACCGATCCTGCCCCCTTTTTCATCCAGAGCTACCCCAGGGATAATGGCAATGTCAATTCGCTCTATCGGTATGATTTTACACCGTTCCGGGTTCGGTTCCAGGATATTGCGCGGCCCAAGCATCAGGTCAGGCTCAAACGCATCAACCTTAACGGTTGCATCCCATGTTTTTCCGTATTGAACGCCGGAAGAGCAACGATTTTACGATAATCAAAGCAACGCTGGATGATTTTTTTCGTATCAACCATAAAATCTTGCGGCATGTAAAGCAGAGATATATTTGCCTCCAAAAAATTTGCAAATTCAAACAGCCGGATTTCAACTTGAGATGCTTTTGCTGCTAATTCCTCTGCTGAAAAGGCCTGAATGGCCGTTACAACACGATTGCGGATATCGCTTTTTGATTCTTGAACTTCTTCCATGGTATTCTCCGGAAATCGAAATTAAAACTTACATACTGTATTTGTATCAACAAAGTAATATAATAAATAATTGGAGAAAAGTCAACTTTCAATAATCATTGACTAAATTGAACGAGCATGTTAGACGGACGGGTAATTTGAAAGCCCGAAATAACCATGAAATTATCTTCCTGATTCGTTTCAACCCATGATAACCGTCAAAATGAAATAACCCGATACAGCTCAACACGACCCGATATGAGATTGCTATGCTGGAAATCAAATTCGTAAGAGATCACCTGGATGATATAGAAAAAATGCTGTTAAACCGCGGCAGCATCGCAGACTTACCACAGTTCAAAGCAGCCGACGATAAAAGAAGAGAGATTCTGTTTGAAATTGAAGACTTAAGGCATCGTCGAAACGTTGTGTCAGACCAGATCGCCGAAATGAAAAAAAAAGGCGAAAATGCGGATACGCTTGTAGCTGATATGAGGGACGTTGCTAAAAAAATAAAAGCGTTGGAAACACCATTGTCGGAAAATGAGGAACAAACGCGGGAAATCTTGATGCAGATACCCAACCAGCCGCATGCATCCGTACCAGTGGGAAGCGACAGCACCGACAACCCTATCATCAAAACGGTTGGCAACCTTCCTGAGTTTCAATTCGAACCGAAGCCCCACTGGACACTCGGTGAGCAGCTGGGTATCCTCGACCTGGACCGGGCAGCCAAGATATCCGGGGCTCGTTTTCCCCTCTGCTTTGGCGCCGGAGCAAGGCTTGAACGGGCACTGATCAATTTTATGCTCGATATCCACACAAATGAACACGGATACAAGGAAGTCCTACCTCCGTTCATAGTCAACGTAAACAGCATGACGAATACCGGCCAGTTACCCAAATTCGAGGAAGATCTGTTTAAGATTGAAGGATGGCCGTATTATCTTGTACCCACTGCCGAAGTCCCGGTAACCAATATTCACCAGGGGGAAATCCTGGACGAGTCGAACCTGCCGATCCTGTACGCAGCCCATACACCCTGTTTCCGTTCGGAAGCGGGCTCCTATGGTAAAGATACACGCGGGCTCATTCGTCAGCACCAGTTTAACAAAGTCGAACTGGTTAAATTTACAGCACCTGAAAACTCCTATGCCGAGCTTGAAAAACTATTGCAAAATGCAGAAAAAATCTTGAGCACCCTTGGGCTGCCTTATCAAATTATCACCCTCTGTACCGGTGATCTCGGTTTTGCATCTGCAAAAACATACGATATCGAAGTCTGGCTGCCGTCTCAGAATGTATATAGGGAAATTTCATCCTGCAGCAATTATGAAGATTTTCAGTCCCGGCGTGCCAATATCCGGTTTCGCAGAAAAGGGAAAAAAGGCACGGAGCTGGTTCATACCCTCAATGGTTCCGGATTGGCCGTCGGTCGAACCGTCGCAGCCATTCTGGAAAATTGCCAACAGGCTGATGGCACGATTCTCATTCCAAAAGCACTTCAACCGTATATGGGCAACATGAAAAAAATCGAACCATGAAAATCAAAGATTTTCCCAACGATATTCAACCGTTTCTGATTCCGAAATTGGCAGGTGCCCTCCAATATCGATGTTTGGGGTGCGGCAATGAACATCCGATTGAGAAACTGCTTTATACCTGTCCCCAATGCGGTCATGTTCTCCTTCTTTTTGACAAAAACTTCGACCGATTGAAATCCATCCCCGGCAAGATGTGGCACAAGATCTTTGATTACCGTCGGATGTTGAACATCCCTGCCCTGAAGGGCATCTACCGCTATCATGAATTCCTGGGGCCTGCCATCCCCCTTGATTCCGTTGTCTATCTCGGTGAAGGACATACGCCCCTGGTAGAAGCCAATACCGCCTTATCAAAACGGGTGGGAATCAAGTTCTATTTCAAGAACGATGGACAGAACCCCAGCGCATCCTTTAAAGATCGCGGCATGGCAAGCGCTTTGAGTTATATCCATTTTCTGGTTCAACAGGGATTTGTTTCTGAAGTGCTGGCTATCTGTGCCTCAACCGGTGACACGTCTGCGGCTGCCGCGCTTTATGCCGCCTACCTCCAGCCGCACATCAAATCTGCGGTCCTTTTACCGCACAAAAAAGTGACACCCCAGCAGCTGTCGCAACCCCTGGGAAGTGGTGCGGCTGTTTTTGAGATCCCCGGTGTGTTTGATGATTGCATGAAGGTGGTCGAGACCTTGTCGGAGCAGTATCATGTGGCCCTGTTAAATTCGAAAAATGCCTGGAGGATCTTGGGCCAGGAATCGTATTCATATGAAATATCACAGGATTTTGATTATGATATGCGGCAAAAGGTCATTGTTCTGCCCATAGGCAACGCCGGTAACATTACGGCCGTCTTAAACGGATTCATCAAATTTTACCAGACAGGTGTCATCACGGACCTTCCTAAAATTGTGGGGGTTCAGTCCGAGCACGCCAACCCGGTATTCCGGTATTACCTGGAACCGGATGTAAACAAACGTAAATTCACGCCCGTCCACGTCACCCCCAGCGTAGCCCAGGCAGCCATGATCGGCAATCCGGTTTCCATGCCGCGCGTCATTCACCTGGTGGATCAATACAACACCCTGAGTGGTCGACAAAGTGTATTTTTTGTAGAAGTGGATGAGCAGTCGATCATGGACTGGGAGCTGCTGGCAAACAGAAATGGTCATATCGCGTGCACCCATGGCGGTGAATCTCTTGCCGGTCTTGTCAAGGCGATCAACAATCAATTCGTCGGCCCGGATGAAGTAGCCATTGTCGATTCGACGGCCCATGCATTAAAATTTTCCGGTTTTCAGGAGATGTATTTCAATGACGGTTTTCCTGCGGAATTCGAGGTAAAACCTGTCCCGGAACTTGTCAATGCACCTGTTTATATACACCCCCGGGACCTTAAGGATGTTCCTGGTCCGGGTCAGCCCTTGAATCAAAAAGCCTTGAAACAGTTTGTCAAACGAATTTCAGATGAAATTGCATCGGTATTGGCGCTTAGGAAAATAGATGAAACAACCTGAATGTTCTTGTTTTAAACGTGTTGCCCCCCTTTTTGGTATCCTGTGGCTGTGGATGCTTTGCGTCACCGTGACACCCGCCGGCAGCGCCGTACTGTACAAAAGTTATCTGGTCAAGTACGATCAGGGCTGGGATATCCTTTGTGATCCCTACGTAGTCCAAAATAACGACTGGGTTTATAAAATATTTCGACAGAAGGGAGAGCTTTCTGCCAAGGACTTTCGTGAGTTTATCAATATTTTCAAACGACTCAATCCACACATTCATAATATCAACCAAATAAGACCCAGGCAGAACATCATCATCCCCTTAAAAAAAATTGAACCCGGCACCTTTCCAAATCAATCCTCGGGGGTCGTATCCATTCCGTTTGTCACCATATCCAAGATGTCCGAGCTTCTCGGCTCCTATGCCAATCCACATAAAGTCCGGAAAGGGAATACCATTTCCGAGCTGATAGCTGACCGATTCGGATCCTATGGCACCAAGGCCTACCAAGAGGGGCTCCAGCTCTTTAAAACCATCAACCCTCAGGTGGACAATATCAACTTTATCTATGTCGGTCAGGAGATAAAGCTTCCGGATGTCACCCTCCGAAATCAGGCCTGGTATCAGTCGTTATTTGATAAAGCCGGACAGATTAAAAAGGAACTGACGGGAACATCCCTGAGTACCTCTGCCTTAAAACCATCCGTAACAGGCAGTATTGAAAAACCACCCGTTGACCCCATCTCCGAAACCGCTGCCGCACTGAACGGTAAGCTACTCAATAAGGGGACTTATTTTTTCCCCAGCAAAGGCAAAGAAGACTTTGCCTTAGACCTGTCACAATTTCCGGTCATCGAACTGAAAGATGGTTCCCGGATCGTTTTTGTCAACAAAACAGACGCTTCAACCGCTGACCTGAACCTGCTCCGCTCCTTATGGGAGAAAGTCAATATTATCGAGGTCGAAAAAGACACCCCCGTTGACACCATTTTAGGCAACATCTTTAAGGACACCACCCAAGACATCACTCAGAGCGTGCTATCCTTTTCGGATAATGGCATGGACGTTGTTGTGACGGCAAAATGGATCAAACCCGGTCCGCCCGAGGAAGACGGTACCATCCGTCAAACCTGCATTTCATTGATAGAAAATACAACTCAAAAAACATCTGATGCCATTGTGCGCTATCTGGATCAGCACCATATCGTCATAAAAGACATCCTTGAAAATGAGGCCGGGACCCGTGCGTCTGAAAGCACTACCGCCTCGTCGACGCCTTTTGCCTTGCCGGACGTGGTCACACTGACACCCATATCCCGGAAGGCCTTTGCCAGAGACCTGATCGAAGCCTTGGGAAATCTGTATACCAAGGATATTGCGGTTACATTCCCCTATGCCGGAATTCAGGTGCAGGCGGTATCGAATCTTGTTTCAACCGGTAGCGGCAGGGAATTTTTGATCGACTTTGGTGATCTTTATGGCGATGCCGTCACAGAAATTGAGAAAACAGGTCTCAAGGTCGTCCAGTTAAAGCAAAACGACAGTATGCACACGCTGCTTACACGTATCCTTGATGCCATTGGCGAGCCCTATGTCAGCGACCCTGTATTCTATGCCGCAAAAAGACCGGCTGCCTTCAATACGAAAATCAAAATAAAGGGATTTCTAGTCACAAAAGCAGAAGGTTTAAGGGTGCTGATCTCTGCAATTCCTTTGCACAATCGGGTGCTCCAGTTTTTCAATGAAGATAAGGTCAAAGTGGTTTTAGCCGGCTCGATCAAATAAAGTGATCATGCGGTCCGGCCGGTTCACAATCGATATTCGTTGCTGCAAGAAAAACAACGTTGGGAGATCATATGACACGAAATAAAATCTACGTATACTTGTTTACGATCCTGTGGCTGGTCAGTCTGGTTGCCTGTACCGGAGCTATGGAAAAACGCAAAAATAAGGCCCGCGTGACACGGACGCTTGGAGAGGCCTATCTACAGCAGGGAAATTATACAGCGTCGCTCAGAGAGTTATTAAAGGCCGAAAAGCTCTATTCCAATGATCATCTGCTGCACAATGATCTGGGCCTGGCTTACATGGCAAAGCAGCATTACGACAAGGCTGAATTCCACTTCAAAAAGGCTATCAGCATCCGTCCTGAGTATGCGCCGGCAAAAAACAACCTGGGCACGGTATACATGGCAAAGCATGAGTGGGATGCCGCCATTGAGCAATTCAAAACCGTCGCTGGTGATCTCCTGTACGGAACACCCCACTTTCCCCTCACGAATATGGGCATTGCCTACTACAACAAGCAGGATTATACCCATGCGGAAAAATACTATCTGGAGGCACTCGATTTGGAGCCTAATTTTGTTCTAGCCCTCCGGAACCTGGGCAAAACCTATATCGCCATGAACAAGCTCCCCCAGGCTGTGGCAACACTTGAAAAAGCGATCATAAGCGCACCCCAGTATGCAGGCCTCTATCTGGAGCTGGGTAACGCCTATCATATGTCAGGTAATACTCAGATGGCTTTGTTTGCCTATCAGAAAGTCCTATCCCTGTCACCCAACACACCCATTGCAGAAACTGCGCAAATAGAGATTTTAAAAATCGAAAGCCGTAAATAAATTCGTAAAACGAATTTATTTCGGGATTATAATCGATAACAAGGTAACCCCGAAAGCGGATGGGTGATCCCTGTGCGATACCACCAACCTTCTTTTGGGTTATCATCCCGATTTACTTAGAAAAAAACCCGCTCATCGCATCCATTGCGATGACGGGCTTTTTTAGGGAGGGGAGAATGCCAGTGTCGGTTACAACGTCTGGCGCTGTTCCAGTTTTACAATCTTGGGTGTAAGGAATATCAGGAGTTCGGAGCTCTCTTTTGAAGTGAGATCTGTTCTAAAAAACCAGCCCAGCACCGGAATTTTGGATAGCCATGGGAATCCCCGGGAGGCATCGATTTTGCGGGATTTCATGATACCGCCGATAACGATGGTGTCGCCATCGTTTACCAGAAGTTCCGTCTCTGCTTCGTTGGTGGATATGGCCGGCACGCCATTGGTGATGCTGTCAATGTCGTTTTTGGTTATCATGATTTTCATGGAGACACGATTGTCCGGGGTAACATGCGGTGTAACTTCCAGGAGCAGGTCGATGTTCTTGAACGAGACAGAAGAACCGCCTGTGTCGTCCCTTTCGAGATATGGATATTCAATACCCTGCTTTATTCTGGCTTTCTTGTTGTCCAGGGTCACGATCTTGGGCGAGGAAATAATCTTGCCCTCATTATTGATTTCCAACGCATTGAGACGCGCGTTCAAGACAACAGGTGTTCCAGTAAGTTTAGCGAAGTTAAAACCGATGCTGGACGAAGCGGCCGCCGCCGGAAAATTCATCGCCATATCGCCGGCCAGATCCCCATTGAGAAAGTCGTTGTCAGCGGGTCCGACTGCCAAATCCCAGTCAAAACCGAATTCACTCGAAACGTCGGTATTGACTTCTGCAATGCGCGCCTCGATGACAACCTGGGGGGTTACCTTGTCGATCCGATTGACGATTTCCTTTGCTTGCCAGACCTTATCGGCAGTATCGGTCAGGATGATCTGGTTGTTACGGGCATCGACAGTGACCGACCCTCTCTCCGGTGTCAGAATAGTTTTAACATGGGGCAGAATCTCGGTCATGGCATTGCTGTAATTGACAGCGATATACTCGGTGACCAGCGGTTCCAGCGCCTTCTTCTGCTCTAAAGATTCCTGGACTGCCGCAATTTTAGCGGCCCAGAGTTCTTCTTCATCTTCAAGCGTGTTCAATGTGGCAATACGAATGATGTTATTCTCTTGGACCTTCCCCAGCTGGTTCATCCGCAAAACCAGATCCAGGACCTGGTCCCAGGGAACCGGTGTGTCGAGAGTCAGGGTCACTCGACCCGAAACATCTTTGTCGATGGCAAAGTTTTTGCCGCTGATTTCTCTCAGGATGCGGAATACATTCTTGATATCTGTTTCAAAAAAGTCGAGTGCAATCTTTTCGCCGGTATATTTTTTTGGTTTTTGAGAGCGAAACGTGGCCACGGAAACGTCGGCCGTTTCTGCAGCGGCCTCGACCGGTTCCACGCCGGCAGGCGGCGTCAGCCCTTGGGCGTTGACGCTTGTTGCTTCGGCTTCGTCCTCTATGGCCAACTCAGCCATAATGGTTTTCCATGAAGGCAGATCAGCTTCCGCCAGGGGCTTTGGTGGAATAGATGACGCCTCAAAGTGAACCATGATGAAATTTTCGTTCTGCTCCACAAAGAAGGGCACGGATTCACGCAGTTCGAAAGAAAAGAGCGTTTCCGTTTTCATTTCAGGTTTTTGAAGCGGCAGGATCCGGTTGACTGCGCTTTCAAACCGTGTAGTTACTAAGGGATGCTTTCGATAATCGGGAAGGTTGGTGTTGTTTAATCGCAGTTGAATCCATGTGTCGGTTTTTTTCTTGATACTGTAGGTAACCGGGTGTGTCGTTCCGATGATAACAGTCGATTTTCCGGCTTCTTCACTGGTGAAATCGATTCTGTTGACCCAGGCCGGACCTGCGGGTTCTTTTTCGGTTGAAGGGCTATCCGCCACACTTGTCGTGGTGTCCTGAACAACTTCAGTTGTGGTCTCGCCTGCAAGGACGATGGCCGGTTGATTCTCTACCGGTACAGGTACAACTGTCTCGACTTCTGTGTTCATTGTGGTTTCAAGCGTTTTTTCGCCTGCAACCGTATTGAACACAACACTCAGGCCGCTTTCTCCACGGATCACTTCATAGGGGGCGTCCTGCTTGAGCCCGATCTCAATTCTGGAGGCCTGTCCCCCAGTCGAAATGGCCGATGCCGTTATAAAGCTTACCACGTCACTATCGATGACAATATCTGTTGCGGCACCATCTATTACTGTTTCGGGGAAATAGAGCACAACACTCAGGGGAGATGGCTTTTTGACAGAGGTGTAGGTCAACAGGCGATTGCTTCCAACCTCTACTTTGAATTGATCGGTTTCCTGCACTGTAGAAATGGATTGGATTGCCTTGAGTTCAAGCGGTTTAACAACCTCTGGTGAAACCGATGGCTGTTTTGTTGAACAAGCCCATAGTACCATCATCCATGCAATCAGAGCCAAGATTATTGCTGTTTGGATAAATAAATTTTTCCTTGAGTCTGCCATGTTATTCTTCTCCGGGAGGTTTCGGAAGTTTGATTTCTTTTTCTTTTACTATCATTTTACCTTCGATATTTTCTGTCAATTCTTCAACAACAACAATATTTTTCAATATTTTTATAACCTTGCCATCGTGTCTTCCGATATAAGTACCTCTTCTTATGATATAGCCCTTTCCGTTAGCTTCTTCCACAAGTGCTTTGTTGCCACTTGGGGCTATGATAATCGCTCTCAGTTTCAGCTGATCCAGTTCGATCTTTTCCAAAGGGGTCTTGTTGCGCTTTTCACGAACTTCACCCTTTGCATCAACCAACCCCTTCTTTTCAACCTTGACCGGCTCGTCTTTCACCAGGGGAATAAACGGGTCAATTCTTCCCTGGGGATCATATCCAAGCGCCAGGTCAGGAATCAGTGTCTGGGTGTCGAACGTTTCGGCAGGAGGCTTGGTCATCGTTGTCGTCTCCGCCGAGCCCTTCTGGATTTCCTTCGAAGGTGCCGTTACCGGGAAAGCCTCTTTTGCTTTAGGTGTCAGCGGTGTGCCCTTCTGCATCTCAGTTGATATTTTCTGACTGACAACCGCTGACTTCTTTTTGGTCTCATCGGCCTTATCCTGGCACCCGGCGAGCAGAACCAGAAGACCCAGCAAACAGATGGCGATACGTATGAAAACGGTATGCTTAAACATAATGTTAGTTATCATTCCCTGCGATTATTTTTTCTTTTTCTTTTTCTTCTTCGATGGTTTCTTTTTGACGGGTTCAATAAACTTATACGTAACAGCCGTACAAGTTGTCAAAAGTTTATCACTCTCCTTGCCCGGCAACATTTTGATAGCTTCGATTGTTACGATCCTGGGTAAATTTGATATCTTGTCAAAAAACATCGCCACGTTATGATAATTTCCCGAAACAGTGATTGTAATGGGAACTTCTGCATAGAACTCTTTCGCCTTTTCCTGGTTGGGTTGAAACTTTGTGATATCAAGGTCTGCATCTCTGGCGGCCTGCGAGATACCGCTCAGCAGGGTTGGGATCTCTTCTTTCTCCGGTAGTGCTTTCATGACAATTTTGAATTGGGCCTCTGCCGCCTTCATTTTGGTGCGATAGTAATTGAGCTGTTTTGCGGTATTCCTTGCCTTATCAAGTTTTTCTGCAAGTTTCTTGTATTCTGATTCCAGCCTTCCGATTTCCTTGTGTTTTGGCAGATAAGCAAAATATGTAAAACTCCCCACAAGAAGAACAATGGCCGAAGCATAGATCAGTACTCGCTGCAGTTTGGTTCTGGCTTCTACCCATTCGATAGCAGGTGCGAATATTTTCAAGGAAAGGTTTAATTTTTTCATGATTTTTTCGTTTTTCCTGCGGTATCTGGTTTTGTGGCCTCTTTCGGGGCCGCCCTGGTCAGAGTAACATTAAAACTTTTTAAATTCAGGTTTTTATTTGTTATTTGCTTCTGTTGAATCGACTTCAATGTGACGTTGGTGTAAGGCCCGGTCCCACTCCCCTCCAGATTTTTCATGAAATCGGCAATGGTCCTCTCGTCCAGTGCAATCCCTTGGACCGTAATGATGTCCCCCTGAACATTTAGGCTGGTGAACCACATCCGTTCTTTGACAATCAGTTCGGTCATGGAGTCCATAAGATTTACCGCATCCTTGCGGCCGCTTTCAAGAGTCTCTATCACTTTGATTTTTTGTTCTAAATTACTGAGTGCTTTTTTGATCTGAGCGATCTCTTTATTGATTTTTTCATATTTAGCAATTTGAGTGATGGTGTCCTGGTTTCGGGCCTTCAATGTACTTATTCTGTTGCCCAGCCATATATTCCAGTAGACCACTGCAATAATAATGAGTGCAAAAGAAAGCAGAAAGACCGATATCTGTCTCCTGACATTCTCTTTTTTACGGGCAGCCCTGAAAGGGAGTAGGTTGATTCGTATCATTTGTCATCCACTCTTCTGATCGATAGCCCCATGCAAATAGCGGCCTGGGGAGCGATGCTTTCGATATAAGATGGATCAAAACGACTTTCATCGGCAGAAATGCTTTCAAAGGGATTGATCGTCTGGACCTCTGCCGATGTTTCCACTGCCAACAACTGCCGGAATTCCTTGATACCGCCGCCACCGCCGCTAAGTACGATCTTTTTGATCTGTTCATCCGGATAGGTTGAATAGAAAAAATCGAGAGCACGGCGAATTTCCGTGCACCAGTCCGTTACGACGGCAGATACAATATCGGCCAGGTCTTCCTTGGAAAGCTTGTCGCTCTGATCGCCAAATTTGAGTTTTTCCGCCTCCTCCATGGTCGAATCGGTGATGGAGGCAATTCTCTGATTGATCTGTCCGCATCCAAGAGAAACATCCCGCATGAATACGGAGGCATCGTCCTTAAGAATGTTCAAAGATGTCTTACTGGCACCGATATCGATCAACGCAATATTTTCATCTTTTGAGTCGTAGTTGACCTCAAATATATTTTGAAGAGCAAATGCATCGATATCGATTATACAGGGATTCAGTCCGGCCAGTTGGGCAAGGTTCACATAATCGCTTACCATGTCTTTTTTGGCTGCAACCAACAAGACGCTCATCTGGTTGGGATTTTGCTCATTCTCACCCAGGATCTGAAAATCAAGATTCACATCACTGATGTCGAAAGGAATATACTGCTCTGCCTCAAAATGAATACTTTCCTGGAGTTGCTCCTCGGACATCGTCTGAACATTGATCTTCTTCACAATAACGGAATAACCGCCAATGGATATAGCAACATTATGTTCCCGGATGTGATGTGTCTGGTAGAGCTGCCGAATGGCGCCGGCAACGACATCGGGGTTCTTTATGGAACCATCTTCAATGAGCCCCGATTCGATGTCGATCATTCCGAACTTTTCGAGGGCTCGGCCTTTTTTTGTTTCGATTATCTCGCATGCTTTGATTGTTCTAGATCCAATATCCAAACCAACGAGATGGTCTTTTCTTCTGAAAACCATAGTAAGCTCTTAATCACCGAATATTTTATTTTTGTCAGAAAGCTTAAAGCCAAGTGCCAGCAGTATCTTTCGCTTGGTTTCCATCCGGCACGGCATACCTTGCTCGATCCGCGTAATTGTAATGGGGGAAACATTAGCTTCACGAGCAAGCTCGGATTTGCTCATTAAAAGCGACTCTCTAATTTTTTTCAATGAATTTTTTGTCATAAGTCATATGCATTGGGTTAGATAATTATTGTGTTAGAATGTCACTCCTTCAAAAGTAAAAAACTGTCCGGATATTAAATTTGGCCTCTATAATTGAATGAAAGTTGAGCAATGTCAAGTAAAATTATATATAAATTATATATAATTTTACTCAATTGCCATATATTGTATCTTGTTAGACGAAATTACTATATATGGTATTGCTTTAAATTGATAATTCCATCCCATTTTGCATAAATTGGATGAGAAACTTCTTTAGATACCGCATGTCCTTGACTTTAATCGCTTCCTTCCCTATATGTTCTGGTAACGAACGATCGGACATGTAATCGACACATTTCATCGGACGGATTAGGACGTTCACGACAGGTCTTTATGATAAAATTTCTCGAATTTACCGGAAGACCCTTCATCCTTCTTATAGAAGAATTCGGCAAAATTTTACGCCTATTTCTGTCAACGGTTTCGTGGCTTTTCCGACCACCTTTCCGAATTCACGTTATCTTCAAACAAATGGAATTTGTCGGGGTCGGCTCCTTGCCCGTGGTTCTTATAACAGGCGCCTTCACCGGAATGGTTCTTGCCATACAGACTTACTATGGTTTTAAAATGTTTGGGGGAGAAAGCCTTGTGGGTGCAATCGTGGCGCTGTCCATGACCAGAGAATTGGGCCCTGCAATCACCGCGTTGATGGTTACCGGACGGACCGGTTCTTCCATGGCCGCCGAAATCGGAACCATGCGTGTTACGGAACAGATCGACGCACTCTACACCATGTCTGTAAGCCCGGTACAATATCTCATCATGCCCCGTGTGTTGGCCGGAATCGTCATGCTACCGATATTGACGGTCACCTCGGATTTCATCGGTATCCTGGGCGGATATTTTGTGGGTGTTCACGTGCTGAAAGTCAACTCTGGTATCTTTATCGCCAGAATTATCGAGTTCGTCAGTATCTACGACGTTTTCAATGGTTTGATAAAATCTGCATTTTTTGGTTTTATTTTGTCCTTGGTCGGCTGTTACAAGGGCTTTTATACGACAGGCGGCGCGGCCGGCGTGGGAAGGGCGACCACACAGGCCGTTGTCTACGCATCCGTATCCATATTAATCAGTGATTACTTTCTGACCGCGATTATGTTTTGAAAATTACACTTGAAAATATTTCGAAATCCTTTGGCCGGCAGAAGGTCCTGGATGAACTCAACCTGACGCTTGAATCAAAAAAAATTACCGTTATAATCGGTCAGAGCGGCGGCGGCAAGAGTGTTCTGTTGAAACATATTATCGGTCTCGTCAAACCGGATTCCGGCCGAATCCTTGTTGACGGCATCGATATTTCCACATTGAATGAAGCAGAACTGAATGAAACTCGTAAATATTTCGGCATGTTATTCCAGGACGCAGCGCTCTTTGATTCCATGACCGTTGGAGAAAACGTGGCCTTTCCCCTCAAGGAACATCGACAACTCTCGAAAAAAGAAATGAAACAGATCGTCACGGAAAAACTGCTGCAAGTTGGACTGACGGATATAACGGAAAAAATGCCCTCGGAATTGTCCGGGGGAATGCGCAAGCGGGTCGGACTCGCCAGAGCCCTTGCACTCGATCCTAAAATTATCCTTTTCGATGAACCCACTACCGGTCTTGACCCCATCATGTGTGATGCCATTGATCGGCTCATCGTCGAAACCCAGCAAAATACCGGCTCAACCTGTGTGGTTATCAGCCACGACATCGAATCGACCTTTAAAATTGCCCACAAGATCGCAATGTTGTATAAAGGCAAGATCATTGCCTATGGAACTCCGGAAGACATACGATCCTCGAACAATCCGGCGCTCAGACAGTTTGTCGAATGTAAATTTAACCCTGATACCGTTTAGGAGATCATGTCGAATTTCAGTGCTGAAGCAAAAGTGGGTGTTTTCGTTGTCATCGGACTAATCATTTTTGGCTATATGTCCATGAAGGTGGGAACGCTGACACTTTCCAGGAACAAAGGATATGATATCGAGATACTGTTCGATTCCGCCACAGGACTGGCCAGAGACGTCACCGTAGAGATGGCCGGTGTTGAAATCGGACGTGTCAAAAGAATAGCCCTGCAAAATGGGAAAGCCCTCGTTGTGCTGAGAATGAATCCGGACCTGATCATCCGGAAAGATGACACAGCGATCATTCGAACCCGGGGCATCCTGGGAGATAAATACGTCGAGATTATTCCGGGTTCGGTGACTGCACCGCCCATCCCGGCGGGTGGACGCATTATCCGAACAGCTCCGATCACCGACATGGATGTGCTCATGAACACCCTGGGTGAGGTTGCCCAGAACATCAAATCCCTCACCAATTCGCTCTCGAAGGTCCTCGGCACTGATACTGGAGAAGCCACACTCCGTGCGATCGTTGACAATATAAAAGAGGTGGTGGTCGCATTGAACCAGACAGTCCAGAGCAACAAGGATGGTGTCGGTAAAATCGTTGACAACCTGACCACTTTTTCCAGCACACTAAAAGAGGTCGGCGACCGCAATAAGGAGGATATCGGCACGATCATCCAGAGCGCCAAGAGCGTACTGGGAACCATGGAATCCCTGGTAACAAACCTGAGTGAGATTACAGATAAAATCAACCAGGGCCAAGGAAGTATCGGCAAGCTCATCAATGAAGACGATGCCATAATGGACCTGAACCAAACCCTGGCATCCCTTAAGGAAATTACCGATCGGATTAATAACGGAGAAGGCACGCTGGGCCAACTCATCACTAACGACGATGTGAGTCAGAATCTCAACAAGATTCTGATATCTCTTGGCGACATCGCAGACACCATCAATCGTGGCGAAGGTACTATCGGAAGACTCGTCCACGAAGAAGAAACCGTGGAAACCCTTAATGAGACACTGACCCATTTGAACTCTTATATGGAAAAACAGGAGACCTTTCAAACCTATCTGGACTACAGGGGTGAATACCTGACCAAGGAAGACACCCTGAAATCCTATCTATCCCTTCGCATTCAGCCGAAAGAAGACAAATATTACCTGTTTCAGATCGTGGACGATCCCACCGGGACCGAGACTATTACCGATACCAGGAAAACCACAGATGGTACAACCACCAAGAAACATAAAGAAAAAACGGAATATGACAAACTGAAATTTTCAGCACAGGTTGCCAAACGGTATTACGACATAGGGCTGAGGGGTGGACTTTTCGAGTCGACAGGCGGTCTTGCAATCGACTATTATCTGCTCGATGACCGGATGGTTTTATCGTTCGAGTCGTTTGATTTTGAAATAGAAGACAACCCGCACCTAAAGGCGAAGGTTGACTTTTCTCCTTTCCCACACTTCTACATTACCGCAGGATTCGATGATTTTATCAGTGACGATGACAATGAATCGTTTTTTTTCGGTGCGGGATTGAATTTTTCGGATAACGATATAAAAACGATTCTCTCCAGCGTGCCCCTGCCGTAATAAAATCGATTCAATTTACCCCGCGGTAATAACAGCGGAGAATTCACATTTCAAGACGAGCGTATGATAGCCAACTCACATAAGAAAATAAAATCCTTCAAACTCTACAAATACTTTTCGATTACCAGTTTTATCTTTATATTTATCGGCGCCATTGTCCTCTCCTACCTGAACACCCATTGGGCACGCGAATTGCAACTCAAAAAGAATGAAGAATATGCTCAATTATTGGTATCCAACCTGAATCACCAGATTTTTCGACAATTCGTCATCCCCACGTCCCTGCGATACGGTAAAATTCAGCTCAGGGACAAAAACCAATACGAACGCATGGATACCATCGTAAGGGGAACCCTTCACGGCTATAACATCGAAATGGTCAACCTGTACAACTTGAATGACATCATTGCCTATAGTTTTAACCGGGAACTGATGGGGATCAAGGATATCGGCGGCCATTCCTATCAGACAGCGGTCACGGGTGTTTCAACATCGGAAATTGAACAGACCGGTGATTTCTGGGAAATCATTCTTGGAATCCCCAAAACGATCAAGGTGACCACGTTTGCCCCGCTTCGTGCGGAAAAATCCCTAGCCTCCATTACCGGTCCGATCATAGGCGTCATCGAATTTACACAAGACATCACGGATAGTTATCTGACCATCTTCAATTTCCAGATTCTGGTTATCATTACAATCATGGCCGTCATGAGCCTGCTATTTCTCATTCTCCTTTTTATTGTCAAAAGAGGTGAAGCCATCATCGATCAGCGGGCAAAAGAACAGCTCAGGCTCAAAGAACAACTCAACCGCGCAGAACATCTATCATCCATAGGCGAGATGGTAGCGGGAGTTTCACATGAGATACGCAACCCCCTGGGTATCATCAGAAGCTCGGCGGAACTCTTGAAAAAGAAAATGGCATCATACGATTCGACCAGCACGATTCCCGATATCATTATTGAAGAAGGTGAGCGCCTGAACAATATTATTACCGACTTTCTGAATTTTGCCCGGCCACGGCAACCAGAGTTCATAGCCTGCCGGGTAGAAGAGGTTCTGGGGAAAAATCTTAAATTTATTACCGCAGAAGCCAAGGAAGCGGGATATAGACTCGACACACACTATGCTCTCGATCTTCCTGAAATAATGGCGGATAAGGATATGCTCTACCAGGCTTTTTTAAACATATTGATCAATGCCATGCAATCTATGCCGGATGGTGGCGACATCCGGATCAACATCACCGCAGAGGGCGACCTGGTGAAACTTCAATTTCTGGATAAAGGACAAGGCATCGCCGAAGAAATCAACGAAAAAATTTGGGACCCGTTTTTTACTACCAAAGACAAGGGAACCGGTCTTGGCCTGGGCATTGTTAAAAATATCATCGAATCCCACAGTGGTGGTGTTCATATAGAAAACCGTCCCAAAAAGGGCGTCGTCGTAACAGTCGAACTACCGATAAGATAAGGACAATTCAATGGAAACGGTACTCATCGTTGATGATGAAAAAAACTATCCGCCGATACTCAGTGCGGTTCTTGAAGAGGAAGGATTTGAAACGCTAACCGCCTATAGCGGCGAAGAGGCTCTATCCGTCCTGAAAAATTCAGATGTCGATTTGGTACTGACCGATATGAAAATGCCGTCCATAGATGGTATCGAGCTTCTCGAGAGGATCAAACAAAAAGACCCGGGTCTCCCGGTCATCATGATGACGGCACATGGAACGGTTGAAAAAGCCGTGGAAGCGATGCAAAAAGGCGCATACAATTATATTTTAAAGCCGTTTAATAACGAACGGTTAGTCATATATGTCAACAAAGCCATTCAGATGTATCGGGTCATTAAAGAAAACCGCAGGTTACGCAAAACCGTCGAATCCCAGTACAACTTTGGAAATATTATCGGCAAGAGTTCAAAAATGCAGGATATTTTTGAGCTCATCTATAAAGTTGCCCCGGCCACGGCTTCTATCCTGATCGAAGGTGAAAGCGGCACCGGAAAAGATCTGGTTGCCAAATCAATTCACTACAACAGTCCACGCCACGATCATCCCTTTATAGCGGTCAACTGCTCGGCCCTAGCAGAGAGTCTTCTCGAAAGCGAACTTTTCGGACATGAAAAAGGCGCGTTCACCGGAGCTGTCGCAACAAAAAAGGGGCGATTCGAACTGGCCGAAGGCGGAACGCTCTTTCTGGATGAAATTGGCGAATTGTCGCCATCTCTTCAGGTAAAACTGCTGAGGGTTCTGCAGGAAAAAACCTTTGAAAGGGTCGGGGGCCTGCGACAAGTTACAGTTAATTTTCGGTTGATTACGGCCACGAACAAGCGGTTGAGGGAAGAGGTTCGGGAGGGGCGGTTCCGAGAGGACCTCTATTATCGATTGAATGTTGTATACATCGATCTACCACCGTTGCGCCGGCGAACAGAAGATCTGAGACTCCTGGTGGACCATTTCATCGGTAAGCATGCGGCCGAAAGAAGAATGGGTGTTCCTGTCAAGGGTATCGAGAGAGAAGTAGAGCAGATTTTCTATCGGCATGACTGGCCCGGCAATGTCAGGGAACTTGAAAACACGATTGAGCGCGCCATGGTGTTGTGCCCGGATGACATTATCCGGGTTTCCGACTTACCCAGAGAGTACAGAAGCGACCTCACGGGAAAGTCTCAGCTCGAAAATATCCCTGTGGATGCAAACTTGTTCGCAACACTTGCCGATATCGAAAAGAAAATGCTTTTACGGGCATTGAAAAACTGTAACGATGTCCAATCCGATGCCGCTCAACTATTGGGTATCGGAAGGAGCGGATTCAATAAAAAGCTAAAGAAACATGGTATTGTCAGTGATTAATTTAACCAGAATTGTTTCCAAATGGAAACGGTCTTATTTCCAAATGGAAACAGGCATGGGGATATGGGGACAGACAACAATTCAGGATGGAAGCAATCGGTTTAATAACATCTTGAAAATTAAGCGAAATAACTAAATGCAAACATTATGAAGAAATTATTCGTTTTGGCAAAAGAATTGCATATACTATATATCAGTTCCAATTTACCTATAATTAATTACATCTTACATCTATCCTCCTCCTTAATGGTTAATCCGAATAAGCGGATTAGCCATTTTATTTTCATCCAGCGACTTTTTCCCTGGCCAGCTGATAATATATGGAATCCGTGTATTCTGTTGCCAGACGTTCATAGGCCTGTTTGCTTTTAGCCGTATCTCCCAGTTCGTGATAAAGCCGGCCCATATTGAACAGCGCACCATCCTTGACAACCGGATCCTCTCCACCAGCAATTTTTTCAAAATAGGATACCGCCATGCGGACATCCTGTTTTTTTTCATAGGCATACCCGAGACCACTCCATAGAAAGTTTTGATAGGTCGTGTCGTTTTTAAAATAAGTCAAAGCGGCTTCGTAGAGTTGAATGGCCCTTCCCGCGTCGCCCGCATCATAGCTTATCCCGGCGAATACCACGGTCGCCAGTTTCCCACCTTCGGTATTGTCATATTTTCTGATGATATATTCAAAATCGCCTCTGGCACCTTCATAGGCGGCAAGGGTATCCATAACCTTCTTTTGGGTTTCATATTTGCCAACAGCCTGATCAAGCAACAAAAAGGCCTTGTTTTCAGCACTGTTTGAAAAATACCGGTAACCGGCAATGACCACTAAGAGGATCAAAAAAGCACCTGCGGCATATGCCACTTGCTTGGTATACTGCCGCCCCCAGCGAATTATCCTGCCGGTAGTGGTGATAAATTCATCCGGCTCCTTGAGCAGTTGCTTCCGTGTAACCCGTTTTTGTTTTGCCATTATTCCTCCATAATCCGTTTTATCCTTGCCCAGCCCTCTTCAGGAATGGCCGCACCGACAACCTGACATACCTCGTATCCACAAGTTGATGCAAGTCTACCACATGTTTCGACAGCATAGCCCCGGGTGAGCCCAAATAAAAATCCGGACGCCCATAAATCACCGGCACCGGTGGTATCGATGACGGAACCTTTTCCCACAGGATCGATTTTCACGATTTCGCCATTTTGCGCGATATAGCTTCCACGTTCCCCGATTTTCAATACCGCTATTTTGGCTCTTTCAGAGAGGGCTTCAATCGCTTTTCGTTCCTCACGGTGCCCGGTAAATGCCGCAGCCTCATCTTCGTTGGCCATAAGAATGTCGACATATTCAGTGACGAGTGTCTCCAAGAGCGTCTTTTCCGATTCAACCACCGTATAACTCGCCAGGTCCAGAGAAATCATGGCGCCATCCTCTTTTGCCCGACGCAAGGCCTTTATAATCAGCTCATTGTTGAAAAGAAGGTATCCTTCGATATGAACCAAGGCTGCATCTAGGAAACTGCACCCGGCGATTTCGCCCGGCACCAATTCAGATGCCGCGCCTAGATATGTAAACATTGAACGCTGCGCATCGGGTGTCACAATTGAAAGGACCCTGCCCGTGGGTGATGCGGAAGTCATCAGCAAAGGATCCACATGACTGTTTTGCAGATCTTTTTTAAACAGATCTCCCATGGCATCTTGAGCGCATTTTCCTATGAAGCGGGTTTTGCCGCCAAGCTTTCCCACGCCAATGATCGTATTGCACGCCGAACCACCCGGAACCACAACAGGCGTACCGGACGTCAGGGAAATCATCTTGTCGATGAATTCACTGTCTACATAATTCATCCCGCCTTTTCCAAAACCCGTCTTCTCGACAAAGGCATCGTCTTCATGCGCCAGAATATCCACAAGAGCATTGCCGATACCCACAATGACATCCTTTGATTTATCAAAAGGTACAGACATCACCATGGTGTCACCAGACCAGGGACTTGTGAATCCAGCCCCTGTCCCCGTCAGCATGCTTGATTTGAAGCCAGTTTTTCTGACGATCCAAAATCAGAAAAGGAATTCCTTTTTCCACTGTAAACAGGATATCGTGGTTCGTACCTGGTCCGTTGCGGACATTGCATGTATTTTTGATCGTAATGACAGTCGGTTTCTTACGAACCAAGGACGTGTGTATCCAGCCTTCATCACCTTCAAAATCACGAAAGTTAATCCATGAACCCGATTTTTTGAGGACTATTATCGGATAATAGCTTTCGACTTTCCAAAGAATTTCATAGTCGGTTCCAGGCCCGGACCGAATATTGGCGATTCTTGATGACACCGAGAGTCGTTCCGCCATGGCAAAGCTACCGGTCAACAGAATTACCGCAACGGTCAATAATGAAATAAATCTCATGCCGTACCCTTTGCCGGATCCAATGGCTGAACCATTATTTTTTCCGCCAGTCCCCGTCCTAGAACCAGCCGTTTATAATCCAGAGCGATAACGAGCTGCCCCTGATTCAAGTTTGAAATGACATCGATTCGGTCCCCCACCCTCAAACCCATGCTCATCAGGCGCATCCGAGACCTGGTTCCACCTTTAAAACTCCTGACAATCAGTATTTCACCCTGTTTTGCCGCCATCAACGGCATCAGAGACAATCGTCGTTTGAGACAATGGGTACAAATACCATAAATTTCCATTTTATGCTGCAGCATATGGAACCCATGCGTTGCCGCAACCTGCAGTTGGAGATTTTCAAGCTGATTGTTCTTAAACTCGATGATCCGATTACATTTAGTGCATATCATATGGTCATGATGTTGGCCTATATGCCTGTGCTCGTATCGAATAACACCGTTGTTAAACCGGTGTTTGTGGGCAAAACCATACCGACACATGAGGTCCAGGGTATCGGAAATAAAGGCGGGGGCCAAATCAGCATCTTTTTCTTTTATGATTTCAAATAGTTCAATCTCTGAAATATGCCGCTCTGTCTGAAAAAAAGCCTCCAGAACCTTCATGCGGTCTTCCAGGGAGTCAATACCTTCCTGTTCAAAAAGCTTCTTGAACTGATCTTTTTCCTGAAGATGGATAGAATGCATCACATGACCTTGACAATATCAGCCGTTTGGACCTGGAATCGTGTAGGTCGTACATGACCCGCTCGAACAGTTTCGTGTCTGGCTCGTAGTACCCTGCTTCCCTCCGGACGCCACATTGATTGTGTGACTGGTAGTACTGATAACCCGCTCGACTTCTTCAGCGTCACATTCCGGGCACACCATCTCCACTGACTCACTTTTGTTCATGACAAGAATTTCGAAAAACGCTTCACACTTCAAACATTTAAATTCGTATATAGGCATTGTAAAATCCCATAACTTTTTGTAAAAAATGGATTTAAAATCTCATCTAAGGAAACCAACGACTCTGCCGGACAACACAATTCACCCAACATTCAGAAATTACAGTTACGACCATAAATGAAACTGTACTTGTAATACTATCGAGCAAAGATTGTCAAGAGATGAGTCAACTTACCAGGTATTCTTAATGAATGTGATGGAAGTCGATCCATAAGGCATAAGAATCCGGTTTTGAGTAATACCGGCAATAAAGTATCCGCTGCATAGTTATCTGAACTGAAAAAAGGACACTAAATTAGATCAAAATTTGGGGGCAAATTGAGTGCGGACGCAGCAATCCACTGTCTATAAAATAAAAAGACAAAAGATCGACAAATAAAAGACTCGAGAGCCATTATGGCGGAATGCCTTTTTCAGGATCCCAAATGAACTGCATCAAGCTCTGCCAATGAGGAAAAATCAATATTCGTATGGTGCAGCGCAGTTGGTTCCAAAATTCTTTCCGGGAGGTAAACTTGGTATATCGGACTTTCTGGTAAAGCGGATCAGTAAGATCTAAAATCTGATGAACATAAAATGCCACCAGGTTGATCATAAAAAAGATCATTGAAAGATTTTTGTGGCCATGGCCAAAGTTGTGTTCAAGGTGATAGCCTTGATTTTTCAATGTATTGAAGGTTTCGTTTTCAATCTTCCAGCGTGCCCTTCCCGCTTTGACCAGCATGACGATATTATTTTTATCAATCGTAATGTCGGTCACCCAACTGTTGTGATAGGTGGGCTTGCCATTGGTAATAATTTGGTAATCAAAAAAGTTGACCTGGTCGGCATCTTTAGAGCCATTGAGCGGTACATCGTTTACCCATCGGTATTGATGCTTGCGGCCCTTTTTGTCGGTAATCGTCATCTGTTCGCCGGCATTCAGATTGAACATGTCCTTTACCCATTCAAAAAGGATTTTATGGTCCGCCGGCTTGGCCACAAGAATAAATGACATGTTTGCCGCTTTCAGTTCATCGATAAAGGGCTGTTTGGAGTAAAGCCCATCGCCGCCGATAATGATGGGTAGTTTGGGATGAGTCTTACGGATTTTTGCAATTAAACGTTTGGCGGCATTGAGTTCACAATCTTGTTTGTTTGTTCCATCACTATTTTGGATCGACTCTGGTGAAAACGGTAGTACGTGGCGTTGATCAGGATGGACAATGGTAGCTTGTAGAATTTGATGAGAATAACGAATGTTGCCTTTTTTCCGCTTTTTATACAAACAATGGGGACAATGGATTTTTTCTGAAGAAAAGTATTCGGACCCATCTATGGGAATCAGATACTTTCCGCCAAGCAACTGGTATGTAGCCAAGTGCTTGCCCCGTTGCAGGTTACGGAAAAACTCGGTAAAGATGGGCGATAGCGTTTCAAGGGGCAAGGCATCCAGAACATTACGAAGCTGGCTGTCCTTGGGAATATCGTGAACGCCGAAAATTGTACTCAAATTATTTCGTTGAATACGGTCTTGAATACGGCGCTGGAATGCTAAAAGCGAAGGGTCTTGCAAATACATCATGGCAAAAGCGCTCATTACACAATCATGTAGACTGTAAACAACTTTCCCTTTTTGCCGGGAATCTTCAATCTGGCATAATTGTGACGAGATCGCCTTTTTTAGAGCTTTAAAACTGAGGTGTTTTTTGGGATGCAACAGCACCGCCCCTGTTTATAGTATAACCTGCTGATTTGTATATACTATTTAAGGGGCGATGTCTAGACCTTTTATTTGTTGTATTATCAAGTAGTTATAAAACTATCAGAAAATGCTTTGCGAAAAAAGAATTGAATATTTGTTGTAGACCCTTGACTCACGTTATCTGTTTTTTCACTGAGAACTGGGA
>Ga0190293_1000032_pt1 | contig 51229 bp, 50 predicted proteins | sample 48693001_MG_FD_161671 | JGI IMG/M metagenome (GOLD analysis project Ga0190293, IMG submission 161671) | Hydrothermal vent microbial mat bacterial communities from Southern Trench, Guaymas Basin, Mexico - 4869-30-0-1_MG | ecosystem: Environmental > Aquatic > Marine > Hydrothermal vents >...
CCCTTCCACTTCGACGACGCACACCCTGCACGAGTTGAAAGGGGCAAGCGTCTCGAGGTAGCACAGTGTTGGAACAGTCACTCCGACCGAGGCAGCTGCCTCGAGGATCGTCGACCCTTCCGGTGCCGAAACGGGCCGGCCATCGATCGTGATCTCGACGAGTGTCGCTGGCATGGATATCGGGGATTCGATCATGTGCGTCTCGCGATCAGGCCGATGGACACAGCTGACTGCACCGCAGCTGATGCTGCCTGCCCGAGGCCACAGATCGATGCGTCTCGAAGGACGTTGTCAAGGTCGGCAAGCAGATCGAGTTCGTTGTCGAGGTTCTCCTTGCTCGATCCGATACGAAGCAAGGTCTCTTCCTGGCGTACGGTCCCTGCCCGGCACGGGATGCAGACCCCGCATGACTCCTCCGCGAAGAAATGGGCGATCCGTTGGACGATGTTGCACATGTCAGTATCGGTGTTGAACACCATCACGACACCTGAACCGAGGCCGATGCCGTGTGCCCTGGTGTCCTCGAAGGTGAGCGGTAGGTCGAAGTCGTCCGCGGTGATGAACGATCCGGCTGCCCCGCCGATCAGGACGCCAGCGACCTCTCCATCAGCGCCGCCTGCCATGCCAACCAGATCCCGTGTTGTGGCACCGAACTCGACCTCGTACACCCCAGGTTCGCTGACGTTGCCAGAGACGCAGAAGAGTTTCGGTCCCTTGGACTCCTCTGTGCCGATCGCAGCGAACGCTTCGCCTCCACCCAGGACGATCGCAGGGATGTTCATCAGCGACTCGACGTTGTTGACCAGTGTCGGACGACCGAACACACCTGCCTGGGTGGGGAACGGCGGCTTCTGGCGTGGCTCGCCGCGGAATCCCTCGATCGAGTTGAACAGGGCCGTCTCCTCACCGCAGATGTATGCGCCGGCACCTCTACGGAGTTCGACATCGAAGGAGAAACCTGCACCGGCAACATTGTCGCCCAGGAGTCCTGCTGCCCTCGCCTCGATGAGTGCGGATTCCAGCCTGGCATGGGCTATCGGGTATTCGCCACGGATGTAGATGTATCCGCGTTCGGCATCCACAGCGTACGCGGCGATCGTAAGGGCTTCGATGAGGCCGAACGGGTTCGCCTCCATCAGGACCCTGTCCTTGAAGGTGCCAGGCTCGGACTCATCAGCGTTGCAGATGACGTACTTGGTGCCTTCTTCAGCCGCGACGGCGTTCCACTTGATACCGGCAGGGAATGCCGCGCCGCCGCGCCCGCGTAGCCCGCTCGCGTCCACCTCGGACAGGATCGCTGACCTGCCAATAGAGATGGCTCGACCAAGAGCGTCGTAGCCGCCAGAGGCACGGAATTCAAAAAGGGACGTGGGCGAGGATCCCAACATGACGGTTCCTGGCGTCGGAGCCGTCGGTTCCACAGCCGAAGATGGACTGTCGACCGAGAGAACGTCGATGACCTGGTCCACAGTGACCGGTGCGATGACAACATCGTCACCTCCTGCAACCTGCACGAAGGCTGCCGATCCCTTTTCGCACTGTCCGAGACACGGTGAACGTCGCCACATGCCGCCATCGATCGTATCCCCAGCGTCCCCGAAACGGTTGCCCAATTCGGCGAGCGTGTCGTCGACGCCGCGGGCCTTGCATGCGATGTCGTCGCAGATGTGGGCAACGCGTGGGGGCCGTTCCTCTGTGGCGATCAGGTCGTAGAAAGCAGCAACGCCGTACGCCTCTGCCGGAGACACAGGGAGGCTCATGGCGATGTAGTTCAACGCACCATGGCTCACCCAACCAACCGATGACTGCACCTCATGGAGAACAGGCAGGAGGAGATGCCTGCGTTCCTGGGACCGGTGGAACCCGCCGAATGCGACGTGGTCATCAGCACTCGATCGTTCGGTCGCCCCGGTGTACACGGAATCGGGGGCACCAAGCACACGGTCAACGGCCGCCCGTTCTGGTGCTGTGGGTTCGTCTGTGGTGGTTGCGTAGTCGATGGTGTCCTCAGTTCCGAGAGACCGGTTCCAGACGCACTGCTGTGGCCTTGAACTCTGCGGTCCCAGATTTCGGATCCCATGCGTCGAGCGTGAGAACGTTGACGTCGGCCTCGTCTGGCGTATGGATCGCCATGAACACGAGTCCCTTGCGTAGACCTGTCGTGAACCTGGTCGGTACCGCAATGGATCCCCGCCGTGAGATCACACTGACCGTGTCCCCCTCAGATATGCCGAGAGAGGCACCCTCTTCAGGTGCCATATCGATGACCGGACCACGCCGGATCGGGGAGCGGAAACCTCCGGACTGCACTCCAGTGTTGTAGCCATCGAGTCGGCGTCCCGTTGTGAGGCGTACAGGGAAATCGTCGTCAAGCGGATCGACAGGTGGCACCCAGTCGACCAGCGAAAATGCGGCCGGGTCGCGAGGCAGAGGGTTCTCCCACAGCCATCCGTGGAGGAACAGCGTGCCAGGGTGGTCGTCCGTCGGGCACGGCCACTGCAAGCCACCGAGGTCGTCGAGACGCTGGTACGACATTCCGGCGTGCATGGGGCTGAGAGCCCGGAGTTCGTTCCAGATCTCCTCGGCGGATTGGCCCTGCCAGTCGTAGCCGAGTTGTCTCGCAAGGAGTGTCAGTATCTCGATGTCGTCTTTGGCCTCACCTGGAGGTTCGAGGGCTTTGTGGACTCGTTGGACGCGCCGTTCGCTCGACGTCACGGTGCCCTCTGTCTCGGCCCACCCCACGGCAGCTGGGAACACAACATCGGCGAGCTCTGCGGTCTTGGTCAGGAAGATGTCCTGGACCACGAGATGGTCGAGGCCTTCGAGGAGGTTGATGGTTCGTATTGCGTCCGCTTCGGACTGTGCGGGGTTCTCCCCGAGGATGTACATGGCCGTGATGTCATTGCTTTCCATGGAGTCGAACATCTCGGTGACGTGCCAGCCGTTCTCTGGAGGGATCGTCGTTCCCCAGGCCGTTTCGAACTTGGCTCGCAGGACAGGGTCGGTGACATTCTGGAATCCGGGAAGCTTGTTCGGAAGGGCACCCATGTCGCCACCACCCTGAACGTTGTTCTGGCCACGTATTGGCACCAGACCGGACCCGTACCGGCCGATGTGTCCTGTCAGGAGGGACAGGTTGATGAGCGAAAGCACGTTGTCGGTCGCGTTGGCATGTTCTGTGATGCCGAGTGTCCAACAGAGTTGAGCAGTCGGAGCCCTGGCATAGTCGTGGGCGAGACCGCGAATAACCTCGGCCGGTACACCGGTGATCTCTTCTGCGTAGTCGAGGGTGAACGGCTCCACATGGGCGGCGAACTCCTCGAGTCCTGAGGTGGAGTGTTCGACGAACTCGGTATTCGTGAGGCCAGCATGGATGATCTCTCGCGCTATGGCGTTGGCAAGTGCGATATCTGACCCTGTGTCGATCCCAAGCCAGATATCTGCCCATTCGGCCGATTCGCTGCGGCGGGGGTCGACCGTGTACATCTTTGCGCCGTTGCGTACGCCCTTGGCAAGGTGGTGGAAGAAGATCGGATGGGCGTTGCGCGCGTTCGATCCCCACAGAATGACGAGATCTGTGGCCTCGATCTCTTCATATGAAGACGTGCCACCGCCTGCTCCGAGTACTGCCGCCAGACCGGCGACGGAAGGAGCGTGTCAGGTGCGGTTGCAGCTGTCGACGTTGTTCGTACCGAGCACCGTCCGTGCGAACTTCTGTGCGACATAGTTCATCTCGTTGGTCGCTTTCGAGCACGAGAACATCCCTGTGGCCCCCGGCTGGTTTCTCCGAAACCCGGCGGCGGCCTGTTCGAGGGCGACGTCCCAGGTGGTCTCCACGAGGTGTCCATCGACCCGGATCATCGGAGTTGTTAAACGTTCGTATCGCTTGCCCATCTCACCTCCTTTCAGCGTCCCCCAACAGTACTAGAACCCCACACGATCACCGCCGATGCCAAACGTGGGAACGAGGTGCTTCGGTTTGCGTTGTCCGAAGGGCCTTGAGCTACTTGTTGCTGGTGCAGGCGTCCGGCTGTGAACTGCAAACCGTCAACTCTTCCTCAGACGATGCGGCGGTCTGAGGCCCAGCGGGCGAGTTCGTGTCGGTTGGAGAGTTGGAGCTTGCGCAGCACGGACGACACGTGCGTCTCGACCGTCTTGATCGAGATGTTCAACCTCCGTGCGATCTGTTTGTACTGGTAGCCGCGTGCTATCTGGCGAAGGACCTCCTGCTCCCGGGGCGTGAGGCAGTCGAGTTCAGGATCCTCGGCGACGGGGACTGACCTCGCAAAGGCATCGAGCACGAACCCCGCAAGGGATGGCGAGAACACCGCTTCACCGGCGGCGACCCGGTTGATAGCGTCTCTGAGTTCGTCAGGTGCGATCGACTTGGTGACGTACCCGCGGGCCCCTGTTCGGATCATGGCGATCACATCCTCTGGCGCATCGGAAACGGATAGGGCGAGGAACCTGATGTCTGGATGTGTCTCGTGGACGTTGGCCACGACGGTCACACCGCCACCACCTGGCATGTGGACGTCGACGAGGACGACATCTGGCGCCGTGGCGCGGATCATGTCAACTGCGGTGTCGACATCATCGGATTGACCGACCACCTCAAACGAATCTTCGAGTTCTGCAGAGACGCCGCTGAGGAAGAGGCGATGGTCGTCTACGAGGAAGACAGATGTCATGTGGTTGCTCCGATCATGGTGAGGTGGACCTCGGTGCCTTCGCCCGTCGTGGATTCGATCACCGCGGTGCCACCGTGTCTCTGCATTCTTGCCTCGATCGACTCGCGGATCCCTCTTCTGTCATCGTCGACACTATCGCGATCGAAGCCGTCTCCCTGATCTGACACGTACACGTCGATCGAGCCGTCTGTCATCTCAGCGTACACGGAGATCTTCGAGGCACCCGAGTGCTTCGCTGCGTTCATCATCGCTTCGGTGGCCGCCGCGATCAGCGCCTCGTGCCTGTCTGGAGGTAGGCCTGCCTCACCGACCACAACGACACTGACGGGAACATCGTGTGCAGCTTCGACTCTGGTTGCAGCGCTTGTGAGTGCTCCCTGGATGGAGTCGGTGTCGGAACTGTTCTCATCGAAGAGCCACGATCGCAGGTCTCGCTCCTGGGATCGCGCCAGGGTGACCATCTTCTTGGGGTCATCGGTCCTCTGAATGAGCGCAAGGGTCTGGAGAACCGAGTCGTGAAGATGGGCTGCGACCTCGGCCTTCTCCTCCGAGCGGATCCGGGCACGCCGCTCAGTGCGGAGATCCTCGGTCAGGGACCAGAGCCACGGGCCAGCGACGATCACGAATCCACCAATAGCGACGATCAGCGCGATGGCGAGGACACCAACGGATTGCAGTCTGTCGAGAGATCGCAGTACCACCACGAGTCCGGCGACCATCATCGCCAACCCGCCGATCACAAGCCACCACGAACGTCTACCCGCAGTGACGCCCTGAAGAGATCGTTCGTAGTTGATGCCGCTCGTGTCGATCGCTATTGCCAGCCCGAACACGACGAGCGTTGCCGGCCAGACCACGGGCCCGAGCCAGAGTCCGATCACCTGGAGGAACAGCATGATCGCAACGAATATCAACGCCATACCAAGACGTTGTGGATTTCTCGCTGGTGGTCTGGCTTGGTCCTCATCGTCCGTTGGGGCGTCTGGGACGACGAGTGCGAGGAGAATGTAGAGGATCAACCCGACTCCGCCTGCAAGGGACAGACACACGAAGGCAGCTCGCACGTAGATCGGGCTCACAGCGACCGATTCCGAGATACCGCCAGCTACACCAGCGAGCATGCGCTCGGACCTCGATCGATAGAAGGGCCAGGAGAACTTGGTGTCTGGTGGGTTGCTTGTCACTGGTCGCTGCTCTCGGGCCTGGATACTTGACCTGATGTTGTCACACCCGGCCCACTACCACAACCGGGGACGACCCTGAGGGAACCCTGAGACGTAGGGATTGTCGAGGAAGGTTCCCGATAGCATCTCGGGGGCGACCGGGACATCATGGTGACATGACATACACATCAAACCCCCGCAGTGATCAGACAGGCACGACGCTTCACAGAGCTGGCAATGACCGCATCTTCGCAGGAGTCGCCGGTGGGCTCGGAGAGCACTTTGGTGTCAATGCCTGGTGGTTCCGGTGGGCGTTCATCTTCCTTGCGCTTTTCGCAGGTGTCGGCATCCTCGTCTACGTCGTTGCCTGGCTCGTGATACCGGGACCGGATGAGGACGAACCCATCGCGGCCGAATGGGTCGACGGAATCGACTGGACCAACGGAGGCACGGTCTTCGGTGTGGCGCTTCTTGGAGTTGCAGGTGTCCTGGTCGTGACTCAGTTCTTCCACGTCTCAGGCATCCTTCTGCTGGCAGCGGTGATGTTCATTGTCGGCCTGCTGCTGTACCGCGGTGACCTCAGGCCCCCGCAACGGCCTCGAACACCGGCACCGCCCCCTTCAGCCGGTACGACCGTGGAAGTGGACATTGAGGTAACGGAGGACACAGCCGAAGGCCTGCAGACGATGCAGACCGAAGGTGACCCGTATCCGGTAGAAGATGCCGGGGTTGCTGTCGCCGTTGTCGCCGAGGACGGGTTCGGTGGGTCTGGCACGGATACGGTTGACCCTCAGCCGCCCGTTCCACCCAGGAAGCAGAGACCCCCACAGCCCCCAAGGCCGCCTCGTGAGCGGTCAGTATTGGGTCGCCTGACGATCGCCGTCGGCCTCATCGTGGTCGCTTCGATGGCTCTTCTCGATGTGAGCGACCTCGCCATAGACATCGAGCCTTTCCACTACTTCGCTGCTGCCATTGCGGTCCTGGGTGTGGGACTCCTGATCGGGGCATGGGCAGGCCGCGCTCGGTGGCTCATCTTCATCGGCATCATCATCACTCCACTGCTGTGGCTGTCGATGCTGTTGCCCGTGACGTGGGACTTCTCCATCGGTGAGTTCCAGCACACACCCGTCACCGTTGAGGAGGCAACCAACACGTACGAGCAAGGTGCAGGGCAGATGACAATCGACCTCACCCAACTCTCGTCTGGGGAACTCGCTGAGATCGGAACGATCGAGGCATCACTCGGACTTGGTGAGATGGTCATACGGGTACCGAGCGATATCGGCGTTGCACTCAGCGCACAGGTCGGTGCCGGCGAGGTCTCGGGTCCGTTCAACACCGTCAGCGGCGTCGGCTTCGACGTGGCGCAGGATTTCGGGCCTGAACCAACGGTTCTCGTTCTCGACCTCGAAGTCGGTGCGGGGACGATCCACATCACCGGACCAGGGACGTTTGGCTTCGGCGACGTCTTCATCATCGAAGGGAACAACTCATGAAGAGGCACAGATTCGACCCACTATCGTTCGTGTTCGGGATGATCTTTCTCCTGATCGCCGGTGCAGCCACGTGGAACCAGAGTGTCCGATGGGACATCAATGCATGGGTACTCCCCGCAGTGATCCTCTTCCTCGGCATCGCCCTCCTCGCCTCCACTCTCCGCTCCGGTTCACAGGACTCTGGCGTCGAAACAGCCGAGATATCGGCTGAATCGACGCCAGACGCCTAGGAGCCCTATGCGTGTCGTTTGATCCGTTCTACCCGTATAATTCATCAAACGATGAATTATACGGGTAGAACGCGCTGAGAGGACGGACGCATGAGCAAGTGGGCACAGCTAACGAGGAAGTGGCATCGGTGGATAGCGATTCCGATGTTGATCATGGTTCCAATCTCGGCAGTGCTGCGGTTGTCAGGCAATGCGAAAATGGTGAAGGATCTTCCAGCGATCGATGCGGTGCAGTCGATCCTCATTCTTCTCCTCGCGTTAACCGGTGGGTACCTCTACGTCTTCCGGCTTGTCAACAAGAAGAAGCGACAGCGTCGTACCGCTACGGTGGCGAGTCAGCCGCCGACCAGTTCGCAGTGAAGCCTGCAATCCGCCGATGAGTAGAACCGGCCGTAGGCCAGGGGATGCGACCAGGACCAGGGCGGAGATACTCGAAGCGGCCCGAGGGGCGTTCGCATTCCATGGTTACGAAGGCGCGACCATGCGACGGATTGCAGACGATGCAGGAGTCGATTCTGCTCTGATCTCCTATCACTTTGGCACCAAAGAGCAGTTGTTCGTTGCAGTCCATGAATTGCCGATAAATCCATCCGATCTGGCGCTTCTGATCGACGGACCCAGGGACGAGATCGGGGAACGTATCGCCCGGTTCGCCATGATGATGCTCGCCGCGGACGACTCAACTGCGGTGTCGTTGATGCGCTCCTCAGCCTCGAATCTCTCTGCTGCAGCGATGCTGCGCGAGTTCATCGAAGGTGCATTGGTTGAACCGATCGCAGAGCAGATCGGCGCCTCGGATGCAAGGGAGCGCGTTGCTCTGGTGGTTGCCCAGATCCTTGGAGTGCTGTTCGCACGACACATTGTTTGCGTGCCTGAACTCGCCTCGGCTTCTGTCGATGATCTTGTCGATCTGATCGCCCCGAGTCTTCAACGGTATCTGACTGAACCCTTGCGCTGAGGCTCGCTCAGTAGGCGCCGCCGAGTTTGGTGTGATCCCAACTCGTGACCTTCTCGGGTTCAACGACAACGGCTGTGTTCTTGGGGGCGAACCTGCCGAATGCGGCTTCGAGGGCAGCGTCGTCGAGATCGACAGGAGCGTCCCCAACCATCGGGTAGCGTGCAGCGAGTCCTCCGTAGATCTTGAGTACGTAGTCAGGGTCGGTGACGAGCCGTGCGGTCCCCTTGATCATCACACCCTGCAGATCTGCGTAGGCATCGCCTGCCTCTGCGAGCACTGTGATGCGGGGATCTCTCATCAGATTGACGATTTTCTGAGATTTCGTGAACGAGCGGAAGACGACCTTTCCGTCGTCCATCACGAACCACATAGGTGCGAGATGGGGGGATCCGTCCTTGCCAAGCGTTGCGACCTGGAGGACCTTGGCTCCCGACGAGAGGAACTCCTGGGTCTCTTCTTCGTTCATGGTGATGTCTTTGCGTGCCATGGCACCAACCTAGACCAAAGCCTCCGACAACGCCGGACACCTTGCTATTACTGGCAGTCACAGCTATCGTCCCGGCTTCGGTAGGAAGGCGTAGGGCTAGGGACTCCGGGAGGAACAATGCGTATTCGAGGTTTTGCTGTATTGATGGGGTTGATGCTCATCGCGAGCGCTTGCTCGTCATCTGATTCTGAAGAGGCTTCATCCGACACTGGTTCAGCCACGACGGCGGCATCTACGACAGAGGACACCGCCGCATCAGCGGTCACAACAACGGCCGCCACCGATGGGGGAGAAACTGCACCCCCCGCTGGTGGGGATGGAACCGCTACCGTAACCTTGGACAACGGTGAATCCTTCACGTTCTCGATCCTATGTGGTCTTGAACCGCAGGAGGTCGGAGCCGCGGAGATCCTCTTCACCGCTGTCTCGTACGATGAGCCGAACGGCTTCGATGTGACCCAGTTCGGAGAGGTGGGCGACGACGCGACGGGACTTCTTAGTGGTCTCGGAACCATTTCGATCTACGACAGCACCACGTACGACGACCTCTGGGGTGCCGGTAGCGTCACTGCTCAGCTCTCGGAGACCGAGTTCGTGCTTGAACTCAACGGCACCACCATCACGGGCAGTGGCACGTTCTTCACCGGCGACGACCAGGAGAACCTGGACCTGACCAACGGTGTCCACGGCGAACTCGTCGCCAACTGCGGCTAACCACCGAGATCCAGAGTTTCGGCGCTGATCTGGCCGGGATATCGTTCAAATCAACGCCAAAGCCCTGAAGTTCGCGTCGCGGAGATGCGAATCTCCGTGTAGCCTTGCGGACACTGATCTGAGCACGGGCGACCTTCGGGCGGCTGAGGTTCACACGATCTGGACGAGACACACAAGACGGTACAGACATCCTCCAACCCGCAGCGGTGGAGAGAAGGGAACCGCACATGGCAGACGAAGTATCAGCCAGACGAATCACTGCCCCCGCGATATTTGCGATGAAGGGCAAGACCAAGATCAAGATGGTCACCGCTTACGACGCGCCCACAGCGCGGATCGCAGACCGAGCGAGAGCGGACATCATTCTCGTTGGGGACTCGGTCGCCAACGTCGTACTCGGCCACGATGACACGCTGGCGGTCACGGTTGACGTGATGGTCCATCACACCGCAGCTGTTACCCGGACGAAACCAACTGCACTCGTCGTGGGGGACATGCCGTGGCTTTCGTATCACACGTCGACCCACGACACCGTTACCAACGCCGGAAGACTCGTCCGTGAAGGCGGAGCAAGCGCTGTCAAACTTGAGGGCGGCAGGAAACGTATCCCGATGATCGAGGCGGTCGTCGATGCGGAGATCCCCGTCATGGGTCACCTGGGGCTTACCCCACAGTCCGTGAACTCCATGGGGGGATACCGGGTCCAGGGCAAGGAGGCCCAGGCAGCCTACGAGATGATCTCCGATGCGCATGCGCTGGCTGATGCTGGTGTGTTCTCGATCGTCCTTGAAGGTGTGCCCGATGTCGTTGCGGAGATCGTGACAAGGGAGATCCCTGTGCCAACAATCGGTATCGGGGCAGGCACGCACTGCGACGGTCAGGTACTCGTGTTCCACGATGTCACCGGTCTAGGTGCTGGCGAGTATCTGCCAAAATTCGTGCGCCAGTATGCGAATATTGCTGACGATGCGGTCACGGCCCTCAGAGAGTTCTTTGATGATGTAGAGTCAGGGGTCTTCCCTTCAGAGGCCGAGACATATCACATGCCTGCCGCCTCTGAAGAGATTCTGAGGAACCTTTCGAACCCGACAGACCATCTCATGGCTGATGAGGCCATGGAGGGTTAGCGGGCAGATCAGGTAAGTGGCCAGCAAATCAGGGGGAGGGCGAACGGGTGGGGTGCCTTTGCACCCCACCCGCTCTCGTTATGTTGAAGAACGTGCAGCGCGATGTAGCCTCGCCCATGTCGTCTGACGCGAGACGACCTCAGGAAGTTGTTGAGTAGACGAGCTTCACAACCCCGTTGCCGAACGTTTGAGAATCAGCAAGATCGAGGCGACCGCTGTATGGAGATGCGAACAGGGGCACTCCTGAGCCGAGTACGACCGGCATGACGTACATCTCGAGTACGTCGACGGCCCCTTCGCTGAGTCCGTCCGTGATGACCTTGCCTCCGCCCACGATCCAGACCCGCCGTTCGAAGGTTCGTGCATAGTTGCGTATTGCCAGTCCCGTGGGCTCTTTGGAGAAACTGATCGTCGATCCTTCTGGTGTCGTGAGGTCTCGCGTTGTCAGCACGAGTCCCGGCGTGTCTCCATACGGCCATCCGAACCCGAGAATCTGCTCATACGTCGTGCTCCCCATGACTACGGCATCAACGCTGTCGAAGAACTCGTGGTATCCGTATTCATCGGTACCGAACTGTTCGAGAAAGTCGACGGATCCATCGGCGGCAGCGATGTATCCGTCGAGGCTCACTGCAACGTATGCGACTACCTGTGACGTCATGTTGTTGACGGTAGCCGAGCGGTGAGCAGCATCGGGCGTATTCTTGTGCCCGAGTAGTTGTTGCTGTGGGGTAGCTTGTCACCCATGCGAACGATTCCCCTTCTCCTTGTTGCTCTTGTGCTTTCAGCGTGTACAACGTCGAACTACTCCGATGACACCCCGACCTCGTCGATTGCTCCCGTGGTGGAGGAAGGGTCCTCGAGTCCCGGCGTTGTGAAGATGCCACCCCAGATCGACACCTTCCGCGTCAAGCAGGTCCAGGTGGGAGACAGGGAGATGACCCTTGCGATCGCCGACAACCCATCACTGCGTCGCCAGGGTCTCCAGGGCGTAACCGATCTTGAGGATCTCGACGGCATGTTGTTCTTCTGGCGCCATGACGGTGACGCCTTCTGGATGAAGGACACGCTCATCCCTCTCGACATCGTCTGGTTCAATGAGGACGGAACCTTCAAGGGAAGTGACTCGATGGTGCCGTGCACAGCAGACCCATGCCCCAAGCATCAGCCTGACAACCTTGATTTCCGGTACGCCATCGAGGCGCCACCTGGCACTCTCGACTGGATCACCGACGACACCGTGATCGTCTACATCGACGACTGACCGTTAGGGCTTTGGCGTCGAGCCAGCCGAAATCTCGTCCAAATCGACGCCAGACTCCCGGCGTGGGCGTGATAGGTTTCCGTCATGACACAGATTGCATTCACTGATGCTCCCGAGGCGAACACGCTGCTTGGGGACAACCACTTCGCTCTACTGGTCGGCATGACGTTGTACCAGCAGGTGCCAGTTGAGAAGGCATTCGCAGGGCCGTACGTGCTTGAGCAGCGTCTTGGTGAGCCATTCGATGCCAGCACCATCGCCTCGATTGATCCAACTGTTCTTGAGGATCTCTTCCGGGAGAAGCCTGCTCTCCACCGGTTTCCCGCCAACATGGCGAAACGGACTCAAGCTGTTGCGAACTACATCGTTGATACGTACGAGGGCGACCCCGCCGGTCTCTGGGACGATGTTGAGAGCTCATCGGAACTCTTCGTTCGGATCAAGGCGATGCCAGGTTTCGGTGACTACAAGGCGAAGGTGTACGCTGCGGTCCTCGCCCGCCAGTTCGGCATCAAGCCCGACGGTTGGGACCAGAACCTTCCCGACTGGCCCAACATCTCCGAGGTCACGTCCCCCGAGTCCCTCCTCGACATGAAATCCCGCAAGAAGGCCTGGAAGGCCGCCCAGACTTAGGGCTTCAGCGTCGAATCAGCCGAGATATCGTTCATATCGACGCCAGACTCCTGAATCCTCACAGGGGTCTTCACATCTGTGGCTGGGCGTGACACGGTGGGAGGATGCAAGAGCGTGAACAGCTACTCAACGACGTTGCCCGGGATCAGCGCGGTGTTTTCACCATGGCCCAGGGTGTTGCATGTGGTTTCCCACGCTCGACGATCAATAGCAGAGTCGCGCAGGGGTTGTATGAGTCGATACACCCGGGGGTTTATGGCCTGGCGGGGTCGGGTGATTCGTGGCAGCGGCAGGTAACAGCTGGGGTGTTCTCCGCGGGAGAGTTGGCTGCGGCATCTCATCGCACGGCAGCCTACCTGTGGGCGATGACATCGAAGAGGCCAGACGGCATCGAGGTCACGACGAAGAGGCACCGTCGCCGTATTCGCTGTGAGATGACAGTTCACGAATCGAAGGATCTGCGTGCCTCAGACATCGTGAACGTGGATGGCGTTCCTGTCACTTCGGCAGTGAGGACGATCGTTGATCTGGGTGCGTCAGCACCCTCATGGTTGGTCGAGCGTTGCCTGGATTCGGGTCTCCGGAGGGAGCTCTTCACCGCATGGCAGGTCCGGTGCTTCATTGCCCGAGTAGCCAAGCCGGGACGTAACGGGGTCGGAACGATCAGGCCACTTGTGGAAGAGCGGCTCGACTGGGGCAGCATAACCGAAAGCGATCTCGAGGACTTGCTGCGTGCCGTGATCAAGTCGACCGGCCTACCGATGCCCGAGACTCAGCACAAGCTGTTCAGACCTGATGGCAGTTTCGTCGGACGATATGACTTCGCCTATGCCGAGAAGCTCGCGATCATCGAGGGCGACTCCATACGCTGGCATATGGACCCTGTGTCGTTCGAGCGGGATCGCCAGAAGCAGAACGAGGCTCACGCCCTTGGATGGACCGTCTACCGGTTCACGTGGCGGCAACTCATCGAAGATCCCGAGTCCGTCCGGGCCATCATCCGGAAGATCTGGGAGGACTGATGGACTCTTGCGCTTTGACGAACGAGATATCAGCCGTATCGACGCCAAAGCGGGAAGTGACGGGGAGCGTTACACTGCGGGGCCTAGTCGGTGCTCACGTGGTGCCGCCTCGCCGTTCAAGGCGAGAAGTCCTGCTCCCACCACCTGTGGGGGCCATCCGCACAGCGGATGTCCAGAGGAGGAATATTGCATGCGCTCGTATGAGCTAATGGTGATCCACCGGTACGACATGGCAGAGCCAGACGTCCGTTCCGCAGTGGAAGAGGTCGAAAAGGCCATCACCACCCGCGACGGAAGCGTCAAAGAAACCGATTTCTGGGGGAAGCGTCGCTTTGCCTATGAGATCAACCACATGAACGAGGGGTACTACTCCGTCATCACGTTCGAAGGAGACCCCGACCTCGAGAACATGCTCGACCGGTCCCTTTCCCTGCTCGATTCTGTGGTCCGCCACAAGATCTTCCGGAAGTGAACGTAGAAGAATCGTGTCACACCGCTCTGTCACACTGTGAACAGATCGAGAGAAGAGAGAGATAATGAGTAACAATGTGACCGTCGTCGGAAACCTCACAGCGGACCCCGAACTCCGGTTCACCGCCAGTGGTGTTGCCATGGTGAACATCAGCGTCGCTGACAGCCGTAGGTATCAGGATCGCAATGGCGATTGGCAGGAAGACACGAGTTTCTTCCGCGGAACCTGTTGGCGTGATATGGCAGAGAACGTGGCCGAGTCCCTCACAAAGGGCGCCAGGGTTGTCATCAGTGGTCGTCTCAAACAACGGACGTGGGAGACGGCAGAGGGTGAGAAGCGCAATGTGGTCGAGCTCGATATTCTGGAGATTGCCCCTTCACTTCGCTGGGCGACCGCAACCGTGACAAAGACCCCTCGGACCGAGGGCGGATTCAGCGGTGGCGGTGGCTACGGTGGCGGCAATGCTGCGCCAGCTGCACCTGTTGCCAAGACCGAGTATGGCGCAGACGAAGCCCCGTTCTAGATCGAAACAGTTTCAAGGAGATTCAACATGGCACAGAAGCCAAACTCATCACGGCGACGTCGTCGCCCCGAGGAGAACCCGCGCAAGAAGAAGCGGGTTGTATACAAGTTCAAAGAAGAAGATGTTGTTGACTACAAAGATGTGGCCCTCCTGCGCAAGTTCATGTCTGACCGCGGCAAGATCAGGTCGAGGCGTGTCACAGGGCTCACACCGAAACGTCAGCGTGAAATTGCGATGGCGATCAAGAACGCTCGCGAGATGGCGCTGCTGCCCTACACGCAGACGAGGTCCTAACCATGAAGGTCATTCTCACCAAATCGGTCGACACTCTTGGCACAAAGGGCGATGTCGTTGAGGTATCTGAAGGCTACGGACGCAACTATCTGATCCCCAGGCAGTTCGCTGTCAAGGCTTCTGATGGCGCATTGCGCCAGGCAGAAGCGACACGCCAGGCACGGATCGATGCAGAGCGCAAGGCCCTCGAAGAGGCACGGGCGCTGGGAGAATCGCTGTCTGGAACACGGGTTGTTGTTGCCGCACGCGCAGGCGACGCGGGCAACCTGTTCGGGTCGATTGGCCCAGCGGATATCAGCGAGGCGATCGTGAAGTTCACCGGAGTCGAGATCGACAAGAAGATCATCGCGGTCCAGAACCCGATCAAGGAGATAGGCCTCCACGAGGTCATCCTTGAGCCGCACCCTGAAGTCACGGTATCGGTCACCCTGGATGTCATCCCGGCGTAGCTGATCCGTAGACAGAGTGCCGAGATGGGACACGCCACGAGGCGTGTCCCATCTCGCGTCTGGACCGCGAAAAACACTGTGGTTTGCCAGCCTTCAGAGGTCGCATCTGCCCTTATGCTCGTGACGCTGGCGTCAAGCATCAGAAAACGTCATATGTGGCGTCCATGATGATGGGTGCCACGTTGGCGATGGATCCAAGGAGGACCTGTGACAGCGGCATTTGAATCACAGGCCCCTCGATCTCCGAGAGTGCCGCCCCACAGCATCGATGCTGAGGAGTCCATACTCGGGGCGGTTCTTCTGTCCAGTGACGCCGCCAACGTGGCACTCGAAACGCTCCACTCTGAGGACTTCTACAAGCCAGCCCACCAGCAGATCTTCGAGATCGTCCGTCAACTCTTCGACTCCAACGAGCCCATAGATGCCGTGACCGTGTCCGAGGGGCTGCGCAGAGACGGCTCACTTGACCGCATGGGCGGGATCGACTTCCTAACGAACCTCATCGACTCCGTACCCTCGACCTCCAACGTTGAGTACTACGCAGGCATCGTCGAAGAGCACTCACTGCGCCGGCGACTGATGAAGGTCGGTGGTGATATCAGCGTCATCGCAAGCCAGATGACCGAACCTATCGCAGAGGTCGTTGACAGGGCCGAGCAGTCGGTGTTCGCTGTTGCGGAACGCCAGGTCGGTGACGGACTTCAGGCCATCGACGATCTCCTCGGCCCCGCGATCGAGAAGGCTGAAGAACTGCAACGCAGCGGCTCTGCCGTCACCGGAATCTCGACGGGGTTCCGAGACCTGGACAAGAAGCTCGCAGGATTACACCCAACGAACCTCATCATCGTTGCCTCCCGCCCAGGTATGGGTAAGTCTGCCCTTGCACTCAATATGGCTCAGAACGTCGCGCTCAATGGCAACAGCGTTGCGATCTTCTCCCTCGAGATGAGCCGTGAAGAGATCGTTACAAGGATGCTGTGTGCGAAAGGTCGTATCGATTCCCAGAAACTGCGCACCGGAGCCCTCACCGAGGGTGATTTCACGAAGCTGTCGAATGCTGCAGGCGCTCTCTACAAGCAGAACATCTTCGTTGATGACTCGCCGGGACTCACGGTTACCGAGATCAGGGCGAAGTGCAGACGTCTTCGCCGCAAGCCCGGCCTTGACCTTGTGGTGGTCGACTACCTCCAGCTGATGAACGGATCGGGCCAGGAGAACCGTCAGCAGGAGATCGCCATGATCTCGCGGTCGCTCAAGAGCCTCGCCAGAGAGCTCCACGTTCCGATCATCGCACTGTCGCAGCTGAACCGTGGAGTTGAGGCCCGAGAGGACAAGAGGCCTCGTCTCGGCGATCTGCGAGAGTCAGGCGCGGTTGAGCAGGATGCCGACGTTGTGATGTTCATCTACCGCGACGAGTACTACTTCCCTGAGAAGGTCGAATCCAAGGGCATCGCTGAGATTGTCATCTCGAAACACCGTCAGGGTGGTGTCGGCAAGGTCGATATGACCTTCCTGCCTGAGTTCACCTTATTCGCCGATATGGGCCACTCGACAGCCCCAATGTAGAGAATCAGCTGACAGCCTTCCCTCGACGGGTTGACCTCAGCGCATTCCCGGGCAGCATGTGCGCAGCATCTGCATCAGAGGCAACAGCGGGTTGGGAGTGTTCTAGGCTCAACGGATGGTGTCTGAGTCACGAAAGCAGGTTCTCGCGGTCGTAGCGCTTGCACTGCTCGCTGTCAGCTGGGGTGCCATTCCGTTGTTCGTGCGCAACGATGTGCCTTCGATCGCTCTCGTTGGTGCGAGGGTCACCTTCGGGGCGATAGCGCTCATCGGTGTTGCTGCCGTGTTGCGAAAGCTCGAGTTCCCCAAGATGCGTCGGTGGCGCCTCGTGCTCTCCGGGGTTCTCCTTGCCCTCCACTGGATCACCTTCTTCGAGTCGATCAAACTCACCACCGTCGCTGTGGCCCTCGCCGTGCTCTATCTCGGCCCCATTGCTGCGTCGATCCTGTCCGGGCCGTTCCTCGGAGAACGGGTGACACCACGGCTCTGGGTAGCCCTTGCCATCGCTGCAGCGGGGACACTGTTGGTCGTCCAACCCTGGGCAAGGAATTCGAACGGGAGCGGTTCGGAGATCACGCTCGAAGGGATAGCTATGGCCGCCCTGTCCGCCGTTCTCCTGGCGGCTCTGATGCTCGTCGGCAAACCGGTGGCGAAGGATCTCGGCGGACTGACGATGGCTATCGGCGAGTTGACGGTCGCTTCGGTGCTCCTCGCTCCTGCGACCTATCAAGCGGTAACGCAGTACAGCGACCACATCGTGAACTTCGTGATCCTCGGTGCTGTGTTCACCGGATTCGCCGGGTACGTGTACTGGGAGGCAATGCGACACCTTCCCGTTGCCGTCGTGAGCGTCATCATGTACATCGAGCCAGCAACGGCAGTGCTGTGGGCCGCGGCGTTCCTCGACGAGACTCCGAACCTTGCCACATGGCTCGGAGTCGGTCTCGTGATCGCAGGTGGTGCGGTCGCAGCCACGACGGCCACCGAAACAGAGGTACTCAGTGTCCCCACCACTCTTTGAGGTCAGCCATCTCCGGATCGCTGCGTTCGACGCCGATGTGTCCGTTGGTACATTCGGTTCCGAAGCTTCCCTTCGTGACGCCCCCGGCCCGGTGACAGATGCTGGTGAAACTCTCTCACCCGGGTGGGTGGAGGTGCTTCCGGACATGTCGTTCTCCGTTGAGCGTGGCAAGGTTCTCGCGCTCGTAGGTGAATCAGGCTCGGGGAAATCCCTTGCTTTGATGGGTGGCTTCTCACTCCTGGCCCAGGGAACCAGGGTTCTCGGTGGCCAGACACGATTCGAAGATGCGATCTTCCTACCTGGCGGGGAGACAGTCGTCTCAGACTCGAAACGCTCGCGTAAACAGCGCAAGGAGTCGAGAGTTGCCGGTACTGTCGTTGCCGATTACTCAGATAACGACTGGGCAAGGATCGTCGGAACGCGCATCGGGTTCATGTTCCAGAACCCTGTCGGTTCCTGGACACCCGATCTTGTTATCGGTGAACAAACGGGGGAATCGCTTTCGGCACACTCAGATCTCACGACGGAAGAGATCGAAGCCAGGGTGTTCGACGCCCTTGGAGAGGTCGAGTTGCCGCGGTCACGAAGGATCTTCGGTGCGTTCCGACACGAACTCTCGCGAGGGATGGCCCAGCGCGCCATGCTCGCTGCCGCGATCACGAAGGCACCATCCCTCCTGATCGCCGATGAACCGCTCAATGGACTCGATCCCCCGGTTGCAGCGGCGATCATGGAGCTGTTGAAGGACATGCAGACGAGGCGGAAGATGGCGATGATCATCGTCACACACGACCTGGCTGCGGTTGCTGGTCTTGCCGATCGTGTTGCGGTCGTCTACGGGGGAGTCATCGTCGAGGAAGGGCCGATTACAGAGATCTACTACCACCCGAAACACCCGTACACGGCGGGCCTCATCGGTTCGATCCCTGGGATCCGGCCTGGTCGGCTGCGGAGCATCAGGGGCGAGGCTCAGCGGCTGGTCGATGTTGACCGTACGAAGTGTGTGTTTGTGGACCGTTGCGATTTCGCCACTGAAGTCTGCCACACGAGCCAGCCTGAGGCTCGCCTTGTGGGGGACTCGATGGTGGCGTGCTACCACGCCACGCCGGTCGGATATCCCGGCGTGCGCGGGTAATGGAGACCACGCTGGTTGATCACCATCGTTCGGTCTCAGCGACCGCACAGCGGGTCTATGGTGAGTGTGCGCCGGAGGCACGGGGTCACAACAGATGAGAATCGGCACATATCTTGCACTCGTCGTTCGGCGTGTGTGGGCGAAGAAGGGCCTCCTATTCGGCTCACTGCTCGGCGCCACACTCGTGATCGCCCTGCTTGTGGTCGTGCCCTTGTACGAAGCATCAGTGCAGGCCGTCGATCTCAAGTTCTCCATCGACAGCGCTCTGTCCGAGGAGGTCGATGTCGCTGCGTTCTCGACCCAGAACGACTACGAGGGCCCCGAGGCTGCTTCGAGAAGCCAGATCGTAGGTGACGCTCGCGATACGTGGCTCCAACCGTGGTACCCAACGTCACAGGAACGGACCCAAACCCGCGAGTTCCTGATCATCCCCTCTGGTCCCGACCAAGCTCGTGACTTCATTGCGGAGGCGGGAACATGGAAGGAGGAAGCGCTCGAGCTTCTCGACGAGGATGTGGCAGTTGAGGACGTTCCGCCTCCCCCGTATCCAGTACCACCGCGTGAGGCCACCCAGGTCCGGATCTTCACGTCGCCCGGGCTGGAGAGCCAGTTGACCGTCGTGCGTGGCGAGTACGTGGACTCGGGTGCAGTCTCGGCGGCCGAGTACGGACCCATACCGATCATGGTCGGTGAGGACATCGCGGACCTTACCGGAGTAGCTACTGGCGATACGTTCTTCCTGAAACCGTTCTCCGGGATGCCATCGACGTTCGAGTGGGTGGAAGTCGCAGCGATCGTGACCGCAGCGGATCCGACAGCTGCGATATGGGGGCTCGACGACCCCGACAAGATGGTGTATTGGGATCAGTCGATGTTTGACACGTGGCTCGGTGTCTTCACTATGGACCCCGGATCTGACCCCTGGCTCCGAGAGGCACGAGGTCTCCCACGCGTCGCGGCCACACAGCGGTGGCTGCTTCCACTCGACAGCGACGAGGTAGCGCTCGAGGATCTCACTGAGTTCCGCAACAGGCTGAACCAGTTCCGTGCCGAGGTTGCAAGAAAGGGAAACGGAGCGATTCCAACAACAACACCGATCACACATCTGCTCGACGACTTCACCACCCGCTCTGTGGTCGTCGGCGGACCGATCCTGGCAATGCTCGCTCTTGTCGTTGGTGGAGCGATCTACTTCCTCGTCTATACCTCCGCACTCACTGTTGAGCGCGAAGGCGCAGAGATCGCCCTCCTCAAGTCGAGAGGTGCATCGTCGTGGCAGACAGTCGGTATCCACCTTGGTCAATCGTTCGTGATCGCTCTCGTGGCCACCCTCATCGCCCCTGTGGTGGCAAGGTTTCTCGTCGGTGTCACGGGCCGAGTGCCACCCTTGTCAACGTTGACAGGAGGCAGGCCGCTCGACGTTGCTCAGGTGCGGTCTGTCGTCCCGTTCATGGTGACTGGAGGGATCATCACCTTCCTGGCTATGGCCTTTGCGATCCTCCCGTTCTCACGCAAAGGGATCCTGACACTCCGGTCGCTGGCCACCCGCCCAGCAACGATGTCTGTCTGGCAGAAGTACAACATCGACCTGTTCGCCATAGCTCTGTCGCTCGTGCTTCTCCTGCAACTCCGATTACGCGGGTTCATCAACCAGTCCACGGGCGAAGCAACACTTGACCCGTTGGCGGTCGTATTCCCAGCGCTGCTTCTGTTCACTGGCGCTTTGATCCTCCTGCGTCTCTTCCCGTATCTCCTCAGATTCGTCGGATGGACACTCACCAGGTCAAGGTCGCTGGCTGTAGCTCTTGCCGGATGGCATCTCGGTCGAAACCCGGTCCCCTACGGGAGGCTTGCGCTTTTAGTCTGGGTGACGACCGGGCTCGGCGCATTCGCTCTTACCTACGCTTCGACGTTGGAGCAGTCCTACGTGGATCGCGCCGCTTTCGCCGCTGGCGCCGACGTGCGCGTGACAGGCGATGGAGCTGGATACGCGGTGGTTCCCGACGGGTCAACAGGCACCCCTGTGCTCAGGGCGATCGGAGCCCCGCGCCAGTCTGGCCGAAGCGCAGAGGTTCTTGCCATCAGGCCAGAAGGGTTCTCGGAGGTTGTGAAGTGGAGAAGCGATTTCGGTGCGGATACCCCTGAGGAGCTCTTCAGTCTTCTCAGGCCGGATGGTCTCGGCCCCGATATCGGTGTGGAGATTCCCCCTGACGCAACTCGAATCGAGGTCGAAGGAATCGTGATCCCCGAGAGCCTCGCTGCCGAGGCGAATGCACCGTATCCGTACGACACCTCGGTCAGGCTGCTGGCACGTATCATTGATGCCAGGACGAGAGTCTGGACGATGGTTGCGGACATCGACCTCATCGACACAGAGTGGAGGGTCGTCACCCTCGACCTCACCAGCGGAAAGAACACCAACTACACAGATCCGCCTGAACCACCGCTGACGATGGCATCGATGTGGATCGAGAGGACGGGCACCGACGGCCCCTTTGTTGTTGATGGCGATCAGGTGTTGTTCACAGCCATTTCGACTGTGGGCCCCGGCGGCAGCACTCCTTTGGACATATCTGAGCTCACGGCGATAAACAGACTCGCTGTGGATGGCGAGGCGAACGCGAGCGAAGCTGCGACGGCCAGGTTCGCCGAGGTTCCTGAGGGCTCAACACCGCCAACCAACGCAGAGATCGATAGTTCTCCTCTGCACAAGGATGGGCCCGCCGTGCGGTGGACTCTTCCTGAGAGCCAGACGCGGGCATTCACCGACATACCCCAGATCACGAAGACTCCTGACATGATCACGGTGATCCTCGATCGTGAAGCCGCGTCGATCGCAGGCCTCGATCCAGGGGACATAGCAACGTTCAGCATCGGTACGGGGACGATCCTCGGGCAACTGGTTGGCTACATCAACGAGTTGCCAACAGCGACTGATCCGAGGAGGGACGGTGTGATGGTCGTGGACCTCGACGCAATCAACGCTTGGGAGAACGGTGAGGGAACGTGGTCGTACAGTGGTGCGCTTGCACGGGTTGATGGCCCACAAGAACTCTGGATCACTACAGATGATCCCGACGGAGCAACGCGGGTCGTCCTCGCGCAGATGGGTGATGAACCTGCCGAAGTCATCACCATCGGCCTGGCCGAAGCAGCGTTCTCAAGTCGACCAGTTCAGGTGGGGCTCGTCGCGATCCTTTTCGTCGGAGCGGCGACCGGTGTCGTTCTTGTCCTCGCCGGCGTGACGGGGTACGTTCTCGTTGCTGTGACCCGTCGAGCTCGTGAGATGGGCACGCTGCGTGCCCTCGGCTTCGAGCGAGCCAGCGTTGGAGCCACATTCGCCCTCGAACAGTTCGTAGTGATAGGGCTCGGAGCTCTGATCGGCGTGATTGGAGGCATCCTTCTCGTCGTCGTGATGCTGCCCTTCTTCCAGTTGGGTGAAGAGGCGCAGGTGATCGATCCCTCGATCCTCCTGTCGATTCCGATGCTGCAACTTCTTGCGTACGTCGTGTTCGTCGGTGTTCTGCTCATTGTCTCCGTCGTGTGGGCCACCCGCCGAGTCTCCGCTCGAAAGATGAACGAGATCTTGAGGGAGGTCGAGCGCTGATGGCCCAGGTTGTTGAATGTAGAAACCTCATCAAGATCCACAAGCAGGGAAATCTCGAGGTGGTTGCCCTTCACGGACTCGACTTCTCGATGGAGGAGGGCGAGTTCGTCTCGATCGTTGGTCCATCAGGCGCAGGAAAGTCTACGTTACTCGCCATCCTCGCAGGGTTCGAGCGGCCGTCAGCCGGGGCAGTTGTCGTGGCGAATCGAGACCTCACAGAGATGTCGACGAAGGAGGCGCCAGCGTACTACCGCAGCGACGTCGGCATGGTGTGGCAGGACTTCACTCGCAATCTTGTGCCGTATCTCGACCTTGCAAAGAATGTCGAGCTGCCACTTCTCCTTGGTGGCGTGAGCGGTAAGAAGCGCAAGCAGCGGTCCCTTGATCTTCTCGAGGCAGTTGGTTTGAGGGGGAAAGCCCATGCTCAGGTGGGGACGCTTTCAGGTGGCGAGCAGCAGCGACTGGCATTGTGTATCGCCCTCGCTCCTGCGCCCCGCTTGTTGCTCGCTGACGAGTTGACTGGCGAACTGGATACGGAGACGTCGCTCGAGGTATTCGACCTGCTGAAGCGACTCTCAGAGCAAACAGGCCTTTCGGTGCTGGTCGTGACTCACGACCTCGCGATCGCCGAGCGCACCGATCGTGTCGTTCGAATCGTCGATGGCAGGATCGCCACCCAATCCCGGAGGGGTGCCTCCGAACTCGTGTCTATAGATCACCGCGGCATGATCCAACTCCCACGAGATCTGCTGATCGAATCAGGGATCGCTGGCCAGGCACGGGTCAAGGTTGTCGATGAGGGACTTCTAATCGAGAAGGGGGATATCGATGGGACTTGAGCTGAGACAGGTCTCGAAGCGGTACTCCAACGGAGCCGTGGGTGCACGTGATGTGGATCTCACCGTGGGGGTCGGTGAGTTCATTGCCCTTTTCGGCCCGTCGGGATCAGGCAAAACGTCCCTGGTTCACATGCTCGGATTGTTGCAACACCCCGACTCAGGAGAGGTCTGGATCGACGGTGAGCGAGTGGACGACCTTTCCGAAGGTGATACTGCGAAGCTCAGGAGAACCAAGCTCGGTTTCGTGTTCCAGTCTGCAAGCCTCATCAGGCTCATCTCCGCTAGGGAGAACGTCGATGTCTCCATGCGCCTCAATGGGTTGCGCTCCCGAGATGCAAGAGCGAAGGTGGAAGCAGCCCTCGCAGTGGTGGATATGTCCGAGCGGATGAACCACCGCCCCGATGAGATGTCTGGTGGCGAGCAACAGCGCGTGTCGATCGCCAGGGCACTTGTCCATGAGCCCGAGTACCTCCTGGCCGACGAACCGACGGGCGAACTCGACACCACAACAGGCACAGGCATCCTTACGATGTTGCGGGAGATCGCCGACTCAGGCACAACCGTAGTGATGGCAACACATGACCCGAAGGCGATCGAATTCGTTGACACTGCCTACTTCGTCGAATCTGGTGAACTCCATTCTCCGCGACGTGACGAACTTGGACTCTGGCTGACCGAGGGAACGGCGTTCGAGACGGGAATCATCGATCGCGAGCATCCCAAGAGGTGATCAGAGCGCGCCGCTGATCGCTGCCGTGAACCTGCGTACCCTGTTGGCATGTCCACAAGCCTTTCTGCAACGCCGATCCAGCGCGATGTCGTGATCATCGTCGGTGAGGATGCGCCCGAGTACATTCAGACGCAGCTCTCACAGGATGTGCTGTCCATGTCACCGATGCAGTCGCGATGGTCCTTCATCCTCACACCAAAGGGCGAGATCGAAGCCATGGTCAGGGTGACGCGCACGGCAGACGGCTTCATTCTCGACACGGCAAGGGGTCACGGAGACGCTGTGCGTCAGCGTCTCGACGGCCCCCTCTTCAGGATGGATGTCCAGTTCGCTCAGGACTCATGGCCCGGTGTTGCCTGGCGTGGTGAAGGGGCCCACGACATCGGGGGAGATGCACCGATCGCAGCAACGCTGCCATGGAGCAGCGCGGATGCGGTCGATGAGATAGGCCCCGATGTCCAGTCTCCCGTGAACGCTGCTGCGCTCGCACCAGACGAACTCGTAGCATTGCGCATCGGTGCGCGCTGGCCTTCGGAGACGGAGATCGACGGGACGGCCACGCCTGCGATGACAGGCATCGTCGAACACACGGTGAGCTTCGACAAAGGTTGCTACACGGGCCAGGAGTTCGTCGCGAGAGTTCACTACCGCGATGCAGCACCTCCACGACGTCTCACTCAAGTCACCTTTGAACCGGGGGCCGATGTGGCAGAGGAAGCTGATGTGCTCGTCAACGGTGAGTCTGTGGGCAAGGTGACCTCGGTCGTGAGCGCTCTCGGGGTCGGGCTCTGCTACTGCAAACGGTCGGTAGAAATGCCAGCCGAAGGTGTGGTTGGCTCGATCGCTGTTGCACTCAGCTGACCCCGCTGTGAACCAGTAGGAGCTGGGGCTTCCAACTGCGAACTGTTGACTGTGAACGGTCAACTTCTTCCCTGTCAGTGCTCCAGGGTGACGCAGAACTCGTTGCCTTCTGGGTCGGCCAACACGGTCCAGGAGAACTCGACCATCTGATGATCCTCAATGCGTGAACTACCAAGAGCCTCGACCTGAGTGATGAACGCTTCGGGGTCGGTATGTGCCAGATCGAGATGGAGACGATTCTTCACCACCTTGTCCTCTGGAACCTGTTGGAAAGCGAGTCGGATGTTGTTCCCAGGAAGCGTCGTCGTGAAGATGTACGTAGGGAAACGGTGCTCGATCTCAACGTCCACGATCTGGGACCAGAACTCGAAGAGTGCTGCCGGATTGTGGCAGTCGATCATGATCGCTCCGACGCGGGCGTATCCGATGTCTGTCACGGCGAACCGAAATCCTTGTGCATCTGTGAAGGCGTTGGTCCGGTTTGTCCCTGGTACTTGGATCCGAGTTCAGGTGACCCGTACGGCACGTCTGCGGGTGTGGTCATCTCGTAGAAACTGATCTGCCCGATCTTCATCCTTGGGTAGATCGTGATCGGCAGGTTCGCGACGTTCGACAGTTCGAGCGTGACCTGGCCCTTGAAACCCGGGTCGATGAATCCGGCTGTTGAGTGGATCAACAACCCGAGTCGCCCGAGGCTCGACTTCCCTTCGAGGCGAGCGACCACATCGTCTGCAAGCTCTATCGACTCGAGGGTCGAGCCGAGCACGAACTCGCCAGGATGGAGGATGAACGGGGCCTCATCGGTCGCAGTGACGCCCATCGTCAGGTCACCCTGGGGTGCCTTTGGGTCGATCACTGTGTACTTGTGGTTCTCGAATACCCGAAATTCCGGGTCGCACCGCAAATCGATACTCGAAGGTTGGATCATCGCAGGATCAAAGGGGTCAATCCCGATGCGCCCGCTTGCAATCGATTCCCTGATGGTTCTGTCCGAAAAGATCATGCGACCCCGATGCTAGCCGACTTGTCTGCAGGACTCTTGCGTCGATTCGAACGATATCTCGTCTGAACCAGCGCCAAAGTCCTAGGGGAGGACGACGGGGAGGCCTTCGCTGTGCCAGTTGGTGATGCCGCCGTCGATCTCTGTCACATCCGTGAAGCCGAGGTCCTCGAAGATGCTGTTCGCCTGGCCAGACCTGTTCCCCGAATTGCAGTACACGACGTAGTGAGCGTCCTTGTCGAGTGCGTCGAGCTGGACAGCGAAGTCATCGTCGTAGAAGTCGATGTTGATAGCACCTTCGATGATGCCCTGGTCGTATTCTTCTGGCGTGCGGATATCGAGGACGACCTCGTCTGACTCCGTCGTGATGATCTCTGCGGCAGTTTCGGGGGCTACGGTTTCGACCGCGGCGCTCGTGGCAGAGGAACAGCCAGCGATGACGACGGCACCAAGGGCGGCCGTTGCCAGAAGCAGTTTCATTCGGTTCTTCATGGGCTATTTGCCTTTCTTGATGGGCAGACCAGCGCGTTCCCACGCGATCATGCCGCCTTTGACGTTGAGTGCCTCGATGTCGTTCTGCTCAAGGAACTTGGCAGCGGTCCCCGAGCGGTTTCCACTCCTGCAGATCGCGAGGACCTTCTTTCCCTTGAGTGCGGGGAGGCGCTGATTGAGCGAGTCCAGACTGTAATGGATAGATCCTGTAGCGCCGCCCTCCTTTCGCTCCGGCTTGGTGCGGACGTCGACGATGGTCCAACCGTCGTTCAATGCCATCTCATAGGCAGTCCGTACGTCGACGGCGTGCTTGTTGCGGCCGAACATCAGCGGTACCCGAGAGCGACGACGCCACCGGCCATCGACGCGACCTTTGCGAAGCCCATGGAGGCGAGCCATGCAGCCGCGGTGACGCTTCGGACACCCGTGGCACACACGAGAAGTACAGGGGTATCCCTATCCATGGTCGACGCTTCGGAAGGAAGCGAGGCGAGCGAGATCGTGAGTGAGTCGGGGAGCGTTCCTGCGGCCCACTCCACGGGCTCTCGTACATCGATGACGACCGCCTGGTTGTCATCCCTCCACGTCTCCCAGGTGTATGCGGGAACGTATTCGATCGTGTTGGGGTGAGTGTTGAGCACGTTGTTCTTCCTAATCGAGAGAAATACCCAGGGGGGTATAGTACTCTGACATCGACCGTATCGAAAGGGTTCCCATGATCATCGATCTCTCGACGCCTGACACCAACGCATTCGTGAAGCAGATCAGCACCGCAAGCCTGGGTGACCACTCCTACATCGTCGTCGTCGAGGCCGAAGCGGTTGCCATAGACATTCAACGTGACCTCGAAAGGTTCGACGCGGTTCTTGAGGGGATCGATGCCAACCTCAAGGCAGTCCTCGAGACCCACATTCACAACGATTACGTCAGTGGGGGCAGACACTTTGCGTCCGAACACGACGCCATGTATGTGCTACCTGCGAACACCGGCGCAACATACGACCACACACCCATGTCTGATGGTGATGCCATTGGCGTCGGTGGCTGGACCGTCCGTGCGATGCATACCCCTGGCCATACGCACAATCACACGTCCTATGTTCTCGAGTCTCCTGGGGGCCCCGTTGCGATCTTCTCTGGTGGATCCATGCTCGTTGGAGCTGTCGGCCGTTCGGACCTCCTTGGCCCCGATGACACGGAGGTCCTGCTCAAGGGGCAGTATGAATCGGTGAACCGAATCGCCGACGTGCTACCAGACCCGTCCGTCGTTGCCCCGACCCACGGAACCGGGTCGTTCTGCTCAGCATCTGATGTTGCGGACACCACGAGCACTGTCGGGCTTGAGAAGCTCAGGAACCCGGCATTGATCGCCCCATCCCTTGAAGCGTTCGCGCTGAGCCAGGTGATGGGCTACAAGCAGTTCCCCGTCTACTACAAGCACATGGGGCCGTCGAACCTTCTCCCGCTTGGTCGACCACCCACGGCAGAGCTTCCGCTCGTCACGTCGCTTGATCAGGTTGGTGATGTACCTATCGTCGACGTGCGGCCGTTCACCGAGTACGCCGCCGGCCACCTGCCCGGTTCTCTGTCGTTCCCTGTATCGACGGATGATGCGGTCTATATGGGGTGGACGCTCCCATGGGATTCCCCGGTGATCCTCGTCGGAACGAAGCCTGACATCGAAGAGGTCCGAACGCATCTCTTGCGCATCGGTTGGGACGCGATCGTCGGCCGCATCGAGCCTGAGACACTTGACATCCTGGGGTATGACGATCTGTTGACGATGGACATCGTGACGTTCGCCGACCTACCCGATGACCTCGGTGGCATCGTGGATGTTCGTGATCCCGTCGAGCACCTCTCTGGGGTGATCCCTGGTTCCAGGCTCGGGCATCTCGTAGACATCGCCACTGATCCAAGAGCGTTCGGCGGGGATGACGTACTCGTTCATTGTCAGAGCGGATACAGGGCCGCTGTGGCGTCGGGATTCATAGAGGCCACTGGCGCAAGAGTGACCGTGGTCTACGACGAACTACTCAACTACACGGGACAGCTCGTTGGTCCAACGGGATAGTTGCGAGATACAAGTACCAGATGTCAGACGAGTATGCCGCCATCTGAGTTCTGGAAGTGAGTCTGCGAACGGTCTGGCATCTGGCTTCCGGAAAGCGAGCCTGCGAGCGACCTGACATCAGCCGAGGCGAAGAAACATCTTCTCCAGGTTGTCCGGTGTGTAGCCGGCTCTCGTCGCCTCGTCAGGGTGGAGTCGACATTGTTCCATCGTTGCTGAGAGGAACTTGAATCCGGCCCGTGAAAGCGCGCGATCGGCGGCTGCGAACTGTGTCAAGGTGTCGTTGCAGTCGCGTCCCTCGTCGACCATCTTCTGAAGCCCACGAACCTGGCCCTCGATACGACGGAGTCGCTTGATGATGTCTGCTCGCGTGTCGCTTGGGATGTCCATCACACCATGATACCCCCTGGGGGTATAACCGTCACGTCGTCACCGAGTGGATTCCGACGTGTCGCGACGCGGTAGCGTGTAGAGGGCGAAGCACGGGAGCGATGAGAATGAAACGTACCATATTCGAATCGGAGCACGACCTGTTCCGGGACTCTGTCCGGCAGTTCGTTGAAACTGAGATCGTGCCACACCACGCTAGGTGGAGCGCGGAGGGCAAGGTCGACAGAGAGTTGTTCGCAAAAGCTGGGCAAGCGGGCCTTCTTGGCATGGCCGTTGCTGAGGAGTATGGCGGTGGTGGCATTGACGACTTTCGTTTCAACGCTGTCATCGATGAGGTGATCACCGGGTCGGGTGCGGCGGCATCCGGTATGTGCATAACACTGCACAACGATGTGTGTATCCCCTATTTCACGAGATATGCAACACCTGAACAGAGTGAACGGTGGATGCCTGGTCTTGCGAATGGTGAACTGATGACCGCCATAGCGATGACCGAGCCAGGGACTGGGTCAGATCTCGCTGGGATCGCAGCGACGGCCCGTGTTGAAGGTGATACCTATGTGTTGAATGGGTCGAAGACGTTCATCACCAATGGCATCAATGCGGATCTTGTGATCGTTGTGGCAAGAACGTCCGACGACCCCCACGGTGGCTTGACGCTTCTTGTTGTCGAAGATGGGATGGAAGGGTTCCAACGAGGGCGCAATCTCGACAAGATGGGCCTTCATGCTCAGGACACCGCTGAGCTGTTCTTCACTGATGTCGAGGTACCTGTCGAGAACCGTCTCGGAGGGGAAGGTGCAGGGTTCATGCAACTCGTGGCGAACCTGCCTCAGGAGAGGCTGTCGATAGCCGTCGGAGCCGTGGCGGGTGCTGAAGCTGCTCTCGACCTGACCGTTGCGTACGCCAGGGAGCGATCAGCATTCGGCAGACCGATCGGACGATTCCAGTACAACCGATTCCAACTCGCTGAGGCCAGGACTGAGGTGGACATAGGGCGCGTGTTCGTGGACCGTCTGATCGAGGATCACGTCAGAGGCGAACTGACCATCGAACAGGCTGCAGAAGCGAAGTGGTGGACCACGGAGATGCTCCGCAGAGTGGTCGATATGGGAGTTCAGATGCACGGCGGGTACGGCTACATGACCGAATACCCGATCGCCCAGGCCTTCCTCGATGCTCGTGTCCAGACGATCTATGGCGGCACCACCGAGATCATGAAGGAGATTATCGGCCGCGGCATGGGCCTTTAGGAGGGGCGCCCTCCGCTTTCCGCCTTCCGCTTTCCGCTTTCCGCGAAGATGCGTGCACTATCACGCCGCTCCACTCACCGCGAGATTCTGGCGGACAGCGGATAGCGGATAGCGGTGAACGCTCTCAATACACCGTCATGCCACCGATAACTGCCATGACAAGGAGAACAGCGAGTGTGATCGCAGTCCGCTTGACCCAAACGGGGACACGGTCAGGTTGCTCGTTCACCCGCGGGGCGCACTTACGAAGCGGATGCAGAGTGGATAGCGGTACATCTCTCCATTGGATGCCCGGATCGCTCCGACGATGCCCGTGACTAACCCAAGGATGGCAAGACCGAAGAAGACCGGCATCCAAACGAAGATCCAGATCGGAATCCAGAAGATGAGGATCAGAGAGATCATCCACACGAAGAAGTAGAGCATCAGGGACAGCTGGAAGTTGAGGGACTCGCGGGCGTGCTCCTCAACGTAGGGGTCCTCCTTTTTCGCAAGCCAGATGATGAGTGGTCCGAGAAAGCCCGCGATCCACGGTGTGAGGTGTGCAGCAACTGCCCAGCCGCGCGAGTCAGAACTGGCTTCTGGCGGGATGCTCGATTCGAATTGAGATGTGGGCTCGATCATGAGTTCTCCTGGTCGACACTTTCCGGATGTTAGATGCGTGTTGACCGAACCAAGTGTATGTGAGCCCGGTCTGCGTGTCCGATCGTGGGCGTTCGGGTAGGCTGCACCACGACAAAGGGGACCTGGAATGGACGAAGCTAGTGACCTGCGACGTTTCGTGCCGCGCCATGCCTTTGGGTGGAACGAGGAAGTGCCGTGGATGACGGTCGAGGGGACCCTGTGCTTCGTCGATATCTCAGGGTTCACTCAACTCTCGGAGCGCCTGGCGACCCGCGGTCCTGTTGGTGCAGAGGAATTGACCGAGGTCCTCAACAGGGTTTTTGGATCGATGCTCAACCTTGCACGACTCCGAAGCGGAGAACTCCTCAAGTACGGGGGAGATGCCCTGTTGTTGCTCTTTGAAGGGGATGACCATGCCCTTCAGGCAACGAGTGCGGCCGTCGAGATGAGGTCAGCACTGCGCGAAGCGGCAGAGATTCCGACGTCGGTGGGGCGAGTAGCGCTGCGAATGTCGGTGGGTGTCCACACGGGCAACATCCATCTGTTCAATGCCAGGGGCACCCACAGCGAACTGATCGTTGCGGGACCAGCCGCTTCAAGAGTTGCACGGATGGAAGCAACTGCCTCCGCTGGTGAGATCGTTGTCAGCACTGAGACTCGAGAGCTGCTACCCGAAGGAGCCGCAATGGTCCCGAAGGGCGATGGGTGGAAACTGCGCTGGCGCAAGCCAAGGTCTGAGCCGTGTGGGGCTGCTGAATCGATCGAGATGCAGCCGGGACTCATCGCTCAGAAGGTTCCCTTCGCCCTTCGATCGTATCTTTCCACGAAACGATTGGATTCCGAACACAGACTGGCCGCCGTTGCTTTCATCGAGTTCGTAGGTGTGGACGATCTGCTTGCAGACGCAGGTGCAGACACGGTTTGCGCAGCACTTGAGGCACTTGTTGACGTGGTCACGACCATCGCCGACGAAGAAGGCGTTACGTTCCTGGCAACCGATGTGGATGCAAACGGGGGGAAGATCATCCTCGTGTCAGGTGTGCCGTCAACGCAGATGGATGAGAGCGGACGCATCCTTCGGGTTGCGAGACGCGTAGCGGACATAGAAACCCTGTTCGATTTGAAGATCGGAGCCAACCGTGGTGCTGTATTCGCTGGTGAGATAGGAACCGAGTTCCGTTCCACGTTCACCGTGATGGGTGACACGGTCAACCTTGCAGCCAGGCTCATGACGGCTGCGCCATTCGGAACGATCTATGCGACACCGGGTCTTCTTGACGAGTCTCTCACCGTATTCGAGAGTACAGAACTTGAACCGATTTCTGTCAAAGGAAAGATGGCACCTGTCGCGGCCCGCCTGGTGGGTGCTGAGGTCGGTACTCGGTCGACGGATGTAACAGGAGTGATGCCATTCACAGGAAGGCGTGATGAATTGGGAGTCGTGCTGTCCTGCCTCAAGGACATCAAGCGCGGGCAAGGCGGAACAGTATGTGTCACGGGGCCCACGGGTATCGGCAAGACGAGGCTTGTTGAAGAAGCCCTCGATCATGTTGGAACCGGCGTGTACGTCGTAGAGGTCCGCGCTGAGCCGTATGGCGCAGCAAGTCCGTATCGACCGTTCAGAGATGAAGTGCGCCGGATCCTGTCCGTTGAACGTGGCACAAACGAAGAAATGAGCGAGGCGCTTCTTGCCACATTGAGAGAATTCGCGCCTTCGTTTCTTCCCCACGCTCCACTCATCGGAGACGTTGCTCAGATCGACGTGCCCGAAACCGCTGTGACCGGCAAGATCGATGCCCAGTTCAGACAGGCCCGAGTTGCCGACACAGTCGTCGAACTTTTCTCCGCGTGGACAGATGAGCCACTGGCCATCGTTGCAGAAGACCTTCATTGGGCTGACCCTGCGAGCCTGGCGCTACTCGAACGGCTTGAGCGGGAAGCGGAGGATCGGGAATGGCTTGTGATATCGACGAGCCGCGACGAGCGAGTCGATGCTGCCGGTACTGCCATTGCCCTAGCCCCGCTTGATGATGCAACGGCCACGGAACTCGTGTACAGCGCAACGGACGAATCACCGCTCCGCCCAGATGACGTGGATGTCCTTGTCGAGCGCTCAGGTGGCAACCCCCTGTTCGTACAGGAGCTCCTGAGAATCATCGGCGAAACAGGTGATATTTCGACGCTCCCCACATCGCTCGACGGCGTGGTTGGGAGCCAGATCGATGCGCTCGATTCATCGGCGAGGCGAGCGCTGCGATATCTGTCTGTTCTTGGACGAAGCTTCCGAACATCCATTGCACGTGCGTTGCTCGCTACCCAAGATATTGAACTCACGGATACCGTGCGCCAGACACTCAATGAGTTCCTCGAAGACGACGGTTCGGATCGTCTTCGCTTCCACCACTCCCTCGTTCGTGATGTTGCCTATGAAGGCCTCCCTTTCCGACGACGACGCGACCTTCACATCCGGGCAGGCAGGCTGATCCTCGACGGAACTCAAGACGACGAAGCCGTTCTTGATGTGCTGTCCCTGCACTTCTCCCTGGGAGGAGACCGTGAGTTGTCATGGCAGTACTCGCTTCGTGCCGGAGACAGAAATATGGAGGCCTACGCGAACCTAGAGGCCGAAACTGAATTCGAACGCGCAATCGACGCAGCGCGCTACCTCGATGGTGTAGACGTTGCTGACCGACGCGATGTGTGGGTGAAACTAGGAGACGTACGCGAACGCTCCGGTAGGTTCACGTCCTCGTTGGATGCATACAGGCACGCAACAAGACTGACCGGTGATGACCCGATAATGAGGGCGGGGGTCATGCTGAAATGTGCGAGAGCCAAGGAGCGCTCCGGTGCCTATTCAGCAGCGCTCAGCGAGGCGACGCGTGCGCGTCATCTGTGCGAAGGGACATCGATGCCTGGCGCGCAGCACGTCATCGCACAGGTGCTCGGGTTCACGGCACTCATCAGGCAGGCACAGGAAAAGCCCGGCCTAGCAATCGAGGCGGCCGAGAAGGCGGTCGACGCGGCACGGCGTGTAGGCGACGACATTGTTCTTGCGCATTCGTGGAAGGTGATGGACTATGCATATGCCATGCTCGGTCGGTTGGATCTAGCGGTCAATTCACGAGAGTCGCTGACAATCTTTCAGAAGGCGGGCGATCTCAACGAGGTCGCCGCTGTATCGACCAACCTCGGCGCGTTCGCCTACTGGAACGGAAACTGGCCCGAGGCCCTCGACTACTACGAACGGGGGCGAGAGGCGTCGACGCAGGTCGGCAACACTGTAAATACTGCGGCTGCCGCGGCGAACATCGGTGAACTGCTTGTCAACCAGGGTCGATATGCCGAGGCTGAGGAGCCGCTGCGAGTGGCACGAAGAACGTATTTGGCGGCAGGGTTCATCGAGGGTGTCGGGTTTGTGGATCTCCTCATCGGCCGAATGTACGGTATCAACGGACGCCTTGTTGAGTCCGAGACGGCTCTCAGGGGTTCGATTCGAGAGCTCGAAGGACTGGGGCTCGCTGCTTCGATTCTTGAAGCGGAGATATATCTCGCCGATGCAAGGTGCAGGGCAGGGTTTCCAGATGAAGGATTGGCCATCCTAGAGTCGGCCGAAACGACAGCTCCCCGAGATCATGTTGAGTACTACAAGCCAATGCTGGCGAGGATTCGAGGCTCGATATTGGCATCTGCGGGCGAGTTGGAAGATGCCGTCATATCGTTGACGGAGAGTATCTCCCTTGCCCGTGCGAGGGGTGAGGATTTCGAACGCAGTCTGTCCGTACTCACGCTCGCGCACATTGCCAATGGTCAGGTCGATGCTGACGCTCAGGAAAGAGCCAGAGGGACGCTCCACGATCTTGGGGTACGGAGCGCCCCCGGTATCTTGTTATCCCTGTAGGTGTCGGGCCACGACCACGTCCTGCCTTACCTGATAAGCCTGGGATCGTTCCAGATGTAGAACACCTCTGTAGTTTGTGTGAAAACGTCTCCGCCAACGTCGACGGTTGTCGTGTTCTGGCTGACAAGACATGTGTCACCGGAACCTGTTGCAGTTGGATATGTCGTTACCGGGTCGAGCTCGTAGGACCAGCCGCCCCCCGACATGGCAATGCCGATGGCCTGCTCACACCATGGGATTACGATTTCAGAACCCGGATCGCCGAGGATGAGCTGCTGGAGCGTCCTTGCGATGCCGTCATCGGTTGGGACCTCTATGTCCCATTGGATCGTGACAAGGCCGGTAACACCATCCCACGTGAACCCGGGAGGAGCAGCGATATCTACTGTCTGTTCACCACCGGAGCCAGTGGTATTCGTCGTTGTGATGGCCACTGCAGCGCCACACTCAGCATCACCCTTCGTGGGACCGTTGTAGTACTCGGCCAGTGGGTCATCTGCGAATCCAGGGCCACCGTTGGAGTCGCTGTCGCCACAACCGAGCAACCCGTAGTAGCTTGACGAGTCGCTCGCCTCCGCTGAAATTCCGCCGGGCGAAGTTGCCGTCACCGTCCCGGTGTTCTCGAATAAGCCTGCTTCGGCAGATCCGGACAGTGAACAGTTTGTCGATGAGCCGATTGCGAGTTCGGTCGCATCACACGAGATCGTTCCAAGAGGTACGTCGGTCACTTCAATGTCGATGAGTGGCGTATCACCGGTGTTGGTCACGAGATAGCTCCACGTGATTGGCTCACCAACGAGGAAGCTCTCGCCGTCGGCACCGTTGGTGGTCGCATCGATTGAGACGCCAGGTAGCCCCTCCGTCAGGTGGAACACGGTCCTGTGCATCGATGGGTCTTCCCATGCAATGCCACCTGTGACCGCGATCTTGCGGGAGTCCATCGAGATGCGGACACCGTCGAACAATGATCCCGTGTTCGACGGATCCTGGGGAACGTTCAGCGATAAGGACCCGTGGTGGCGAGCGGCATCATTGATCTCTGATGCATCGTCAGGGAGGTCGTAGTACTCGGTGAATGCGACAGCTCCGTCATCGAGGAAGTCCATGCGGACACGTGCTTCGAACTTGGAGTCGAGGTCGAAGTCGATCGATTCGATCATCTGCCCATCCGCTGCCGTTCCCAGACTCATCGTGAGGGCATCAGAGGTGACAGCGTCGAGCGAGTCGATGAGACCGCAGATCTCTCTGCCTCCGCTGGTGGTGCTATTCACCCCGAGGCCGTCATGATCTATGCCGACAACTCCATCGGAGACCCAGGAGCCAGTCTTGGTATAGATCGCACCACTCATCGTCATTATCGGGCCATCAAGAGAATCGTCGGTGACATTGCAGGCAGAACCGTCGACCGAGATCGCCTGCGTCATGTCCCCGTACTGAAACTCGCTTGTGTCGTCGTCAAGGACGAGCACGATGTCCGAACCCGGCGGTGTCGATGCGATACCCACCGCAACAGTGCTGACAATGATCATCGTTGTCATGACGAGGCCGGCGATCAGCCAGAACCCACGTCTTTGCGTACTTCTTTGAACCATGATGTTCCCCCCCGGTAACGTTGCTTCGCAACCATAGTCGTTGATATCTGTGTACGGGGAGTTTTGTTCACGTGAGATCCTGGTGACCACGCAAGCTGCTGATGCGTCTCAGCGCCGACTTGAGGTCTGCCGGAGTTTGGTCATGATGGCTCACTGCTAGGAGGTATCTGACAGGAACCGGCCTCATCTCGTAGATGTCGATTGCGAAGGTCCCCAAACCTTCGCTGAGAAATGGATGACCGATGGCCAGTGCTACTGCCTCGGCTACATCGTCCGGCTTAAGTATCGAGATATCGGGCGCTCCCTCCCTAGCTGGGACGGATCGATCGCCTTCTCGTCCCTCCGTTCGGTTCACAGTAAGACCGAGCGGAGGCGTCAAGTGGTGGGTCGAAGGCTGCCGACCAGGTCGCACGGTTCCTTGAGCTCGCGGTGGTCTCTGGCGACCGATTGAGCGAGGGCGGACGCCTCTGCCCAGGGGTCGCCGCTGAACTGGTAGCGTTCAAATGTTGGTGCGCAGTTGTGCACACTGTCACTGGGTTCACGAACGAGATACCTCGCGATGGGTGCCAGGCAAAGGCTCATGAGCGTGTACATGGCGCCGACCGCGTGTGTTTGTTGGCCGTTGCCGCTGAAGATATCGCCCATAGTCACGAACATCAGGCCGTACAAAGCGTTGAACAACTCGGAGACGGGCTGAATCGCTGATGGAAAATCGCCGGATCTTGGATTGCTCAATACGGGCCAGATATCCCCAATCGGTGTGATCCCGCTTGCGATCTGTTCGAATTTGTAGAAGTGCGTGAGTTCCTGATGGCCCGGATCCGCCCACTTTGCGTCGCTCAATCCTTCACCCTGGTCCACGATGATCTCAAGCGCCCTGTCTGCGCTCTCGCCATTTTCGATCAACATGAGGCCGCCGCTGTCCTCTGCGTCGAACTTGACAGGTGAGTAGAACGAGGGGTCAGCGAGCTGCCTGCTTGGCTGAGGGTTTGCGTAGAGGTCTCCACCCGTATCCAGGTGATCGAGGGCGTTGGCGATCGCCGCGTAGAATTGTCCGAGCGTTTCAAAGACGTCGTCCTCAGGCGGTGCGCCCGGTGCTTGGGGACTCTCGATGATCATGAAGGTATCGCGGATCAACTCTGGCGTGCAACGTTCGAGTGTCACGAGGAGGTCGGGTGTGTGGTGAAGCAGGAGCGACGGGTACTGCGTCACGGCATCAGGACCGAAGTCCGGTTCTCCTCCGACGGCGAGAAGGAGATTGGTGACGAGTGTGACGTGGAGCATCTCCTCGACGACCACGCTGGCTATCAATCGTGCGGCGTCGCTGTCCTGGTCTTTGATCGAGTACATCGCAAAGAGGTAGGGGGGAATCGTTGAGAGTTCCACCCTTGTCGCGATCTCGAGGTGTTCACGAAGGTCGGTGATGGTGTTGATCGGCATCGTTCTTCCTCAGTTCCCTTCCCGATTCTCTCGTCGATCCCGCTGGCTCAGGTGTGCGGCTGAGCAGTGTGTTGTCCACGACCTCGAACGGGATGGCTCCATCTGGTTCGTAGGCCTTGAGGTAGGTCCCCACGTGTCTGGATCCTAGGCGGTTGCGCCTCGTGTATCCACGTGGTGGGGTTAGCTCTGATGCTTGGGATGAAGAGAGAACGTCTTGAGGCCACCGGTCTCGTGGCCCAACCCGTCGACCGGCTGGAGTCCCCATTCATCGCCGATTTCGTCTGCCACCGTTTGGTCGACGAGCACCTCGTACGGTGGCGCGGCAGCGACCAAGCTCAGAGCCCGTCTGACAGGCTGTCCCCATATCCCGAATGACAACTCGGTACCACGCAGCACACCCGATGCAACCCGCCCGGCGCTAAGCCCGATCCGGTATTCGCCCGTCAGGCTCGTGTCCTTCTGCAGCTCTATGAGCAGCTCCTTGAGACCTTCAACGAATCGCACGGCGTCGCCAGTCGCGAATCCTTCCGCACGCAGGCCTGCGGTGAAGACGTACTCGTCTGGCGTGGAGCGGACACGTTCGATACCGGTGTCTTTGGCCAGTCGTTCAACGGAGCCGGCGAACAACGAACTGACGTCCACAATGGACTCCATATCTGCGTTCGTGAGGTCGAAATAGCCTGAGACCGACACTGCGATCATCGTGCACGTATCCGTGAGATCGCCGAAGTCGGGTGCCGTGGCGATCGTTCCGGCATCGATAGCTGCTCGGGCGTCGTCGACCAGCCGAGGCGGTAAGGCAGCCAACAGCACCTGCATGATCTCCGCGTTTCTCTCTTCCCGCTGGGCATCGCTCGCTCGGATTTCGGCGCTGACCGCGTTGATACGGTTTCCAAGATCCCCGAACTCGTTCCTCCCAAGGTCAGGGACCTGCGCATCAACATTGCCTTCTGCGATAGCGTCCGATGCCGTCGTGAGGGGTTCCACCGGCTTCGCCAAGCGGTAAGCCATCACATATGCGGCGATTGCTGCGACAGGAATCGTGATCAGCGCGAGGAGCAGCAGCGACCATCCGTAGTCGATCAGGAAGGACCGCGCCTGTGCTGCTGAGATTTCGGCAACGATGACCCAGTCGAGGCCAGACACATGGAGCGGTTCAGCATAAACGAAGGTCTTGTCGTTGAGGTAGTTGACATCTTCTCCCAGAAAGGTCCCACCCTCAAGAGCGGCTGCGACTGCCTCCGTGTCGATGGGTTGGGCGAGTACTGTTGTTTCATACCTGACGATCTGTTCCCCGACATCGGGGTTGTAGCCAGCCGACGTCAGGCTTTCCAGGTAGGCCGTTGGATTCTCTATCCAGTACCTCGACGCGGACCTCATCAACGAATCTGAGCCGACGAGGTACACCTCACCCGTTTCACCCGGCAACACATCTGTCCATTGACCATCGAACGTTGTCACGTCGTCGAGGAGGCTACGTGGTAACGCCGCAACTACGGCGCCAACGATCCCGGTCTGATCTGTAATCGAAGCAGCGACGAACATCGTTGGAAGGCCGCCGTGGGGCACGTAGGGCTCGAAGTCAACGACAATCGCCTCGCCGGCGGGCACGGACAAAAGCTGGTCCGTGACCGCGGCAGCGAGAGCCGTGTCACTGTAGGGGCCTGCCAGCAGCGATGTCCCGTAGTCGACCCGTTTCTGGACCGTGTACACGATGCCGTCGTTTGTGTCTCTACCGATCAACAGGAGGTCTTCTGCCCCCATCAGCCGCATCCGTTCCAGGAGCATGGTGTGATGCGTGCTGTGCGCTGCGCTGTACGAAGAACCGTCCTGTGCGTCCATGAGGTCGTACCGCTGATCGGCTCCGAACGGATTGTTGACGATGTAGTGGTACTGGAGGTATCTGGCAGCGCTCGAAAGCGGTACCAGGTCAGCATCCGCAGATACACCACCTTCAGCGGAAAAGGATGTGTAGAACTGGTCGAGTGCCTCTTCCTGGCTCTGATCAAGAGCGCTGCTATTGAGCTCCAGGAACGTCTCAGTCAAGTCCCTTGTCGCCAACGCAATGCTGGCATCTCGGGCGACTGTTGCTACGTCTGCTTTTGCTCGGGCCAGTTCGCTGCTGACAGCCGCAGCTCGGTCTGAGGCGATGCTCGCCAGTTGGGCATCGATCGTCTCTTCAAAGACAGTGCGCGCTCCGAGGAAGCTGACGACACCTACGACAAGAACGGCGAGGACGGCCACGAGAACGAACATGCGTGTGAGCACTGCCCGAGACGTCCACCGGCGACTGCCCTTCCCATCCGAGGGGGTGGGCGTTTCTGATTTCCGTCCGGCGTCGGTTCGTTCCGTTGGTGTCACGGTGTATCCGCCTCATCGTCAGGGGCCCCCAACGCCGATGGTGTGGTGTCAAGTGCTGCGACATCCAACCGATCAGACACCAGGCGCTCGATTCTCCGAGTACGCGTGGACGCTATCTGGTTTAGAGCCTCTACGAGTGCCGGGTTCCTGGCGATCAGGGGCCCTGCCTCAGAGAGGTCGATTCCGAGAACTTCACAATCCGTGTCAGCCACGACCCGCGGGACGAATGCACCGTCATCTGCAGGCTGGACGAGTCCGAACACATCGCCAGGTGTGAGCTTCAGTACCGTGTGCTTGGAACCGTCAGGTCTCACAGCCTCGAGATGCGCGGTTCCCATCCAGAGCGTGTAGAGCACAGACTCACCAGCATCGATGCTGGCCACGGATTCGTCAGCTTCGAAACGATCTGGCTTCGACATGGCAGATAGCCGGTCAAGGTCGTGATCATCGAGGGCATCGAACAAGCTCGAGACCTGGAGCCTTCTGCGAATCTCAGCTCTATCAGGTAGACCGGCAACAGATGCTTCAACTCCGTCGTAGTTGTACAGGTCATACGCAGGGCTGGGGAGAGGGACATCATGACGGTGGGACATGTACCACACGAGGGATCGGAAGTCGGACTCGACCCGTGGGGCGATTCCATAGTCATCAACCCACATACGAACCTGGTAGCCCATGAGCGGGTCATCCACCTGCGTCACGTGCACGGTGGGTTGTGGCTCGACGAGGACGCCTGGCACGGATCGTGCCGCGTCGAGGATCATGTCCTTTGCGAGGGTGGGCGGGTTCACGTAAGCGACCTGCAGATCTACGACAACACGATGAAGCCGAGCGGGTTCATCGAAGTTCGTGATCGTTGCCCCAGCCAGTGCCCCGTTGGGGACGATGACGATGTCGAGGTTCCTGTCCTGAATCCGAGTGCTTCGCCAGTTGACATCGACGACCGAGCCCTCGACGCCGTCAGCTTCTATCCAGTCTCCCGGCTGGAACGGACGGTCGAGCATCAGGAGGAACCCTGAGGCGATGCCACTCAACGTGTCCTGAAGGGCGACAGAGATGATCAGAGACGTAACACCAAGAGCCTGCATCGCTGAGCTCAGATCGACGTCCCACACACCAGCCACCAGGATCCAGGCAACAGCCAGTATCACCAGTAGGCGCGGTACAGCGAGCAGCAGATTCGGTATCTGCCTACGCGCTCCGCTTGCTGCTCGGGACCGAAGGCCAGCGATGAACACCCGGACGAGAGCAACAAGATCCACACCGGCCGCGATCAGCGCCGCGGACGCTACTACGCGCACGAGTATCGAGTCGAACCCGAAGATTGCCCCAGCAACCAGCCATGTCGCTACCAATGGCAGCACCCAAAGGCGCAGAGTCGCGACCACAGGTACGAGCGGGGAATCGCGGTATCGCAACCGTCCCTCCAACTCGCCAGATCCGATCACGACAAGTGGTGTCACTACGACGAATACAATCGCCCAGATCATCGTCACATCCACATCTGTGAGAGTCATGGGCGGGCTCCGATGTTGCTCTTGTCCACGTCGATGCTCCACACCGATGGTGATATACCTTCATCGGTTCGTGCGGTGACTGAGATGTCCGTCGGCAGCTGTCGCTTGACTGCATCGGATACGAGGATCGTGTCCGGGAGAGCCATACGGGCAAGGCGGGTTGCTTGGGCGACCGTCGGCCCCCATGCGTCGTACATCAGATGATCGCTGCCTGCGAGGCCCGCACTGATGGGGCCCGTTGCAACACCCACAGACGATCCGAGTGTTTCGTCACTCTGATCGGCGCGAAGATCGGCCGCCACAGCATCAATCGCGACGTTGATCGAACGGGCGATATGGTCCACGCGCGGCGTGTCGAGCCCACACACCGCAACCCAGGCATCGCCCACGACCTTGACGCGTCGAAGACCGTGGAGCTCCGCTGCCGAATCCAGGGCATCGACCACTTGTTCAACGTTGTCCCTTGCCACTTCCTCTGCATCGGCGCCGACGAGGTGGCTGATACCGCCGATGACCACGGAGACGACGGTTGCGTGTTCGATATGTTCAATGGAGCGGTCACCGGACTCGACCCGGCTCGCGACATCCCCGGGAAGGAACTGTCGCACGATGTCGCGACGTTGGTTCTCGAGAAGTTTCGCCGATTCCTCCCGATCCTTCAGGCTCACCAGCATTTCGTTGATCGTGTCTGTGAGCTCTGCGAACTCCCTGGTCGTCCTGGTCTGCTCCTTGTCAAGCCCGACGTTCGAAGCGGAATCGTCTGTGCCGCCGCCGAGCGAGTGCAGTCGCAAGCTGAGTACTCGCACCGGCCGCATGAATGACTCAGCCCATGTCGACGCCATGAACGTCAGCAGTAGGACAAACAGGGCAACGGTAATCGCTGCCGCGATCCGAGCTGCGCTGTTGGTTTCGAAGGCTTCGTCCGTCCCGACCTGGAACACGACCATCCAGTCACCGAACGGGTTCTCTATCGACTGGACCGCAGTAAGGGTGTCCTCGTCCAGGTAGCTCTTCGCGTCGACCATCTCGCCGTTGGATTGCTTGAGCGCATCGAGTGTCGCCGCGCCCATTCGTTGAAACAGGACCGTGGTTCCTGCTGACATGACGCCATTCACGTCCTGAGACCTCAGAGTTCCTGCTTCTGTAGCTATGTCAAGGTATTCCTCTGGCTGTTCGATGAAGAGCCGTGAGTCAGATCGCATGAGTCCGTCGGTTCCAACAACGAAGATCTCGCCGGTTTCACCGAGTTGCATCGCTGACCAGTCTGCATCCTGGGTCGTGATACCGCTGATCCCATCGGGTGAGATCTTTGCCACCAACACCCCGATCAGTCGGTCTCCGTCGAGTATCGGGCTGCCAGCGAACGCCATGGGTGCTGCCAGATCAGGGTCGTACCTCGAGAAGTCAGCGAACGTGACGGTATCTGCAACCGGATTTCGCACGATCGTCTCGACGATCGAGGACACCGCCGTTCCACCGACAGGCCCTAATTCAAGACTTGTCCCGAAATCGGTCTTCTTGGCAGCCGAATATACGATGGCGTTGTTCTGGAGATCGACGATCAAAACGTCGGCGAAGCCGAGCGTGACTGCGCTGTCCCTCAAGAGGGGGTGAAGCTCCCGATGCACCTCTGACCAGGAGCTTCCGTCACGGGCGTCGTCGATCAAAGTCGGATCCAACTCCTGGGCAATCGCCGCGCTTGCATAGACGGTCTGAAGGTAGAGCGCAGAATCGGTGGCAGGAACCAACGTTCCCGGTGATACTGGTCGCCCTCGGGCGGCCTCGACACCAGGCACGAAGGTATCCCTGTATTGGGAAAGCAGCACCTCTCTTTGCTCCTCATCCACAGTCTCGAGATCAGGGAGTTCCTCGTACGTGGATGCGAACCTTTGCGCTGCATCGATCGTCATCTCGCTTGATGCAAGCTGCAGAACCGAGGACTCGATCGATCCGAGATAACGCTGTAGCTCATCGGCCTTTGCCACACTCGAGGACACAGCGCGACCTTCGATGGCTTGCCGCGTGAGGTCGTCCCTCACAACGGCACCGTATATCAGCGTGACCACGAGCGCACCAACGGCCACCAGCATGATCGCAACGGCGATCTTGGTTGCAACCGATATGTTCTTCACTGACTCAGTTCCTCTCGGATTCTGGAGCGGGTGAGGGGAATCGAACCCCCGTATTCAGCTTGGGAAGCTGATGTTCTACCATTGAACTACACCCGCGCATCCACGAGTCTACAACGCCACGTCCCACAGGTGTTTGGAGCAGATGCGGACGAGATCTGCCCACGTCAGCGCAAGACACCTGAAACGGTCAGCACCTAGAATCGGGGCCATGGCAGGGAACGAGTTCGTGGATCATGACTGGACCGCCTTCATGGAGGCGACGACCAGCAGGGGGCCGCTTGAGTATTTCCATTCTGCAATGGTGTTCGTCGACGGACACAAAGGCGCAGGACGTCAAGCCATCGATCTTGGTTGTGGGGGTGGCGCTGACACTCGATTGCTGCTGGCAAGAGGTTGGAGGGTGCTCGCCGTCGATGCGGAACCCCAAGCACGAATCTTGTTGGAACAAGCGACTCCAGAGGACCATCAGAGTCGGCTTGATGTCGCCGTTGGGCAGTTTCACGAGGTTGACCTTCCTCCAGCCGATCTCGTCTACGCACAATTCTCTTTGCCATTCGCTGGCGATCATTTCACCGCGGCCGTTGAGAATGCACTCTCAGCGGTTGTACCAGGAGGAGCGTTCATAGGGCAGTTCTTCGGAGTGAACGACGACTGGGCAGATGATGCTGGAGTTGCTTGGGTCGACCGTGCCTGGGTGGATCGGACCTTCTCCAACTTCACGGAGCTCGATGTTGACGAGAGAGACCACCGCGGCCCATACGGTCAACACGGGGCCACGAAGCGTTGGAACTTCTTCCACATTCGCGCCCGCCGTTGAAGCGATCGCTCATACGTCGATGGTCATGAGATCGGACCCCACGGTGACTCTGCCGTGGAAGACCTCGGCGACCTGGGACCGCATCCGCTCGATCTTGTCGTCTGACTTCTCTCGGATATGAGTGAGGATGAGATGACCCACGTCTGCTTCTGTAGCGATCGCGGCAGCCTGGGGAGCTCCTGCGAGAACCTGCTCGGACAGGAATGCGTCCTCTGCCGTTGTGATCTCCCCTTCAGCAAGGTACGCGCACATGACAAGCGCATCGACATGGTGAGCGAGATCCATCAACTCGAGTCCTCGGACCGCGTCACCCGAAACGGTCACGTGTCGGCCCTCTGCCGAGACCCTGTAGCCGTTGGCGGACCACTCCTCCAGGGAGAGTTCGATACCCAGGGAGCCGTGTTCAACTTGACCGCAGGTGACCTCCACCCCGTTGGGGAGATCGATGCGTCTACTGAGGACTTCTTCCACCTCGAGAAACGCACGCGGATGATCGAGCAGCCGTCCGTGGGCCCATTCTTCCGCGATCCGAAAGTTGATGTCCCGTGCGTAGACGTGGTCGAGCAACCCATCGATGATGGCCGCTGTACCCGGCGGCCCCATCACGGGCAGAGGCCTCGTCCTGCCGTTGTTCCACGCGGCGAGGATGAGGTCACCGAGTCCACCGATGTGATCGAAGTGATGGTGTGTGAGGAACACGGCGTCGAGATCTTCGACCCGGACGTTCGCTCGTGTGAGTTGTGTTGCAACTCCACGCCCTGCGTCGAAGAGCAGCGTCAGCCTCGAGGCTTCGATGAGTGTTGCTGGACCCTGACGTGCGGGATCAGGGCGTGGCCCTCCGGTTCCCAAAAGCGTGACATGCATCCGCTCACCCTACGGCACCTGGCATCCAGATCCACAATACGTCGCACCCACGGGTGCCGACAGGGCCTACAGGATTACGGGCTCCCGGCTGAGGAGTCTTCAGTTCTCAGTTGACAGTTCACGGTTCACAGCCAGAACTCCACTGCCAGATTCGACCCCTCGGCTTCATTCGGAGAACGGAGAACGGGAACAGCCGATTCCTATCCGCTCGCCCCCTGGGCCCTATTTCTTGGACTGTTCGTAGTAGGGATTATCGCCTTCGTTGTGGTTGGTGACGTCGATCACCTGGAGGATCTCTGGCACCATTGCAAGGATCGTGGCCTCGATGCCCTGCGAGAGGGTGACTCCTGCCAAACCGCACCCCTGACAAGCGCCACCGAGACGAACGTAGGCAGTGCTCTCCTCGACAGCGACGAGTTCAGTCGTTCCCCCGTGAGCGGCAATAGCCGGGTTGATCTGTTCTCGGATGACCTGCTCGACGCGTTCGGGGATCGGTCCGGACAGATCCCCAGGCGTGCCCGTGCCAAGGATCTCCGGAGAAGGCGAGTTCGGGTTGTCGATGCTCAACCCGGGGTTCACCAAGCTCTTGGACATCTCAAGCGTTGCTCCAGTGAGGTTCGCGACGCTTGCCTGCGGAATCGCCACCGGCAGATCACCGTGGTGCTCCGTCACATCGTCAGCACTGACCTGATCGAGAGGTGTCATGTGCATGGCGTACGAGAATTCCGTGCCCTTGGCTCCGGCGATGGCGAGGACGAGAGCAAGCTCGGTCGCATCAGGTTCACTGGCACGGATTGCGAGTAGCTTCCCAAGGGCTTGGTCTGTGATCGTGATGATGCGAGAATCAGGGGTCATGGCAGTGAACCTATTCGGAGACGAGTACGAACTATCCGAGGATGATACGGACGCCACGCCTCGACGCGTACGAAATCCGCTCATGGTCCTGGTCGTGCCTTCGGGGAGTTACCGGGCAACCGATTTCGTGACTGCAGCTCAGGCGCTGCGTGTGAGCCTGATCGTTGCATCAGACGGTGACGTTCCGATGGGCGATATCGGCAGGTCTCGTTCGTTGACTATCGACTTTCAACGAACAGAGTGGTCAGCTTCGAAGATCGCCAAGATCAATCCTCCCCCGGATGCGGTAGTCGCCGCGGATGACCAGGGTGTGCTCATCGCTGCACACGCGTGTGCGATCCTGGGGATCCCGGCGAACCCTGTCCTGGCAGCAACAGCGACACGGGACAAGGCGCAGATGCGACGCCTGCTGGCGAGCGCCGGTGTTCCCCAGCCAGTCTTCCGCCTGGCGGAGCGCGGAGAGGTAGCTGGGCAGGCGAATGACATTGGTTATCCGTGTGTCGTGAAACCGCTGGGTCTGTCTGCCAGCCTGGGCGTCATCCGGGTCGATACGGACCAGCAGGCGATAGCCGCCGAGGACCGTATTCGCCAGATCGTGGCCGACGTGGGTGGTGATCCGGAGGGGGAACTTCTCGTTGAGGGATTCGTTCCGGGCCCAGAGGTAGCACTGGAGGGGATGATCGTTGATGGCGAACTCAGGGTGCTCGCCCTGTTGGACAAGCCTGACCCTCTCGACGGGCCGTACTTCGAAGAGACCATGTTCGTCACACCATCGCGCCATGGGTCCCACCTCCGGGAGGAGATTGCCCGTGTTGTAGGCGATGCGACGCGTGCGCTTGGCCTCGTGAGGGGGCCCGTACACGCTGAGGCTCGAATCGGCCCGGGCGGTGTTGTGCTGATAGAGATCGCTGCTCGGCCGATCGGTGGGCTGTGCGGCAGGGCTCTCACCTTCGGTTTGCTCGGCGAATCACTTGAATCCGTGATCATTCGCAGCGCACTCGGATTACCTGGCGCTGGCCTCGACAGCGCAGCCGCGGCCACTGGTGCATTGATGATCCCTATTCCTACCGCAGGCAAGCTCGTTGCCATCGAAGGCATAGGTGATGCACTCCACGTTGAGGGGATAACCGAGTTCGACCAAACGATCCCAAGCGGGAAGATCGTGCAGCCACTTCCCGAAGGGTCCCGGTATCTGGGCTTCCTCTTCGCCACAGGCACATCGCCTGAGGATGTCGAGGGCTCACTGCGCACAGCCCTTGAGCTGCTCACGATCGTGATCGAGCCGTCTGATGACGTGGGAAGCTCGCCGAAGGTTTGCTAGCGGGGCGTTGTCCGCTCTCCGCTTTCCGCTGTCCGCCGTCCGCCTTCCGCTCTTTTTGCAAGACGTCGCGTTGGCATGGTCGTCGGGTTTCTGACTGTGAACTGAGAACTGTCGACTGTGAGCTACGTCACCTGCATCATCTATTAGCGCGACCCCTAGGTCAGCAGGCTTGCTGCTCCCCAGATTGCCACCAGAAGGCCCACACCGAATAGCCAGTATGCCCTCACAGCACGGAATTGGCCTGTCTCGCCTTTGGGAGCCTTCCCACGCTTGTTCTGAATGATCGCGAATCCGTTGCCGAGCACCATCGCAGCACCGAATGCGAGGGCCATTTGCTTGACGAGAAGGTCGAGATCGATGAGTTGTTCCACCGGCGGGACGCTAGCGATGGTTCGGGTAAATCAGTGGTCAGATACGCTCAATGGCGATGAGAAACCCGCAGAAGCCACACAGACAGCAGGACTTTCGGCGTCCGCGCCCTCGATCCGTCGCGCTCTCGATCGCCCTGTGGACGTTCGGGTTGGCGACCTCGCTGTTCCTTATCGGCATGTGGGGCCGGACCGTGGTTGTGGACAGTGCAACGCTCGAAGGGTCGGCACGAACGATCATCGATTCCGACCTGGCGACCGATCGAATCAACATGTGGTTCGAGGAAGGTCTTGGAACAGCGGCAGATCTCGATTCGGAGACGGCTCGCTCCGTGGTGCGCTCCATCGGTTCTCGGCCCGAGTATCAAGAGGCCGTCGACTCCATCATCGGAGCTTTCGTCGATACCCTTTTTGTGACAGATGGGGACACAACTCGCGTGGACCTCGACACGGCTCTCTCACCGCTTGTGCCCATCGTGGCCGAGGAACTTGCCCGACGCGATATTCCTGTCGAAGTGGAGCGCATCGAAGATGTGCTCGATGATGCGGGCATCGTCGAACTCGACGCTGGCGAGGCAGCATCCGTTGCGGCTGTTGTTTCAGATGCCAGGGTCTTCCTCACGCAGGTCGTGGCCATGTCGCTCTTCGCGATGCTCGCAGCCGCGTTGGTCGCTGTGTCCCTCGCACCGGAACGCTCCGCCATGGTCAGGCAGCTCTCAATGCGGGTGCTGGTTGCGGCGATGTCCTACGCAGTGATCCTGCGGCTCGCTGGGTGGGCTCTTGATCCGAGTCGTGGTCGGTCTCCCTTCGCCGGCGGCACCGGTGTCATCTTCTCCTCGAACTCGCAGGTATTCCTGATCCTTGGTGGTGTTGCAGCGGGGATCACTGCGATCGGCTACTGGTTCACCTCTCGCGATAGTGGGGCGATTGCCGAGGAGCTACAGGAAACGACCGATGACGACACGAGGGAACTCATCTCCGTCTGACCAGCAGAGAGGCCACATCCGTCGATCCACCCAGCTCAGATCGCGTACTCCTTGAGACGGTCATACAGCGGCTTGCACGCGTCGTACGTCTCCATCATCTCCTGCGTCAACACGTCGTTTCTTTGGCGTGGAGGCTCGAACCCTGTCGTTGTGTGGAGCCTCTTGTACCAGTGGGGTCCCCACACGCCGTCGATGCTTTTCGCCCCCCTTGGCCATGAGAGCATCGCATCGTCGAACGGGACATCGAGGGAGTGACACAACGACGTGAGTGTTGCCCTGGGATCGTCGAGCACTGCAGCAGAGTTGACAACGATCGGTGTTTCTCCAGATGAGAGGATCCGGTCAAGGATCTGCACCTGTGCCCCGTATCCGGCATCGGCAGCGGACGGAATCGATCCGAGTCCTCTGCTCAGCGACGGGATCATCTCGATCGGGTCCCTGGTCAGGATGAAGTTGTCCATGTCGTCGATGAAGCTCGGATCCATGCCTTCGATGTGATGGGCCATGTTCTTGATGAACAGCAGCGGCGTATCGCAGTTGTTGCGGAGCATCAGGTCGAGTACTGCCTGTTCATCTGTTGCGGTGGCAGCGAGCACCTCTTGCCTCATCGGATGATCCAGACCGGTGATCTGTAGAAAGTGCCCGTACATCGGTTCGTCGAGGACGGTTGTGTCACTTCGTTGGTTCCAGGCGTACATCATCGCCGTGGAGATGTTTCGCGGTGCGGCCCACATGTTGATGATCCGTGTCATGAACGGGTCTCCTCGTCGAAAGCTCTGTCTCTTGCTGCAGAGAGCTTTGCCGTGATCTGGCCTGGCTCGCCTGTACCGATCGGTCTGCCATCGACCGAGACGACGGGAGTCAGGCCCCCGTATGTCCCTGTGACGAAAGCTTCGTCTGCGGCGAACACGTCTGTGAGCGTGAAGTCCTTCTCGCGTGCGGTGATGCCGTGTGCTCGTGCGAGTTCGATGACGAGTTGGCGTGTGATGCCGTTGAGACAGTGTTCGCCTGTTGACGTCCACACCTCCCCGCCTGTGACCAGGAAGAAGTTGGTCGAGTTGCACGTCGCAACGTTCCCGTTCGTGTCAAGCATCAGCGCCTCGTCATCTCCCGCTTCGATCGCTTCAAGGAGTGCGGCCACCTCATGGATCTTCGAGTGGCAGTTCCACCGTTGATCGAGAGTGTTGGGTGGTGGGCGCCTCACCGCTGATGTGTGAAGGGAGATACCGCCTGCGGTGGCGCGGCGGTCCGTGACCTTGTGTTCGGCAATGATGACGATCGTCGGCCCCCCAATGACCAGTCTTGGATCCTGAAGAGGGGTCTTCTTCGTTCCTCTGGTGATCATCAACCTGATGTGGGCATCTGTCTCCATGCCGTTTCGCTCGACGATCTCGGTGAGCAGCGAGATCAGATCTTCCCTGGTCTTGCCGATATCGAGGTGGACACCCGCGGCGGATGAATACAGGCGGTCGAGGTGCCTGTCGAGGTGAACGAACGTGCCCTTGTGATATCGGACTCCCTCCCACACACCATCACCGACGAGGAATGCTGAGTCGAACACAGAGATCTTCGCATCAGGTCTTGCGAGCCATTGGCCGTCCACGTACACAACCACGGTGTCGTTTCGGCTGTCAGGGATCGCTTCGTGTGTCGTTTTCGCCATGGCGGTGACAGTAGCCCGAAATACGGATGCCAGATGTCAGATGCCAGATGTCAGATGTCAGATGTCGGATGCCAGAAATCAGACATCGGATGGCGGATGGCGGATGCCAGAAATCAGATGCCAGAAATCAGATGTCAGATGCCAGTAATCAGATGGCGGATGGCGGATGGCGGATGGCGGATGGCGGATGGCGGATGGCGGATGGCAGAAATCAGATGCCGGATGTCGGATGCCAGTCTTCAGCCAGAAACCGGAAACCGGATGTGTTCAGGGGATTAGCGAATAGGGAACGATTGCTTCCCG
>Ga0190293_1000033_pt1 | contig 51200 bp, 44 predicted proteins | sample 48693001_MG_FD_161671 | JGI IMG/M metagenome (GOLD analysis project Ga0190293, IMG submission 161671) | Hydrothermal vent microbial mat bacterial communities from Southern Trench, Guaymas Basin, Mexico - 4869-30-0-1_MG | ecosystem: Environmental > Aquatic > Marine > Hydrothermal vents >...
TGATCCACTGGACAAGTGGCGCTTCCGTGTTTTGCTTTTGCGGTAGCCAAAAGTAATTACGGAAAAAGCCACACCTGCTGGAATGAACAGAAAAACAGTAAAAGGAGATAGAATCACTAATCCTGGAGAGAGTGCGAAAAAAGCCAATACTGGTTTTAGATTTTTTTTCTTAATGAAGTTATCAGGATAAACAGGAAAAACGGGGCTCCGAAGAATGATGTGATTATACCAACAGGGATCTCAACGGGTGGAATTAAAGTTCTTGCAAGAAGATCTGCAACAGCCAGGAGAATCCCTCCGAATATTACAGTAACAATTACGAGGAATCTGAAGTCATCTTTAACGAATTGTCTGGCTATATGGGGGACTATCAATCCAATAAATCCTATTGGTCCTACAATTGAGACAATAACTCCTGTTATAAGAGATACTATGAGGAACAATAATATCCTGAATTTTTTTACATCAAGGCCTCTCGTAACTGCGAAATTTTCTCCACCGGATATCAGGACCAGTTCCTTGTTTAAAAGAACTGCAGTGAGGATAAAAAATATCCAGATCGGGAGAAGGATCAATATATCTTTATAACCGGTGGTTGATATACTTCCCATCAGCCATCTAAGTACAGAAATTGTTTGAGTGATATCTACCATATACTGCAATAACAATATAAATGCAGAGAAGAAAAAATTTATTGCCACTCCGGACATAAGTATTGTGTAAACAGAATAGCTTTTTGTTATCCTGGAGATTCCTAGGATAAGGAGGATTGATAAAATACCGCCAAGAAATCCTGCAATATAAACCAGATTTATACCGAAGATGCTCAATGCAAGATTGAGTTTTAAAGCTGCCACGGTACCGGCAGCAGCACCGGAGGAAACCCCCAATGTGTATGGAGTTGCAAGGCTGTTCTTGAAAATATTCTGGAAGATCAAGCCCCCGAGAGCAAGTGAGGAACCGACGAGAAATGCCATGATAGTTCTTGGAAAGCGTAATTGCCAGAAAATGAAACTATCAGGATCATTAGAGAATAATTTTGAGATATCAATATCTATAATCCCAAGAAATGGAATAAGTATTATAATTAATAGTCCAAATCCGGATATTATCAGGTATTTAGTCCTGCTTTTCATGTGGAATAAATATCTCCTGTTTATTATGTTCAATTTTTTCAAAATTCATATTAAAGGTTTTTTTAAGTACCTCGGCAGTTGAGGATCTTTTTCCGCTATACAAAACTTCTCCTTCTCTTAATGAGATAAGATTGTCTGTGAGCGAGTAGAGAGGCTCCAGATTATGAGAAACAACCAGGATGGTCTTACCCTCTTTTTTTAACTCTGCAAATATTTTCTTAAGGTCCATTACACCTTCAGGATCAAGATTGGAAAATGGTTCATCGAATAAAAGAACAGGGACATCCTGAATATATGCAGAAGCTATCAGGACCCTTCTCCTTTCACCACTACTGAGAGTATTAATATCTCTTGAAACAATATTTGCAATATCAAACTTTTCAAGACACTTATCATATATATCAAGATCATTTTTGTCATAATCGGAAAAAAGTTTTTTATATGGATAACGGCCGGCCAGGAGAACATCCTTTACAGAGATCGGAAGCAGGAATTCTTCTGATTGAGGCTGAAATGAAATTGATCTTGCAAGCTCTCTCCTTGACAAATGTTTGATATTTTTATCCCTGATAAAAACATTACCACTGAAATCTCTGATAATTCCGGATATTATTTTCAGGATCGTAGTCTTGCCGGCACCATTAGGGCCTATCAAAATTGTGAGTTCTTTCTCTTTGATAATAAGGTCTACATTTTTCAGGATCTCTTTATCCCGGACAAACGAAAGGGCTTCAACTCTTATCATTTTTTTCGGAGAGAATATTTAATTCCTGGAAATAATTACATTTATCAGAGATTGTACACAGATCACATGAAGGGTTCACCGGTTTACATATGGTTTGCCCGAAGCCAACAAGTGTCTGGTTTACATTATTCCATGAACTTTCAGGGAAAAGTTCTCTCAATTCTTCCTCTACGATCTCAGGTTTATCTCCTGATGCCCAGCCAAGCCTTTTTGAGATCCGGAATACGTGAATGTCTACAGAAATTGAAGGGATCCCGAATGCAAGGGAACGTACAAGATTTGCTGTTTTTCTTCCGACACCGGGTAGTGATATCAGCTTATCCATATCGGAAGGCACTTCATTCCCTGTCTCAGCAAGATATTCAGCTATCTTTAAAATATTTTTTGCTTTTTGTTTGAAAAATCCAACAGGATATATCAATTGGGAAATTTTTTCTTCTCCCAGGGATAAAATTTTTTCAGGAGTGTCTGCAGCAGTGAAAAGGCGTTCAGATGCTCCCATTGTTACTGCATCCTTTGTCCTTGAACTTAATAGCACAGAGATAAGGATCCTGAGAGGTGTTGATCTTATACTTTTTTCAAAAGAGCGAACAGGAGGATTCAGAGGGATTGTGAGTTTTTCTATTGCAGATAATATTTTCAGATTGGATTTAACATGATCCATAATTTATTCTATTGTTCCTCCATTAATAATAATTTCACTTACAAGTTCGACAGTAGGTTTAAGGGTGGCCGAAACGCCACAATATCTATCTTCAGAAAGAGTAACAGCTTTCTTTACTTTATCAAGTGGAATATCATTACCGGTAAAACTATAGGTCGTTTTAATTTTTTTATATCTTTTCGGGTGTTCTTCAGTTAATGACGCATCAGTGGAAACTTCAAACGAATCTACTTCCACTCTCATTTTTTTCAGGATCGATATAACATCCATCCCGGTGCATCCTGCAAGTGAAATAAGTGTTAATCCCTTTGGCCTCGGCCCGAGGTTCTCACCTCCCACATTTTTATCTGCATCTATGATAATATCAAAACCATCCAGCTTTGCTGTAAAAGACATTCCATCATTCCATATTACTTTCGCTTCCATTTAACTCTCCTTTGTATAGTACAGCTCTTTTTAAAATCCGAACATCAATAAAATTCCACCTGCTGTCAACCCGAACAGGAAATTAAAAACCTTTATCTTAATAGTATCATTAACTGAAAAACTTAAAAGTGGAAGAGAACCATGCCCGTCCTGAACAATGGAATTTGTCAGAAGTATTGAAAATGGGATCATACCCTGGCTGAAGAGTGATACAAACAGGAGGTTCGGCCCCGATATCGGGAGAATACCTACGAATGCGCCCAGGACAAGGAGGAGCGGTTTATTGTGAGTAAGTATATCTTTCAAATTAAATACACTGTCCATTGCGGAAATAAAAAATATGGAAAAGAAAAGCCATAAAACAAGTTTCAGAATATGTTTTTTGATAATGTGTTTAAGAATATGCTCACTGAAAAAATGAGCGAGATCAGGTTTTTCAAGATCTTCTTCATTGTGAATGATGATACATTTATCACATAATTTAATTTTAAATACCTTTTTATATAATACAGCTAGGTATCCACCGATAATTCCCATAAAGAACAATGTACCGAAAAGGAATGCAAGTGTGGAGAACGATATGGATGAGCCCTCTTTAAAAGCCATGCTGATAAGTACAAAAGCTTCATCACCTGAAGTAGCAATAAGTGCACTGTTAATTGCTCCGAAACCGATGATCCCGGACATATAAAATGAATCAACTACAAAAGTACCCACACAACCCGGGAAACTACCGAAAATTGATGCGAGGAATATCTGGGAGAATTTCCCCTTTTTAAAAAATTTCTTCAGTCTGTCATTGAATATGATCTCAATATATTCAACTATTATCATAAGAACCAGAATTATTGCAGTTATCTTTAAAGTTTCGAAAAGTGATTCAAAAAATATTTCCTGTAGCATGGGAATATTATAGATGTTTTACTGATTTGATTCAAGATGAGTTTTTTGTGTGAGTTTTATATTAAATTATTCTGGATTAACTTATAATTTATAAATAATTGGAGAGACAAATGAATATGCTTCAGGCAGATAATGAGAGGGCAAAGAGATTGACAAAGCTTTGTATTAAAATAATTGAAAAGAAGTCCGGAAAGGAGGAAATCCTTAAGTTTACTGAAGATTTAAATAGTGTAAGGCCGATTGAAGTTATCTCTATTGTAGAAGCCGTGATTGATGTCAGCGGGAATATAGCTGAAAAGAAAGCAAATCTCTCTAAAATTTTGAATGTCCTGCATAAAGGTATCAGCAAATATAAATGGGAACTTCCATCCGGGAATCTGTTCCTTAAAGATATGATGAGCGAGAATTCTTTTCTTAAAAAAGAACTGACTGAATTAAAAAATGAACTTAAAGGGCTGAATTTAGAAACTGAAAATTCAATTTCAAGAAATGAAAAAGTTAAGGAATTAATAGATAAGATCCTCAAGTTGAAAAATATTGAAAACCATTATGTAAAAAAAGAGAATATATTCTTCCCGTATCTTGAAAAAAAAGGAGGGCATCTGAAATGTCTTCCGGTTATGTGGTCGATCCATGATGATGTGAGAAATGGTTTAAAAAAAATACAAAATATAAGGAGTGAAAAGGAGATAAACTTAGAAAAATTCTATTCTATTATTGGTGAATTGTTCTTCTCAATGTATGCTATGATATTTCGGGAAGAATTGATCCTGTATCCTGCAGCTATTGAAATATTTGAAGGTGAAGAGTGGGAAAATATGTATGAAGAAAGCTTTGGCATCGGGTTTTCCTTCATAGATAAAAAATTGAAAAAGTCCGGATCAGTGATTCCCGAAGGAGTGTCCGGAAATGAATTTGTTGATCTGGGTTCCGGTAAACTGGATGTGGAAGTTCTGAAATTGATATTGAACTCTCTTCCCCTGGACATAACATTTGTAGATGAAAATGATAAAGTAGCATATTTTTCTCAACCATCCACACGAATCTTCCCGAGAACAAAGGCAATTATCGGCAGGGAGGTTCAGAACTGCCACCCCCCGGAAAGTATAAACAAAGTTAATAATATTATCGATTCATTCAGAAACGGCTCTTCTTCAAAAGAATCTTTCAGGATTTTCTTTAGGGAAAAATACATTCTTATCGATTATTATGCAATAAGGGATGGAGATGGGAGATATAGGGGGACATTGGAAGTAACTACTGATATTTCCGATATTAAAGAATTATCCGGTGAAAAGCGTCTTTAGAGCCATAATAGATGCATAATATTCATGTTCTGTTCAGGAATTCAATAAAAGTACCGGTCAGATTTTCCGGTTTATCTAAATTGATTCGTATTAATAATATTAAATTGGGTCAACTATACAGAGTAAAAAGTAGGAAGTATAATTGTTAACAAAGCCTACCTGATTACTTGTAAACACGGACTATTAGTGTTATTCATTTAGTACGTTCACATTGAATAATTCCGAAATTTGGATTTTAGTGCGTATTAAAATAGAGGTGCTTTATGAGATTTAGCAGGAATTCATTATATATCAAAATCATAGCAATTCTATTATCGCTGTTTTTCTTGCAGAATGATCTTCTCATCCATGCTCAGGATGGTAAATATGATAAAGAAATTGAATTTGTAAAAAATGAATATATCTCAGGAAATTATATCCTGCTAATAGAAAAACTTGAAAAACTTCTTAATGAAGTGGGAAAAGAATACAGAAAAGTTTCAGGAGAATTTTTTTTGTTACTTGGGGCAGCTTATGAACATACAGGAAAAAGGGAGAAAGCAATAGAAAATTATCTCCTGGGAGACCTGCTTCTTGATTCACCGGTAGTTAAAGGGATAGATTTGAAGTCATTAAAAATTTTCCAGGAAACTATTTTGGGGAAAACTATTAACGGGCGCCGGGTTATTGAAAAGGTTGGAAAGAGAAAGATAAAAAAAAAAATTCCTTATTTAGCAATATTGAGTGGAGTGGTATTTGTCGTAGCAGCCTATTTCCTGATGAAAAAAAAATCAGACCCGAACGTAATAAGCATGACAGAAAGGTATGCAAATGAGGTTTTTAATAGTATAGAGTGGATAGAGATTCCCGCAGGAGAATTTCAAATGGGAGATAATTACGGAATGGGTTCGGACGATGAAGTTCCGGTTCACAGGGTATACCTTCATTCTTATAAGATCTCAAAGTTGGAAATAACATATGATCAATATGATAAGTATACTGAAGCAACTTTAATTTGGCCCCTTCCGTATGACCGTGAACGTGAAATTGAAGTCAGGAAAACCCTGCCGGCAAGAAAATTCACATTCCTTGATGCGGGATATTTCTGTGAATGGCTGACCAATCAAACTGGAAAAGAAATCCGTATTCCAACGGAAGCTCAGTGGGAAAAAGCAGCAAGGGGTACAACCCAACCTATCTATCCCTGGGGAAATAGTATACCTGATTGCAATAGAACAAACATTAATAATTGTATTGGATTGACGCAACCTGTTGGTTCTTATCCTTCTGATATTTCTGTGTATGGAGTTATGGATATGGGTGGGAATGTTGCTGAATTTGTATCAGATGCGTATCAAAGCAATTATTATTCTATATCACCTCTCTATAATCCGAAGGGCCCGAGCTATAATCTTACTCATTACAGAGTTGTAAGGGGTGGCAACTGGTCCTCAAATGATCCTCGTGCAACAAACAGGTCATCCATTCATTCAATAAAAAAAAGTGAAACAATAGGTTTAAGAATCGTATGGATAGATCATTAGATCTATTCGTTTCAAACATTACAATATAATTCTATTATAGAAAACAAAGGTTGAGATTCAATTTAAAATAAGTAAAATTATCTCCTGAGCATTCTTCTGATTTCTATTCAATCTATAGATTTATACTATTAAAAAAAATCTTATAAAAAAATATTATTTGGCAAGTCTGTAATGATCAATGTGTCCAATATAAGAAAGGTTAAAATATGAAAAAAAGAAATAGAAAAGCACCTGTTTTTATTTTGTTAATTGTCTGGATATTTGTATCTCTTCCGGCGGAAATAGAACAGGTGCAAATTTCGGATTCTCTGAAGGGATATCTAAATTATGGAGCAGAGAACAATCCGGGTTTGAAAGCTGCATTCAATCTGTGGAAGGCGGAACTTGAAAAAGTAATCGAGGTAAAATCTCTTCCCGATCCGACCTTTAATTTTGCCTATTTTGTCAGAGAGGTAGAGACAAAAACAGGGCCCCAACAAATGAAAGTGGGATTAATGCAGAAATTCCCTTGGTTTGGAAAATTAAAACTGCGAGGGGACATTTTTCTTGAGAGATCCCGGTCTCTAAAAGAGAATTTTGAAAGATTAAAGCTTGAACTATTCTATAAGGTGAAAAAGCTCTATTATGATTATTACTATGTTTCCAGGTCTATCGTGATCATTAAAAAGAACGTTGATTTACTTGATGCCGCTTCTGAACAGATCAGAACAATGTATTCAACAGGAAGAACATCTTACTCAAATCTTATTAGAGTTCAGATAGAACTTGATAAACTTAAAGACAGATACAAAAGTCTTGAAGATAAATTACCCTCAATTAAAGTTGCATTAAATTCTGTTATGAACAGACCTCCTGAAAAGGAGATTCTTGTTGATAAAAAGGTTGAGGATATAAGATTTAATCTGAAAGGCTCCGGTCTTCTTCAGATATTAAAAACAACCAACCCTGAATTAAAGATCCTTGATCACTTTGCATTAAGCAGAGAGGCGGGAGTCAAACTTGCCAGAAAGAATTTCTTACCGGATATTTCTATTGGAGCTGATGTTATCATTACAGGAGATTCCCCTGTACCCGGGGTGACAGATAGTGGAAAAGATCCTTTTTTAATAAAGATGTCGATGAATATTCCACTCAGATTTAAAAAAATAAATGCATCAATAAGAGGTGCCAAAAAACGTCTGGAAGCTGTTAAATACAAAAAAATTGAGAAAGAGAACAAATTGATATCAGCACTGGAATCAACACTCTTCAAATTTGAAGATTCAGGAAGGATCATTAATCTTTATAGAGATTCACTTATTCCCAAAGCTCAACAGGCATTTGAGGTAACAAAGACTGCTTTTTCAACCGGAAGATCGGGTTTTCTTGATTTTATCGATGCTCAGAGAACATTGTTGGATTTTGAACTGAAAAAAGAAAAAGCAAAGTCATCACACTTTCAGAATCTGGCACTGATTGAAAAAATTATTGGAAAAGATTTCGATTATTTAAAAAGGGAACAACTTATTACCCTGGAGATGAAATGAAAAAGATAAAAGCTATATTTACTAAGATAATATCAAAGGAGAACCGGTGGCTGTTTTTCAGCGCAATTATTCTGGGGCTTATATTAGGCCTTGCTTTCGGCGGAGGATCTGAAAAAACTTCATCGATCAATCCTGAAAGTGAAATAAGTGAAGAACATGACCATTCAAAGAATCAGATGTGGACCTGCTCCATGCATCCGCAAATACAACAGCCTAAACAGGGGAAATGCCCTCTCTGTGGAATGGACCTGATCCCTGTATCCTCTGAGGAAGAGGAAGTGGGGTTCAACCAATTAAAGCTGTCGGAAAATGCCATTAAACTTGCTGAAATACAGACGGCACCAGTGGAAAGGCGTGAAGTGGAAATGGTGATCAGAATGTCCGGTAAAATTGCATTCAATGAGACGAATGTTGCAAATATAACTTCCCGCATTCCGGGAAGGATAGACAACATTTATGTGAATTATACAGGGACTAAAATAAAAAAAGGTGAAAGGATGGTGAATCTATACAGCCCGGAACTAATCACCGCTCAACAGGAATTACTCCAGTCATTAAAATCATTTCAGATTTCCCGAACTCCCGAACTTAAAAAGAATGCACTTGAAAATGTTGAAGCCTCCAGAAAGAAATTGCTGCTTTGGGGATTAACAAAAAAACAGATCAGGAGTTTCGAAAATCGCAATAACATAGTTAATCATATAATTATCTATTCACCTATGAATGGTATCGTGGTAAAAAAGGATGCATTTGAAGGGATGTATGTAAATACCGGTGCGAAGTTGTATACAATAGCAAACCTCCTGGATCTATGGGTTCAGCTGGATGCATATGAATCAGATATTTCATGGATAAGGACAGGACAGAGAGTTGAGTTTGAGACTGAAGCATACCCGGGGAAATCATTTAAAGGTAAAGTGACATTTATTGATCCTGTTGTAGATCCGAAAACAAGAACTATAAAAGTAAGGGTAAATGTTAAAAACCAGGATCTCAAATTAAAACCTGATATGTTTGTCCGGGCAAAAGTTTACTCAGGAATCGTAAATAGAAACAAAGATAAAAACTTTATTCTACCTCTTGTCATTCCTTCATCGGCTCCTTTAGTTACGGGAAAGCGTGCTGTAGTTTATGTTACAGTCCCTGGAAAAAAGGGAGTATTTGAAGGCAGAAATATAACTCTGGGACCTCTTGCTGATGAATACTATATTGTAACGGAGGGATTAAAAGAGGGTGAAAATGTAGTTGTAAATGGTGCATTTAAAATAGACAGCGATCTCCAGATCCAGGCAAAACCTAGTATGATGAATCCCGGGGGCGGAGGTCCGATGCCGGGACATGATCATGGAGATTCATCGGTAAAGATGGTTATGGAAGATGAAAAGGTAAGAGTCCCATCCGGAAATATCCCGTCCCACTTCAGATCTTCTATAGATAAAATTACCGAGCTGTATTTCCAGATCCAGGATGAATTAAGTCGTGACTGGTTGGATAAGGTGAAGGATTCAGGGAAAGATCTATTGGGAAAGCTGGATATTGTAGATAAGAAGTTGCTTAAAGGTGATTCTCATATGGAGTGGATGATGTTAGAGAAAATTATCCGGGATGGCACAGAGAAGATTGTTTCTGCACCGGATATTGATTCTGCCAGGGGATCTTTTGAAGTCATTACCAAACCAACAATAAGTGCTTTGAAATATTTTGGAAGCACAGATAAAACTTTTTATAAACTTCATTGCCCGATGGCATTTGATAATAAAGGCGCTTTCTGGCTTCAGAAGGGTCAGGATGTTCGAAATCCTTACTTTGGAGAATCAATGCTTACATGTAAGGACAGTATCGAAAAAATTTCGACAGGGAAGAATAAATAATAACTAATGGCATCCGGAGAAGAAGATATGAATAATACTGAAACAGATAGTGTGGTCCAGCCAAAATCAATACTTGAGAAGGTTATATATTTCTGTCTTAATAATAAGCTTATAATATCTTTGTTGGTTGTTGGAATAATTTTATGGGGAATGATGGTTTCTCCTTTTGACTGGAACCTCGGAGGGATACCACGTGATCCGGTTCCGGTTGATGCAATTCCGGATATTGGGGAAAATCAGCAGATAGTTTTTACAAAATGGATGGGAAGATCTCCCCAGGACATCGAGGATCAGATCAGTTATCCCCTTACTGTATCACTTCTTGGAGTACCGGGAGTAAAAACCGTAAGAAGTTATTCAATGTTAGGATTTTCAACAATATATGTTATTTTTAAAGATAAGATTGATTTCTATTGGTCAAGATCAAGAATTCTGGAAAAATTAAATTCACTCCCTTCAGGTACTCTTCCTGAAAATGTTAAACCTGCACTTGGCCCCGATTCTACGGCCCTGGGGCAGGTATACTGGTATACCCTCGAAGGGAGGGATGAGAATGGGGATCCTGCCGGAGGATGGGATCTGCACGAGATGAGAACAATTCAGGACTGGTATGTGAGGTATGCTCTTCTTGCAGCTGACGGGATAAGTGAAGTTGCGTCTGTCGGAGGCCATGTTCAGGAGTATCAAATTGATGTAGATCCGGATGCAATGAGAGCATATGGCATTACTCTGGAACAGGTGTTCATGGCAGTAAAAATGTCAAATCTTGACGTTGGAGCCAGAACTATAGAAATAAACAAAGCTGAATATATGATCCGGGGGTTAGGTTTTATTAAGAGCGTTAAGGATATTGAGGATAGTGTTATAACGGTGAATAATAATGTTCCCATATATGTAAAAAATATATCCCGTGTAAAACTGGGGCCTGCTTTAAGAAGAGGAGCACTCGACAAAGGTGGTTCGGAAGCAGTCGGAGGTGTTGTCGTTGTCCGTTACGGGGACAATCCTCTTGCGGCAATAAAGAATCTGAAGAAAAAAATAGAAGAGATATCTCCCGGGCTTCCTAAAAGAGTACTCCCTGACGGGACCGTGAGCAAGGTTACTATTATCCCGTTCTATGACAGGACCAAACTTATAAATGAAACTCTTGATACTCTTAATACCGCATTAACGGAAGAAATATTAGTAACTATCATTGTTGTTATATTAATGCTTCTGAACCTCAGAAGTTCTTTCCTGATCGCCGGATTGCTGCCGCTTGCCGTATTAATGTCATTTATAGCAATGAAATATTTGAAAGTAGATGCGAATATAGTTGCACTCTCCGGGATAGCAATTGCTATCGGAACAATGGTCGATATGGGAATTGTTTTTGTTGAGAACATAAACAGGCATCTCAATGCTGCTGATCCGGATGAAGACCGTCTTCACGTTATTTTCAGAGCATCAAGTGAAGTTGGTAGCGCAGTAGTTACAGCAGTTTTGACTACTATTATCAGTTTCCTCCCTGTATTCACAATGGTGGCAGCTGAAGGGAAATTATTTAAACCACTTGCATTCACAAAAACCTTTGCACTTGCATCATCTATAATTGTCGCTATTATGATCATTCCTCCTGTTGCTCACATGATCTTCAGGCAAAAGAAAAAAAAGAATACTATTAACTATTTATTACCGGTATCAATCTTATTAGCAGGAATAGGCGTTACAATCTTTGCCTCCTGGTGGGCAGGATTAATAGTAATGATGGTAGGCGGATATAAGATCCAGGAAAAAAAATTATCCCCTGTAGCAAAAAAATATTTTTCCAAATCAGTTAATTATTTAGCAGTAATAGTTATAGGAATAATTCTTACCCGTTACTGGCTTCCGCTCGGGCCTGAATCAGGATTAATTAAAAACCTGATGTTTGTAGCTATATTGATCGGAGGCCTTTTGTTCCTCTTTTCCCTGTTCCTGAAAAACTATACAAAACTTTTGAAGATGACGTTGAATCATAGAAAGATCTTTTTTTCCATAGTTGCTTCACTTGTATTACTGGGAGGGATGTCCTGGTTGGGATTCAATACATTTTTCGGATGGCTCCCGAATTTTGTAAAAGCCTCTGCGCCAATTAGTTATATTTCACATAAATTTCCCGGTTTGGGAAAAGAGTTTATGCCTCCGCTTGATGAAGGAGCCTTTCTTTATATGCCGACAACAATGCCTCATGCATCTATCGGTGAAGCACTTGATGTGATAAAGAAGCAGGATATGGCTTTCACTGCAATACCTGAAATAGAAAGTGCGGTCGGGAAACTTGGAAGAGCTGATACGCCCCTTGATCCGGCTCCTGTTTCAATGATCGAGACCGTGATTAATTATAAAGCCAGGTATAAGACAGATATTAATGGAAAGAGAATGCTGTTCAAATATGATCCGGATGAAACAGATTTTGTCAGAGATGAAGAAGGTGAAAAGCTTCAAAGTATAGATGGATTCCCTTATTTAGTTTCCGGAAAATATTTGAGAGACAGGAGTGGAGAACTCATACCTGATTCAGATGGTCATCCGTTCTCTTTGTGGAGATTACCGTTATCTCCCGAGCTTAATCCTGGACGCAAAAGATGGAAAGGGATAAATTCTCCAGAGGATATATGGAAAGAGATAATCAGGGCAGGGAAGATACCCGGTACTACATCAGCACCAAAATTACAACCTATTGCAGCAAGGATTGTAATGCTGCAGAGTGGGATGCGCGCACCGATGGGATTAAAAATAAAAGGACCAAGCCTTGAAACTATTGAAAAGGTTGGCCTTCAAATTGAAAAACTTCTTAAAGAAGTTCCTTCAATTGAACCATCTGCTGTTATTGCTGACAGGATCATTGGTAAACCCTACCTGGAAATAGATGTAGACAGGAAAGCAATTGCAAGATATGGAATAATGCTGAAAAAAGTTCAGGATGTTATCGAAGTTGCCATAGGTGGAAAGAAAATAACGACTGCTGTTGAAGGACGGGAACGGTATCCTGTCAGGGTCAGATATATGAGAGAACTGAGAAACAATATCGAATCCCTGGAGAAAATACTTGTCCCTGCAATAGGCGGCGCTCAAATTCCCTTAACCCAGCTGACAAAAATAAATTATGTTCGAGGGCCTCAGGTAATTAAAAGTGAGGATACTTTTCTGGTTGGATATGTATTGTTTGATATGAAACCGGGATTTGCAGAAGTAGATGTTGTAGAGAATACAAAAGAATATCTTTCGAACAAAATAAAATCCGGTGAATTGGAGATCCCTTCAGGAGTCAGTTATTCATTTGCCGGAAGTTATGAAAACCAGATCCGCTCTGAAAAAACGTTAATGATAGTTCTCCCTCTGGCCTTATTCATTATTTTTATGATCCTCTATTTTCAGTTTAAGAAAGTATCTACAACCTTACTTGTATTTTCAGGAATTGTAGTAGCTTGGTCGGGAGGATTTATTATGATCTGGCTCTATAGTCAACCATGGTTTCTTGATTTTTCAATTTTCGGAATTCATTTCAGGGAGTTGTTCCAAATACACGCGTTTAACCTTAGTGTAGCTGTCTGGGTAGGTTTTCTTGCTTTGTTCGGAATCGCATCTGATGATGGAGTGATCATTGCCACATATCTTAACCAGGTCTTTGATAAAAGAAAACCGGGAAGTATTGAAGAGATAAGGGAAGCAACAATAGAAGCGGGTTCAAGGAGGGTAAGGCCGGCATTGATGACAACTGCAACAACTCTTCTTGCTTTGATCCCGATCCTCATGTCAACCGGCAGAGGGTCGGACATAATGATACCGATGGCGATCCCTTCGTTCGGAGGAATGACCATTGCACTAATAACATTGTTTATAGTGCCTGTAAGCTATAGTTGGCTAAAAGAGAGAGAGTTATTAAAACAAAAAGGTAACGATTTATTAAAAATCAAATAAAATATCAAATTGACAGAAATGGAGGAAATAGTTAAAATAAATTACCATGAAATTTAAAAAAATCACAATAATGCTTGTTGTTTTATTAGTTACTACAGCAGTAAACGGACAATTCTTTGCAGATAAAAACAAAGCCAGGCCGATAATAGAGTTTGAGAATCTTTATACTCAGGGAAAGATTGTATTCAAATTTGACCTGATAAAAGATAATCATATAACTGACATAAAGAATGAGTTCTTTAAAATCGAACTTCCTGAAAACGATTTCCTGTCGATTAAGGGTGTAACTTTTCCTGAAGGTGAGGAATATGGGGATGAAAAAGTATACAAAGGAAAGTTCAATGTTATTGTTTATGTAGATTCAATAAAAAATATACCTGCTGAAGGGATAAAACTTAATTTTAAGGTATCATACCAGATATGCCAGGAACAACCGGTCGAGGTGTGCTATCCGCCTGATGAAGAAGAAATAGAAGTAATTATTACAAAAGAATTTTCTTCGGTAAACTCAGGTGATATTTCAAAGGATCCAGGACAGGAAGAGGGATTCGCAGCCTGGGTTGAAAAGACCATTAAAACAGAACTTGCAAAAAAATCTTTTCTCCTTTTTCTTATGGTATTCATTGGAGGTTTTCTTACCAGTTTTACTCCATGTGTCTATCCTATCATACCTATTGTAATGGGTTATGTCGGTACACGTACCGGTGGTTCAAAATTTAAGGGATTTTACCTCTCGGTTTTCTTTGTTTTAGGTTTGGCAATCGTATATTCTATGTTCGGTATTGTTGCCGCAATGACCGGCTCTATGCTCGGAATATCTTTCCAGAATCCAATTGTTGTTTTTGCGATTGCTGCAATTTTCATAATCATGGGATTCAGCCTCGCAGGATTTTTTGAGATTCCGGTCCCTTCCTCTATCTCTTCAAAAGTTCAGAAGGGACACAAAAGTGAGATCATAGGCTCAATGATAGTGGGTGGTGTTGCAGGAATAATCGCTGCTCCATGTGTCGGACCTGTACTTGTAGCACTCCTTTCCTGGATCAGTCAGACAGGAAATGTCTTCCTCGGATTCTGGCTTACATTCACTTTCTCGCTTGGTCTAGGAGTTATATTTTTACTTGCCGGCACATTTTCTGGTGTCATATCCTCAATGCCAAAAGGCGGGAAATGGATGGATTATGTGAAGTACTTCTTCGCGATAATGTTGATAGGTGGAGGGTTATATTTCCTTGGAACAGTTATAAGCGAATGGGTTAACAATGTATTATGGGGAGTATTTCTTATTGCAACTGCTGTTTTTTCAGGAATTTTCAAGGCAATTGGCGACGAATTGAAAAATAAATTATACAAAGTTCTACTGATTATAGTTTTTCTGGTGGGTACTATCTTGTTTATGCGTGGTGTTGAGCAAAAGTATTTTCCTGCTTTAAACCAGATTGGCGCTGTTTCAAGCCAACTCCCTGCAGCAAGTGAACTTGATTGGGAAAGTGATCTTGAAAAAGGGAAAGAACTTGCTGAAAAACAGGATAAATTTGTGATGATTGATACGTATGCAGACTGGTGTGTGGCATGTAAGGAACTTGAAGAACAAACTTTCTCCTCTCCTGAAGTTATCACTGAATTAAAAAAATTCATTCTGGTAAAGCTCGACTTTACAGAGAAAAATGAAAAGAATGAAAAGATAAGAAAAAGTCTGAAAGTGATAGGTATGCCTACTGTAATATTTTTAAGTTCTGACGGGAAAGAGATAAATAGATTCTCGGGATTTTATAAAAAAGATAAATTCCTGAAATTCCTTAATGGCAAGGTTCGGAAACAATAGTAATCCGGTTATGCTGATACTTTCTTAAAGGTACTTTTTTAGAAAGTTAAATTATCAGGTTTTTTTTATTTACAAAAGGATAACTACGCCGGAACCAAAACTAAGAACAATAGGAGTGCCCGAACCGAGGATCAGATCAGATCGTAAAAAAATCGGTATTTGGATTTTGTCTGAAATTTTCAAATGATATCTGAGAGAACCCATGAATCCCAACGCCGGATCATCAAAAAAATGGAGGCCTGCACCTGCCTGCACAAATATAGAATCTGTTATTTCAACCTGAGTAATCAGCAATCCCTTCATCGGAGCAGATTCTCCTTCATATCTGATTGGTTGATAACCATAAGGCACAACGGCATAATAATAATAAAGACGGCTATATCCAACCTCAAGCCCTACAGAGAATTTTTCCATCTGATAAAATCCCTGACCAAAAAATCCGAAAAAGAATGTATCCCAATCAACTACATCATCATACCACTCGGTGGCATCACCTACATCCACAAGCGTTAAACCCAGGTGTGCATTAATGCTAAAGGTCAGTTTAGAGGCCGGCAATTGAGCTGTCAGGGAAAAAATCAGTATAATAACTATAAATATCCACAAATAAAATTTTATTCTCATAATATCCCTCCTTTTGCATTGTAAATAATATAAATTTCAAATGCAAAGCTTAATTTAGAGATAATATGAGTGCAATTTTAAATAGGGATATATTAAAAAGAGAAATTACCGGAGTTTATATATAATTCTGTTTGGATGTAATAAATGATATACTTATATAAACAGGTTGGTTAAATATATGTCAAAAAAAAGATACGAAATAGCAGTAATAGGGAGCGGCCCTTCAGGACAACGTGCAGCTATCCAGGCTGCGAAAGCCGGGAAAAAGGTTGTTGTAATTGACAACAGGATCCTTAAGCTTGGAGGTGTTTCTCTTCATACCGGCACTATTCCCAGTAAAACGCTCAGGGAAGCTGTATTGTATATCAAGGGCTTAAAGAGAAAGTATGTTTATGGTTCCAGCAGAGTATCAAGAAATGAGATCACCCTTGAGGATCTGACCGAAAAAGTTGATTCCATCCTGAAGTATGAAGTTAAGGTTATCGAGCGTCAATTCAGAAGAAATGGAATAGATGTTTTATACGGAGAAGCTGTATTTGAAGACAGATCAAATGTAAATATTGTAGATCTTGAAGGAAATATATCTGAAAGTATAAAAGCTGACAAGTTTATAATTGCTACCGGAACCCATCCCCGAAGGCCTGATGATATCGAATTTGATTATAATGTGATCTTTGATAGTGATTTTATTTTTTCCCATAAAAGTAAAATAAAAAAGTTACCTGAATCCCTTATTGTTTACGGGGCCGGAGTGATCGGGATGGAATATGCCGGTATGTTTGCTGCTCTGGGTTGTGAAGTTACCATAGTCGATAATCATAAGGAGATGTTCCCTTTTATTGACAGGGATATAGTGGCATTACTGAAGAGATTTTATATAGATCTGGGTGTTAAATTTAATTTTAATGAATCATATAAAAAATTTGAGGTTACAAAAGGCGGGAAGGGAAAACTAATTACTGAAAGCGGAAAAGTATTTGAAGCTGATGTGATCCTTTTTTCAAAAGGAAGGACTCCCGCAATAGAAAAACTGAAAATTAAAAATATCGGTGTTGATACCGGGAGCAGAGGGACGATCAAGGTTAATGAGAAATTTCAGACATCTGTTGAAAATATCTATGCATGCGGTGATGTGATAGGATTCCCGGCCCTTGCTTCAACAAGTTCTGAACAGGGAAGAAGAGCGGCAAGGTTCTCGATCGGACTTGAAGCTGATCCCGGGATTGATGATCACTTTCCATTTGCCATATACTCAATACCTGAACTCTCTTCAATAGGAAAAAATGTTCAGGAACTGGAAAAGGAAAATGTCCCTTTCGAAACCGGTATTGCTTATTACAATGAAATAGCAAAAGCAGCCATTTCCGGTGATGACAGGGGAGCACTTAAGATCTTGTTCGATCCTTCTACAAAGAAAATACTCGGGATACACATAATAGGGGAGCAGGCTGCAGAAATAGTGCACATAGGCCAGGTTGTTATGAAAACAGGGGAAAACCTCGATTTTTTTATAAAAAATATCTTCAACTATCCTACCTGGGCGGAAGCATACAGGGTCGCAGCGTTCAATGGATTAAATAAACTCAGATCAAAACGTTAGTTGAAGACAACTGGAAAATCAGGAATTATGAGATTTAAATGAATATTGGACTTTGGATCTTAACAACAGTGTTGTTGACCTATTCTTTTATTAAAGATAAAGCCAAAACATTTTCTGCATTAAAAAAAGCGGCAAAAAAATTATGGAGTATGTCGTATCTTTTTTTCTTTGTTATGGCCGTATTCTCATTTCTCCTGGTCATTGTTCCAGACTACACATTTAACAGTTATATAGGAGCCGGATCAGGAATTAAAGGTGTTATTGTTGCGCTTGGTTTCGGCTCGCTATCCGTTATGCCAGGATTTGTAGCATTCCCTATAGGTGCAGCGTTAAAAATGCAGGGGGTCCCGTTGTACATAATTGCCGCATTCACCCTGTCGCTGATGACAATAGGAGTGGTAACATTCCCTATAGAAAAAAAATTCCTTGGTACCAGAATTGCTGTTGTCAGAAATATTCTTGCCATGTTTGTTTGTATTATTACCGTAGTATTTTTTAAAGTGGTTTTCGGAGAATAAAATGCGAGGCAGGTATATAAAGATCTTTTTTGTTTTTTTATTAATTATATTTATCGGATTGTCATACCTGAACGATTATAAGACCGGAAAGGATACTGGAGACGCATTTTTCCATGTTCTGGTCGAAATGCTTAAGATCCTCCCATTTGCTTTTATTCTGATCGGTCTGTTCGAGGTCTGGATAGAAAAAGAAACAGTAATTAAGCATTTGGGTACAAACAGTGGAATGAAAGGTTACCTTTGGGTCTTTATTCTGGCGGGTTTCTCTGTCGGTGGATTATATGTTGCCTTTCCTTTAGCCGAAACCTTATATAAAAAAGGGGCATCGTTAAAAGTTATATTTGCCTTTTTAGGATTTGCTGGAATAATAAGGATTCCTATGACGATTTTTGAGATCAGTTTTTTGGGATTGCCCTTTACAATTGTGAGGCTCATGGTTACGATACCGTTATTTTTACTTATCGGGATATTCCTGGGATCAATATTGGAAAAGAGGGGTTTTAAATTTAATATCAAATAGAGTGTTTGATTATATTAGCTGTTTGCATAATACTTCATGAACTGAACTCTTTCAAAAATTTCAGGGTTTTCAATATTCTTCTGACTCAGTTTTCCTGTAATATCGGAAATTGAAAAAAAAGATTTCTTATCCATCAGAATATTAAGATCATCAAGCATCTTTTTAATATGCAAAGGCCCGTTCTTATATATCGAAGAAACAACCTGAACTGCTTTTGCTCCGACAAGAATATTTTTAAGAACATCTTCGCCTTCATGAACTCCTGTAGAAGCAACGAGATCACATTTAGCGTTGTCCGACAACATACCGATCCATCTAAGGGGGTGAGAATTCTCTCTTCTTGTACTATAAATATCCGCAGCTACAACTTCCATATTCTCAATATCAATATCCGGCTGGAAAAATCTGTTGAACAATACTATACCTGAAACTCCTGAAAGGGATATTCTGAATATTGTATTTGCAAGAGCAGTGAAGTATGAACTGATCTTTACAGAAACTGGAATATTTGTTTGATTTGAAACAGCTTTAATAATATCAAAATAAGATTTCTCGATTGTATCCGCTTCTTTTTTGAAATCACCCGGAAGTAAAAATATATTCAATTCCAATGCATCAGCTCCGGCAGAAGTTATTTTTTCTGCAAAGGAAACCCACTCTCCATCAGAAATACAATTGATACTTGCAATTACGGGAATATCGGTCTTCTCTTTAGCATCCCTGATAAGATTTAAATACTTCTCAACGTTGAATTGTTTAGTATATTGAGAAATGTAATCATACCCTTCTGTATGAGCCATTGCATCCTGGCCTATTGACCTGATCTCCATTGATATCTGTTCTTCAAATATTGATTTCAGTACAATTGCTGAAATACCATTATCTTCGAGTTCCCTGATTTTATCGATCGATCCGGTAAGATTACAGCTCCCCGCGATGATAGGATTTTTTAATTTGAAGCCCAGATAACTGGTTGTAAGGTCGGCCATTTTGTCCTCCGTGACAGGATAATATCAAAATTTGATATTATCATAATAGAATTACATGGTCAAGAAATCCAGAAGTCGGATCTTTTAAATATTTATACGGAATCGAGATCAATATTTTAAAAAAGTATTGAATATCATCAATTGATAATATATAATTTTTTAAATACAGGAGGAAATTTTATGAGCAAAGAAAAATTTAATGAGATTCTTAATTATGCAATTGAAAGAGAAAATGAAGCGGCAGAATTTTACAGATATATGCAGGATATTGTAAAATTTGAGAGCCAGAAAGAACTCTTGAAAGAATATCAGCTTATGGAAGAAAGTCATGCCAGAGCCCTTAAAACAATAAGTGAATCTTCAATAGAGGCGATATCAATATCACAGGTACAGAACCTTAAAATCAGCGATTATGTTGTTGAGAAACAACCTACAGCTGATATGACATATCAGGATATCATTACTATTGCCATGAAGAGGGAAGAGGCAGCATATAGATTGTACACTCAGATGTCAGAGAGCATCTCTGAACCGAAAATTAAAAAACTTTTTGAAAAGCTTGCTGAAGAAGAACTTAAGCATAAGCTCCATTTTGAGAAGATCTATGATGATGAGTTCTTTAACGAGAATTAAAGTTTAGTAAATTAAGTATAAATTTGAGCGAAATTAATGTTATAATATGGCATGAGAAAAAAATTGTAATAATTACAAAGAAGGAGGAAATATGAAAAATTTTGAATGTGAACCATGTGGATATATTTATGATCCTGCAGTAGGGGATCCTGATGGCGGGATCAAACCGGGAACTAAATTTGAAGATATCCCCGATGATTGGGTTTGTCCGATCTGTGGTGTCGGAAAAGATATGTTCGTTGAAATCTGAGATTAAGTTTAGTTAATCCAAAAGACTTAAAAGAAAAAAATATAAAGAACCAAGCGGCAGAGGATTTATCCTCTGCCGATCCTTCCTTAATAGTTTTACAAAAAATAAAAGAGTATAAGTCGAATTTTATATAGTAGATTTACTTGACATCACTTATTTGATGTCAATATAATTAAATTCAATATTATCCGGAGGCCATTTTGAAAATTGAAGAACTCAAAAAGTTTGATGGTAAAGATGGTAGGCCTGTTTATATAGCTTATAAAGGCAATATTTATGATGTATCCGACAGTAAGCTTTGGAAGAATGGATCTCACATAAACAGACACTTTGCGGGTGAAGATCTTACTCACCAGATGGCTGTAGCTCCCCATGCAGATGATGTGATGAGCAGGTACAAAATTGTGGATAAGCTGGAAACTGAGGAAAAACCTGTTGAGATAGATAAGATGGATAAGAGGCGTGATTTTTACAGGAAATTTCATCCTCATCCTGTACTTATACATTTTCCAATGGCTTTATTCTTTTTTACTTTTATTATGCAGTTATTATTTTTGATTTTTAATTTTTCTCCATATGAAAATGCAGCTTATTATTCACTATTTATCGGTGTTGTACTTGCATATCCTGCCACAGCATCAGGGATCTATAGCTGGTGGATTAATTATCAAAGCCTGTTAACCAGAACGTTTAAGATAAAACTTTATATGTCGATACTTTTACTGGTATTAACTTCTGCTTCGCTTTTGTTCCGGATACTTGTTCCGGGCATATCATTTACAGCAGGAGCAGGATTTTATATATACAATGCAATGCTGTTTCTTGGCTTCCCGGTAGTTACTATTGTAGGGTATTACGGAGGCAAGATCACATGGCCGGGTTAAGATCATAAATAAACAGGGAAAGAGGCTTATATGAATGTTGATTTAAAAACAAAGATCAGGGAATTGGAAGATATGATCGAGATAGTTCTGATCTCTATTCCAAGAGAAATTTCAGCACGTGAATTCTATCTTAATTCAGTTCAAAAATTCAGGGAAGGGTTTGCGAGAGAACTATTTACGGATCTCGCAGAACAGGAACTGGGACATGAAGCCGAATTGAGAAAGATTCTGAAAAGGCTGAAAGTGGAATTATCAGAATTAAAAAAATCCTGATACAGTATTGAAATTTCCCGCATTCACAGAAAAAATAATTCCAGTTTAATTTTCACATGTCCTTTTTTACAATAAATTTGTTATAGAGTAGAAGACTTATTATTGTCAAAAGTCCGATACCTGAGAAAATCAGCCATAAAGTCCTCGGCTGGTTTAAATTATCAACGAAATGAACATATAATTTTGCTCCTAATATACCTCCGACCGAACTTCCGAAGACACCATATAGAAATAAATAACCCATATACATCGCTTTTTTATCGGGAGGGGCTGTTATACCTATATAACTTATAAATTTTGGATGGGCTGTCATTTCACCGATAGAAAACAATACTATACCTGTAATAAATATCCATATATCAGTAGAAATTGCCAGAATACCCATTCCTATCGTTGCCACTCCGATCCCTGTCATCATTGTGGGCAGCGCTTTAAGGTTCTTTACAATATTTGAAATAAATAATTGCAGGAGGATAATTACACCTGCATTTATTACTGTTACATGTTCAACATCAAAGAACCAGTTTATCGTGATCCCGAAAAATCCCAGAAATTTATTAACCGCCATATTAAGTGATGAGGCATCAACATATGCCTGAACATACCATAGGACCGAATCAAACATCTGGAAATAAAGGACCCAGAATCCTGAATACAATAATATCATTAAGAGAAATTTTGCGTGGTCATTAAATTTATGAATATCATCACTTTTGATTATTATGAGTGATAAGATGGAAAAATATATGATTGTACAAATTATTCTCCCCAATAATCCGAGCCCCGGGATAATCCATAAAATTACCATTGCCAAAACCGGAAATAATATTGATATCTTCGATCCGTTTTTTAGTACAAAAAGGGAAACTATTATTACAGATAAGAGAAAAAGGAGGAAAAAAGGCCTTGATTTCAGATTCTCCATCGATTTATTAATATCATCTGCAGTAATTCCTTTTAATGCAGGATATTGATGAATATCATTCAGAAGAGTATTTATATCATTCCTAGTAAATTTATCAGGATTAAGTACGATCCGAAAGCTATCTTTCTGATCTTTTTTGATTGAGTATTTATACTGAATTGTTGTTTCATTTGAAAATAAGGCAGATATCTTCGAAAGAGATCTTGCCAAAGCATCTTCAATTTTAAGATCTGAAATAATGAATCCTCCATCTTTCAACTTTTTAACAAGTTCTTCTTTATACAGTGGAAGACTGTCCGGCTTGAAGATTGTTATGGAAGGAAGTTGATCTGAGTTTTTTTCAGGAAGTATAAATGAAAAATTCTCTTTTCTGGACATATTCCTGTTAACATTAAATAGTAAATATTTTCCACCCGATTCAAATCCGAATTCTGATATTTTCAGTTCTGATTGCCGGGGCTTTATATATAAAGATATGGAAAAAATAAATAGCAGAAGTAGAATGGATATTGTAATATATCTGAATAATAGTGAATTTTTTATTTTATGGTGCAGCAATACCAATGGAGAATAAATTATCTCAAAAGCATTTGCCAATGTCTGGATGAGTGACGTTTCATCTCTCTTTTCTCCTTTAGCTCTCTTTACCGGATCTTTATAAAGAAGTGCTGTCGGAATGATCAGTGAACCTGTACAAATAGCTGATGCTATTATCACATATGCAGGATTCATGCTCTTAAGGAATGGCACGAGGAATAGCGGAAACATGAAGGCACCCAGGTTGATAGACCAGTAAAAAATTCCAAAAGCCTGAGTACTGTTCTTCTCATCTGTTACCCTTGCAATAGTTCCGGAGATTATAGGTTTGAACATTCCTGCACCAAATCCCATGATGACCAATGCAATAAAAACTGATGAATAAGTAGTCATCTGACTTGTCAGGAAATAACCGCTTCCAAGCAGTGCAAAAGCGACCATAAGGATCTTCCTGTATCCGAACCGGTCAGCAACGGCACCTGAAATAATAGGCAGGAAATAGAGTAGGGGCTGGATAACTCCTTTTATTACTCCTACACTCTCTTTCGGGATATTAAGAGAATCTGTAAAGTATACAGAAATAAAGCTCATCATTCCGTAGTATGAACCTCTTTCGAAGAATTCAAAGATTACTACAAGCCAGAACTGCGGTGGAAATTTTTTAAAAAACCCGGTCTTCTCGTTTGTCATGTTTTTATCCTATCGGTGAATCTTATCAACAGAAATTTAAAAAAGCAAGAAATCAAAATATTTTCAGATCTATACCTTTTTCCCGGTAGAAATAATGAATTTTTGAAGTCTGAAGAATAGATAATAAAAAACCGGAAGTATCAAAAGGATCAATAGTGCAGAAGTTGTAAGCCCACCAACAGTACACAAAGCGAGAGATGACCATATGTCCGATTTTCCTGCTCCCGATTCTTTAAAGATCACAAGTGGAAGCATACCCAATACAGTTGTCATCGTTGTCATAAATATAGGCCTGATCCTCTCCTTGGTTGCGATAACGATCGATTCAATTATTCTGGATGAATTTTTTAAATGCCGGTTAATGTTGTCTATCAGGAGGATTGCATTATTAACAACTATTCCTGATAAAAGGATTACTCCGATATAGGCTGTGGAATCAAAGGAATAATCCATTACAACAAATGCAATGAACACTCCGATTAAAGCAAGAGGTATGGAAAGCATAATGAGCAGAGGCTGGAGGAAATTCTCATATAACATCCCCAGAATTAAATAGATCAGGAACATGGAAAGAATGATCGCATAGTTAAGTTGATCCTCCTCTTCATCGGTCATACGGAAGCTCCTCTCTTTAAGGCTTTTAGTGAATCCTACGGGAACCTCAAGGTTATTATAGATCGTCTGATGGAATCTGTCTGCAGCTTTATTCGATCCCAGATAATCCCATTGTATCATTGCTTCATATTGCTGGTTCTCTCTTGTAATGCCGCCTTTTTGTGTTGTGAAGTCCACATCGACGACATCTCTTATCCTGAAAGGGATGTTTTGAGGTGATGTCTGATGAAGGTCGAGAATCTCATCAAGTTCTATCTCTTTAACACCGGCCACCTTTATCTCAATTGACATCTCTTTTTCTTCAAATTTGAGTTTTTGTGTATTTGAGCTTTCCCTGAGTGTGGAAGAGAGCAGGGCGAGTAGATAACGTGGATCCAGTTTATATATTTTCAGTTTTTCTCTACTTAGTTTAAGTGAGAAATATTTTTCTTTTCCTCCCCACCAGAATTGCATATCTGTCTGAACTTCAGCTTCTTTTATCCTTTTATGAGCCAGGAGTTCTTTTTTTACCTTAGTGCAATATTCCATGAGTTTTTCAAAACTATATCCTTTTATATGGATCTCCCATGGCAGGTTGGAACCGGTGGATGGATCATAAAAATAAGGTTCCTGATCGAATCCGGTAACTCTGACTCCTATACCGGCCAGATTTGTAGCTATTCCTACAAGCTCCTGTTTTAATTGTACAGGAAAAGCTGTGTTCTCTACTTCAGGAGGAAAAGTTATGACCATATAAGCACCCCTAGGCCATATTTGTGTATTGATCTCTTTTTTATAAGGTTTCGAAAGGGCGACCTTTTCAAATTTTGTAATTGAATTCTGGATATCACTGAATTCCGCACCTGAAGGAAATCTAAGATATACAACTACCTGTTCCTGTGAATACCAGGAAAAAAATGTTCCGAAAGAAACCTCTTTCTTAAATGTAGTAAAAGAAAATATCAAAATAAGAATGACCGGAGTTATTACCAATAGAGGATATTTGAGAATGAAGGGGAAGAATCGCCCTTTCGTGATCTTTTTCTTCTTTTTATTTATCTTGATATTAAGTCTTGAACTAAGTGAAGGTATAAGTACGAATGATACAATAATGGAGGATATAAGAGAAATTGCAATTATATATGCAAGAGGGAGGTAATATACTTTAAGCCTCTCCCTGAAAAGGATCGCGAATGAAAAAAATACGATAATTGTAGTAAATGTAGATGATATTACCGGGAGGATTACTGCACGGGCTCCTTCAATTGAAGATTCTTTTCTGCCAAGTCCCATTTCTCTGAATCTCAATATTGAATCGAACACAACAACAGCATTATCAACAAAAAGGCCGAAGCCTAATGCCAGCCCAGATAATGTAAGAAGGTTCAATGCGATCCCGGTGAGGTGAATGACCGTCAATGTTGCAAATACAGAAAAGAAAACCGATGAAAAAATAAGCAATGTTGCTTTGATGTCTCTTACTATTGCGATAAGGATCACAAATATTATTATAAGTATGAGAAAAGCAATTTTTGATAATTTAAATAGTTCTCTCCGGAGTACCTTACTATCATCACTCTGAATTACAAATTCGATCTCTCCACTTAGACGATTTGCTAAAACTTTTAATTTAGCACGGACTTTTTTTGCAACATCCAAATGACTATAGGAAGATTCCTTAAACAATTCAAAAACCAGAAATGATTTCCCCTGAAATTTTCTTTCATTTCTCAATTCTTCAAAACCAAGATAAACGTCAGCAATGTCTTTCAGGTATAATTTTTTCTCACCAAAATTTTTAATAAAGATATTCTGGATATCTTGAATGTTTTCGGGAGATTCAGTCAGCGACAGGGTTATTTCGCCGGACTCTTTTTTGAATGATATAGACTGGTTGGTATAAAAATACTGATATATACGTCCCTGAATGTCAAATATTGAAACGCCGAACTTTATAAGCTTCCTCATATTTGTTCTGATCTGTATCTGCGGGTCAACACCTCCCTGAAGGTTAACTTCCTTAACTCCGGGAATTGCCCGGAGATAAGGATGGATATCTTTTTCTGCTATCTTCCTGAGCGAATATATATTGAAGTTTTTTCCATAAACGCCGATAATAAACAGGGGTTTCTGCTCAAAATCATCAGGTATCCTTTCGGAAATGATGGGAGGCCGTACTGATTTGGGTAGTTCGCTATGAAGCCGGTTCAACCTCTCTCTCAACACCAATTGGGCAAAATTCATCTTCACATTCCGGTTGAACTCAACCTGTAGAGTCCCCGAATCCAGTGTAGCCCTTGAATTTATCTTTGAAATACCCTTCACTTCCTTCATTATCTCCGCTTCAGCAGGAATCAGTACTTTTCGAAGGATCATATCAGGGGATGCGCCCTGCCAACTATATGTAATATTCAGAGAGGGATGGCCCTGCTCCGGATCCGGAACAAGTCCGATTGTCATGTTATTAAAAGAATAAGAGCCTAACAAAATAATTATCGAGAAAAAAATAACTGCTAATACAGGCCGGTCAATTATCCTGCTTATCATTATGCACCTGCTTTTTCTGTTTTTCTTTCTTTAAAGTTCTCAAGCATCTCATACAGAACCGGTATTAAAATCAGAGTAAGCATGGTTGTAAAAAGCAGGCCTCCAATAATAACTAAAGCCAGAGGTTGCTGAAGTTCCGAACCGGTCTGGCTGATAAGGCCCATTGGAAGAACACCGAAGATAGTTGTAAAAGTTGTCATGAGGATAGGCCTGAGCCTTACTTTGGACGCCATCATTATTGCTTCTCTGACACTTTTGCCCTGCTCTCTGAGCATGTTTGAATATTCGATCTTTACAATTGCATCATTCACACCTATACCTATTAGCACCATTATTCCTATACCGGAAATAATATTGAGTGAATTTCCTGTTATCAAAAGGAATAGAAATGCACCTATCAAACCCATCGGAACAGTAAACATTATAATTAACGGTTGTAAAATGTTTTCAAATTTAGCAGCCATTATCATGTAAACAAGAATTATCGCAAGCCATATTGCCTGGTTCAGTGAATCGAATGCTTTTTTCCGCTCTTCCTCTTCTCCAGCATATGCAAATCTGGTATTCATGGGCATGTCAATTCCGAAAAGCCTCTCATCAGATTCTGTTATTACTTCATTGAGAGGAACCCCTTTCACATTTCCTGAAATCAGGAAGTACCTCATCTGGAGTTCCCTGGATATCCTTTTTATTGAAGGCCTTTCCTTGATCCTGATAAGGTCTTTTACATAATAGACTTTTCCGTTAATCGGGAATCTTAACTTCATCAGCTTGTCAATCGCCATTACACCATCAACCGGGACCCTGACTAAAATATCATAATTTTTCTGAATCTGCTTAAGAGTTCCTCCATCACCGCCTTTTACTGCCTGGTTGAGGAATTCCGAGATCTGAAATTTGGTTATGTTAAGTTTATCTAACAGATCCTGTTTGAAAAAGACTTCGTACACAGGTTTACCCGGAGTTGTTGTAGATTTCAGGTCATAAATGCCGTTGATATCTTTTATTCTCTCGACTATTTTTTGGACTGCTTCCTTACCTCTCTCTATATCTTCATAAAAAACTTTAATTTGAAAGTTCTCACCTGAAGTTGACAGGTATTTTGAGAGGGTGTTTTTCTCAAGAAATATAGAATAGTCAAGGAGATCGGAGTTCTTAAGAATATTTCTTGCCACTTCCATGACTGCCGGCCTATCCTCATTCGACCTGCATTCTATAACATAATGAATACTGTTAACGGAAATATCTTCACTTCTGGCAGCTTCTTTTGATACAGAGCCAGTTTCAGAGTAAACAAAATTCACTCCTTTAATTGTTGAAATTTTAGTTTCTATTCCCTGAGCTATTTTGTCTGTTTCATTGAAGCCATAAGAGGGGATAGTATTTGCATTGATCTCAAATTTTGCTGTTTCCGGTGTAGGGAGTAGTTCTTTTTTTAGAAAAATAAAAGTGGTAATTATCGATAGAAGAATTACTATTATAAGTATGCCCGCTCTCGATTTTTTCTCCAGAAAGTTTTCCAGAATTTCATGGTAAATTATATCGAACCACTCGTAAAATGAGTTGAAAATACGATATAAAGGTTGAAGAATAAAATTAAAGAATTTTCCAGTATATTTTAAAATGGTCTTTAAAAAAATATATATTCCTCCGACAATAAAAGTTATGATATATCCGATTATGCGGAAAGGGATCAATATTGCGCTATTTGCTCCTCTCAGTACTTTCTGATACCAGTTCTTCCCTTTATCTTTTTGTGAATCGTCTGTGAGATCCATTTTAATTGTAGATCTAAATGCAGACAGAGCAGGTAAAAGTGTTATTGCTACAAAAAGGGATGAAACCAGTGAAAAAGATACAGTCAGAGCCTGGTCTCTGAACAACTTCCCGGTAATTCCATAGAGGTAGATCACAGGAAGAAATATTGAGATCGTTGTAAATGTAGATGCCGTAATAGCACCACTAACCTCTTTCGTCCCTTTAATAACAGAATCGAGCAGACTCTCCTCTTTCCTATGCCTGAATATAGATTCGAGGACGATAATTGAATTATCAACAAACATTCCGACTCCGAGGACGAGTCCGCCAAGCGACATAATATTTACATTAACTTCAAAAGCAAACATGAGTACAAATGTGGATATAATGGAAATAGGTATGACGATTGATACAAGCAAAGGGTCACGGAAATTCTGAAGGAACAGAAGTAGTATGAAAAATGAGAGTAAACCACCTATGTATAGAGAAGATTTAAGGGAATTGATGGATGAAATTATCAGATCTGCTTCCATTTGAATAACAGTAAAAGTAATCTCATTGTCGAATTCTTTTTCCAATGATTTAAATGTGTCCACTGTATTTTTAGTAGCTTCTACCGTGTTACTTCCGGATTCCCGGTATATAAGAAGGGAGATGGAATCACTATTCTCGATTTTATTCCCTTTTTTTGATTTTATGAACTTAATATTTCCCTGCTTTACCTTATTTTTATAAAAGGCTTTTCCGATATCACGGATCATTACACTCCTGTCCTGAAGGTTCTTGACTACAATATATTCAATATCCTCAGGAGTTTTGATCTCTCCTTCAATTTTTAATGTGTACCTGAATTTATCCTTTTTTACAGTACCGCCGGGAGAAAACTCATTATTATTTCTGATCGCATTTGCTATTTCAGAAAGTGTAATGTTGAGGCTTGATGCTTTTTCAGGATCTATCTCTACAGATATTTCTTCTTCATCTCCTCCTCTTATCTCAACCCTGGACACACCTTCCAATTGTTCAAGTCTCGGCTTAATAATAAATTCCGCAGTTTCTTTCTGTTTCTTCAATGTTCTTATATCACTCTTAACTATTGCAGTTATGATCGGAGCCGAAGATGGATCCCATTCCAGAATTACAGGAGCTGTATGATCATCAGGAAGCCTGCTTCTTACTTCTTCCACTCTCTCTTTGGTATGAAGAAGAGCAAAGTCCATATCTGTTCCCCAATGAAATTCCAGCGATATGATCGAAAGTCCGTCTTTAGAAATTGAGTTTATTTTTTTTACACCGGAGATAGATGATAAAGGTCCCTCAAGTTCAGATGTGATAAATCTCTCGATCTCCTCCGGCCCAAGCCCCGGATAATCTGTAACTACTGATATTTTCGGATAACTGAGATCCGGAAGAAGATTGATGGACAGTTTTGATACCGAGATAAACCCCAAAAGGATTATCCCGATATAGAACATTATTGTACCGATCGGCCTCTTTACTGAAAGATCTATCAGACTCATTTTATAATCTTTACCCTTGACTGGTGAGCAAGTGTGGAATGTCCTTCAATTACCACAAGATCTCCCGGATTTACTTCAGACTGAAAACTATTGATTATCTGCTCCTCATCATTTCTCGGGCCCAGATCAACGTAGACCCAATTGACTGTTTTTCCGCTGATCACAAAAATAAGAGGTCTTTCCTGCCTGACTATTATAGCTTGTACAGGAACTTTGATGATGTCTTTAAAAACCTTATATTCAACATCAATCTCTGCATGCATCCCCGGAAGTATGAGGTTCTCATCATTATTGATCCTGATATATAAAGTTATAGTTTTATTTACCTGATCTACTTCAGGACTGATAGCGTTTATCTCTCCTCTGAAATATCTGTCGTTGTAAGAATCAAATTTGACCCGGACCTGAGTTCCGATCTTTAAATTTTTAATTTCAGATTCAAGTGCAAATCCTTCAAGGTAAACAGATTTAAGATTAACTACTTTAAGAATTTCCTGGCCATTGCTGATAATTTCACCTTTACTGATCTTGAGTTCAGAAATACGTCCCTGAAAAGGGCTGTAGATATATGTTTTTTTCAAGTTGAGTTCGGCCTGTTTAAGAGCAATTATTGCTTCAGCTAATCCATCCTGAACCTTCCTAATATTTTCTCTCCATGTACCGGATGAAACCATGATCTTATCGTATTCATCACTTATATTATCGAATTCTTTTTCAGAGATCTTTCTGTTTCTGAAGTTTTCGATAGCAGCAAGATACTTTCCTCTTATATCCTTAACTTTTTTAGCATCAAAGCTATCAGGATCAGCCTGCTGGATCTCTTCAAGGCCCGAATTTATAAGATATTCAGCAAGACTTTTTAGTTTGCTTGTTTTTGCTTTCTCAACATCAAGTCTTTTTTCTGTATCTTCTATCTTTACAAGGAGCTGGCCTTTTTTTACCCAGTCTCCGATATTAATTCTGATAGATTGCACTTTCCCTGATACTTCTGATTTAATTACAGTTTTCTCTTTAACCTGAGCAGTTGCAGACACCCTTAACCTGAGTGGAAGTTCACCTTTCTTTATTTCAGCAACTTTAACCGGGATGGATGAAGTACGTGCAGGTTCACCCTCCGTACCTTTATCTTCAGCCTTAATTATTTCTGTTTCACTGCTTATGTCGGAATTAAAAAATAATTGGTATCCTCCAAAAAGAATTAACGCTATCAGGATAACAAAAGAAATGATCTTAATAATCTTGTTCATTGGAACTCCTTGAAAATTTAATATACTTAGAATATACGTTGATTAAATAAAATTGTTTTAAATTATGAAGAGTAAATTTATAGTTAAGAATGAAGCGGGAAAATTATTTATTCAAACTCGGAAATAAGTTTTAATCCCTCTTTTCTCATTTGGTGCCGGGACAGGCCTACATTACCGTCAGAGCTTAATAATACGCCCATTGCTCCCTTTCCGGGAACGACACACATATGTATAAAGATATATTGTTCGGTATGTGTTTCAACAAAATTACACATGCCGATGCCCATTTTATCACTTATTGATTTTGCAGAAGTATATAATTCTATAGCGAGACTTCCGATCTCTTCAAATTTAAAATTTTTCCTGTCCAGATGAGCCAATACATCACCACTGCTATTATAAATTCCTGCTGCTAAAAAACCACTGATAGTGGATAAATTCTCTAAAGATTCGTTAAAAGAATGAGCTGCATTTGTAGGCATTTTATCTCCTTTATTTTGTAAACCAGGGATATTGGAGTTACTGAGATCGATATCATCAACATTACCGAGATCTTCAGTTAGATCATTTAGATCTATTTCAAAATTGTCATCCATTTCCCCCTCCCTTAAATAATTATAATTAAAAAATAAATTTATTTCAACTTGGAATCTAAGTTTATAACATTTTTTTTTAGAATAAATTATAATACAAAAACAATAATGAAAAAAGTAACAGGTATAGTATTGTTAATTTCAATGTTCTTCATTTTTATATTTTTGGGATATTCTGAAACATACATTACAGTATCCGAGTTAAGAAAAAGTGAAAAAGAGATGCTCAATCTTGTAAATATTGAGAGGGGGAGGAGAGTTATCGGTAAACTGAAATTTAATAAAGTTCTTTACAAGATAGCTATGGAGCATAACCGGAAAATGGCTTCCGAAGATATTCTAGCTCATAACTTTCCTGAATATAAAAAACTGGATCAACGCATGATCGAACAGAACTTGTATTTTGTTGCAGCAGGCGAAAATATTGCATTCAGCAATGTGTACCCTTCTGATTATATTCATGATGGTTTTGTTAAAAGCCCTCCACATTTTGAAAATATCATTGATAAAAAATTCAAGCATTGCGGAATAGCAATTCTTGAAACTGACAGAGGGTTCTATATAACACAGGAATTTGCAGATATAATGCTTTTAGTTTCTGATAGAATTGTTGAAGTAGAAATAGAGGATTTTATTGAAAAAAATTTGATATTTACAGACAAGACAATCAATGAGAAATTAAGCCGGCTCTACAAAGGGAAATTAAAAAATATTTCCATGGATCTTTTAAAAAAAGGATCAGCCGGGGAGATTCCGATAGAGCTAAAGGGATTTGATCTGTTGACTATTCAATCAAATAAGATTGAAGATATAAAGAAATATATCAGCGCCGCAAATATAACAAAAAAATATAATTCATTTGCTCTTGGGATAACTTTTGGAAGAAGTAAAAAATATCCGGGGGGGGTATTTTCTATAGCTTTTCTCTTAAAAAAGGCATTTAAAAATAGTGGCACTACTTTGGAGGAAATAGAAGCTGAGATTATAAAAAAATTGAATAAAAAAATTAGAGAAACAAGAGGAAGAGTATTTAAGTATGATAAGAATTTATCACAAGTTGCACAAAAAGCTGTGACAGCCTACTTTAACAGGGATAATTCACTAAGCAGGAATAAAAGATATAACATACTTGCTTATCAATTTTCTGATCCATATGAAATTCCTGAAGAACATATGGGATTCTTTTTTACAAACTATAAAAAAAAATCTATAGGGATAAAAATCTTAAGGCCGGAAGAGAAAGGAATTCCTGCTAATTATTACCTGATCGCATTCGTTTTTAGAAATTAACAATTTTACTAATAAAGATTATTTTTCAAATTTCTTTGTAGCCTTTGAAAGGAGAGAAGAATATTCAGCATCGATCTTTTTCTTTAATTTAAGAAGCTCTTCTCCGGCAGAATTACCTGATGACGAACCTGAAAAACCTGATTCCAGATTGGTGACCTTATTCTCAAGTTTTGTCTGTTTATCCAATTCATATTGAGGAGCCTGGACATCACTATATGTCTTGCGGAGATATCTTTTAAAGTTCCTGACTGCCCTTTTTGCATCTCTGATTGCTTTCTCATTCTTCTGGGAAGAAGATTGCTGCTTCTTGATATCAGCTTGATATTTTCTGTATTTTGCTTTATATCCGTATTTATTCTCAAGTTCTATCTTTGCTTTGCCTGCAGCAATTTTCTTATTTGAAGAACTTCCTTCCTTATTATAAAGAACACTGGCTTCAAGATAATGAATTGCTGCTGAATCATGGTATTTTTTGTCTGATTTTGCTTTCTTTGAATAAATATCCCCCATATATTTAGGATAAACACCTTTAGCATCTCTTTGATATAGTGACTTGAATGTCAAGAGAGCAGTATCATATTTTTTAGCTTTAAAGAGGGAATAAGCATAAATCTTCTTTATTTCCAGATTTTTTTTGTCAGAAGCACCGAGTGAATTGTAATATCTGATTGCCTGCCTGTATTCTTCATCACTATAATGCATTTTTATTTTCTGTTCAGGAGATATTTTTTTTGGTGGCGGGCCGGTAAGGGATTTCTTTAATTTTTTAGCTGTTGATATAACATCCTTATCTGAAGCTTCATTTCCAAGGCTGATAGCTTTGGCAACATATTTAAGAGCTTTGTCTTTATTAAATCCTGAGTAACTTTTAATCCCGTAAGAGTTTGCAAGAATAAGACTGAGTCTTGCTTCTTCACCGGTTCCAATGTTTCCCAGTTTAAAGGTTTGTTCTCCGGTTCTTACAGCATTTGAATACTGCTTGTTTTCGAAATAATTAAGTGTCAATTGATAGTAGGCCAATTTGACGAATTTATTTGATGTGTCAGTATAATTTTTTATATAGGTTTTAAAAGCTGAGATTCTTGCGGAAGCTGTTTTATTCTCATATAAAGCTTTTGTATAATCCATTCCTGCGTTATCATAATCCTGGGAATAAGTAAAGGTTATTAAAACTAGTACGATCAAAAGTGACAAAATCATTTTTTTCATTATCATCTCCTAAATGGGTTTGAAAAATTTTACATTAAAACCCTTAATTTTTCAAGTTTTTAATAATTTTGATAATTTAATATTCATAATGAAGAATATTATCATTAATAATACGTTTGAACTTCATATTTTGTCTGTATTAGAATCAAAAACACAATTATAAAGGGTTTCTTGACTTTGATCAGCATTAAAACTATAATTTTTTAATGTTAGAATCTTTTGAAGAGATCATCAATCCGGATACCATAGAATATGATCTGTTAGAAAAATTAGATACAAATAAGCTGCCGGTTCATATAGCTGTCATAATGGATGGAAACGGGAGATGGGCTAAATCTCGCGGGATGACAAGGGTAGAGGGACACAAAGTCGGTGCGGAATCAGCAAGAAAGATCACAGAATTTTGTGTACGTCTGGGAATTAAGCACCTTACATTATTTACTTTTTCCAGTGAAAATTGGAGTCGTCCGGTTCGTGAAATTAACACTCTCATGGAAATGTTACATAAAAACCTGTTAACTCAAAAAGAATTGCTGATAAAAAATAATATCCGGTTTTCTGTCATTGGGGAGTTGTCAAGATTACCAAGAAAACTCAGGGCCAGCATTTCAGAAACAATTGAACTTTCTAAAGATCATACAGGAATGAATCTTCACCTTGCTTTGAATTATGGTGGAAGAACAGAGATCATTGATGCAGTAAAAAAAATAATTGATGATGGGATCAGTTCTCAAAAAGTAAATGAAAAAAAATTCAGAAAGTACCTCTATAATCCGGATCTTCCTGATCCTGACCTGATGATAAGGACTTCAGGTGAGTCTAGGATTTCCAATTTTCTACTTTATCAGATAGCATATTCAGAATTAGTATTTACAGATGTATTATGGCCGGATTTCAGACTGAAAGAATTACTTGGAGCACTGATCAGCTTTCAGGAAAGAGACAGGAGGTTTGGGAAAGTATGAAAGAATTCTTAACAAGAACAGCAACTTCAATGTTTTTGGTGTTATTCGTATATTTAGGGGTAGTCTATTTACCCCATATTTATTTTTCAATTTTTTTATTCATTATTGTTTCTGTAAGTGTATATGAATTTATAAAACTCACTGAACCCAAAACTAAGTCTTTGATATTGATTTTTTTTAACGGACTGGTTGTCGCCGCATTTTTCACATTCGGTATTCCGGAACTTCCTTTTATGATATTCATAAATCTCTTTTCCATCGGATTGTTTTTTCTGATTGCCATAAAAAAAGAGGATCAATTAAAATCATTTGTAAGAGATGCAGGTATTCATTTCCTTGCGATATACTATCTCTTCTTCCCTCTCTACTTTATATTACGCTTAAGGGAGATCGGCCCTGATTTCCTTATATTTCTGATATTTGTAATTGCAATCGGGGACTCCGGGGCCTATTTTATCGGCAGAGCAATAGGAAAGCACAAAATATATCCTGTAGCATCACCGAACAAGTCGCTGGAAGGAATAATTGCAGCAGTTTTAACCGCCGGATTATCAGGGTGGTTGTCAATATTAATATTCCCTATTAAAATTAACTCTCTTACAGCGATACTTACAGGAGCGTTAATAGGACTGATCTCACAGATCTCTGATCCTGTGGAGTCACTATTTAAAAGATCGGCAGGGAAAAAAGACTCAGGATCGATACTGCCCGGACATGGCGGATTCCTTGACAGGATAGACAGTTATATTTTTTGTGCACCCTCCTTGTATTTCATTATTTTGTATATCTGGAAAATTGTGTGATGTCAGAACGGAAAACAAAGTGAATAGAAATATCGCGTTATTGGGCTCAACAGGGTCTATCGGGAAAAATACTCTTGAGGTAATAAAAAATAACAGAGACAAGTTAAAGATCGTCAGTCTTGCATGTGGGAATAATTTAGGCCTGATCAGATCCCAGATCCGGGAATTCACTCCTGAAGTTGTCAGTATAAGTTCAAAAAATGATCGTGATGAACTGAGATCGGATTTTCCACAAACTAAAATATATTCCGGTGAAGAAGGTATAATGGAAGTTGCAATGGCAAATGGAGTAGATACACTTGTAACTGCTACGTCAGGAACACATTCAATACATGCAACACTTGAATCGATAAAAAAAGGGAAAAGGATCTGCTTGGCAAATAAGGAGACACTGGTAACCGCCGGTGAGTTGGTTAATCAATATCTTGACAGATCAGATTCTGAGCTGATACCTATCGATAGTGAGCAAAGCGCAATATTTCAGTGTTTATGTGAAAATGACAGAAAATTTCTGAATAAGGTTATTCTCACTGCATCAGGAGGCCCTTTTTTTAAACTAAACAAGGACGAGTTCGTGCAAATAAGTATTGATGATGCACTTAATCATCCGGTTTGGTCAATGGGGAAAAAGATAACAATTGATTCTTCCACAATGATGAATAAAGCTCTCGAGATCATTGAAGCTTTTTATCTTTTTAATCTGGATATAGATCAGATCGATCTTTTGATCCATCCCCAGAGCATTATACACTCTATGGTAGAATTCACTGATAATTCAATTATTGCACAAATGGGGATTCCTGACATGAAGATCCCTATACAATATTCCCTAAGCTATCCGGAGCGTTTCAGCAGTAGTTCCGAAAAACTTGATCTTGCGAAAACAGGTAGCCTGCAATTTTACAACCCCGATCCCGAGAAATTTCCTTCAATAAGAATGGCCTATGAGGTTATTGAGGATAAAAAGAATTCCGGCCTGATATTCAATGCATCAAACGAGGTGGCAGTAGAAAGTTTCCTCAACGGGGAAATTTCATTTCCGGGTATATATTACGTTGTTGAAAATATGCTGGACAAATGTAAAAAATATCCTGTCAAATCTTCCGATGATATATCTCCAATGATCGAGGAAGTTGAAAAATTGACATCAGAGTTTATAAAAGAAAATATTTCAAAAATGGAGTAGAAAATGGCATTTATTAGTACCATTCTGGTTTTTTCTGTAGTTCTTGGCATAATTGTAATTGTACATGAATTCGGCCATTTTATAGCGGCAAGGCTCATGGGTGTCCGTGTTGAAACTTTTTCCTTCGGTTTCGGGAAAAGATTATTCGGAAAAAAAATAGGTGATACGGATTTCAGGGTCAGCGTTTTCCCGCTTGGCGGGTATGTGAAAATGGCAGGTGAAGACGAGTATGATCCCGATAATCTGAAAACTGATGAATTTCAAGCTAAAAATCGTGCCCAGAAAATATTCATTCTTCTTATGGGCCCTTTGATGAATATATTTCTGGCACTACTAATACTAACCATAATAAACATTGCCGGAGTTGAAAGTGAGAAATATAAGTCTGAACCTCCTGCTATCGGGCTTATTGCAGAAGAATCCCCGGCTGAAAAAGCAGGCCTTGAAGTTGGTGATCTGATCCTGACCATAGATGGAAAAAATGTGAAGGACTGGAAAGAGCTGGAGCTTGAAGTTGGCTCAAATCCTGATAATTTGATCAAAATTGTTTATAAGAGAGGAGGGAAACAATTCTCTACTGAACTAATGGTTGAAAGTGATAATGAATACAATATCGGAGATGCAGGGTTCTATTGGAAGTACAGGGTAATGATCGGTTCGGTAAAGGATAACTCACCTGCATCCTTAGCGGGAATCCAACCTGATGATATTATCTATTCAATAAACGGAGATGATATAACACCGTTCAATATAACAAAGATTATTTCAGATAACCCCGGTAACCCTCTTGATTTCAGGATAAAGAGAGGTGAATCATTTATTGAAAAAAAGATAACTCCTCAAAAAGCAGGTGACAGAATAGAGATCGGTGTGGGACTTATCCAGTACTCTCCGATGATAAATGTAAAATACGGTTTTTTTGATGCTGTATCAAAGAGTATCAAGGATACGATAAGACTGACTGCACTGGTTTTTGATGCATTCAGAAAAATGATCGTAGGGAAACTTTCAGCAAAGAATTTATCCGGGCCGATAGAAATTGCCAAATTTTCAAAACGTGCTTTTGACAGTGGATTGTCAGAGTTTTTTATGCTGATTGCTTTTATATCCCTCCAGCTCGGGATAGTAAATCTGTTCCCGATACCTGCTCTGGACGGGGGGCATCTGATGATATATTCAATTGAATCTTTGATCAGGCGTGAATTCAGTATGAAAGTCAAGTTGGCATTAATAAATGTTGGTTTTTTTATTCTACTTACCCTGATGGCATTTGTAATATTGAATGATATTGCAAAAAACCTGCCAAATGGATGGAACTCATTTCTACCTTTTTGAATTAAATGGAATAAGTAATCATCCAGATAATTAAATTGAAAAAATCTATAAAAGTTTTTGTTTTTTTAATAAGTATTGTGCTTATTAACAGCTGTATAAACTTAAAAATATTACTTCCTGAAGATCCGGGATGGGGGATAGAATTTTTTGTAGTGTCTAATAATCTGGATCCGGAGAATAATTATGATAAAATTGCAAAAAATATAAGGATCAAATCAACAGATGAATATATTTATTCCATAGTAAAAATTCTCAATATTGAAAAAAAAGTTAAGATAAGCTGGTTCTGGTACGGGCCTGACAAAAAAATAATTAAAAAATCTTCTGATACAGAAGTAAATTCAAATTCTGATTTTCTTGAATATTTTGTTATATGGGATTCAATTGAAAAATCATACTATCAGGAAAGAAAAGGAAACTGGTCAGTCATAGTAATGGCAAATGGAGAATTCCTTTCATATAAGAGTTTTGTTATATATTGAATTTAACCAGAGTTGCCTAATATAGGGCAATATGTTATTTAAATCACATGTCATCGATCAAATTTGGAACAGATGGGTGGTGTGCTCAAATGGGGAGAGATTTTACATTTAAGAATGTAAGAATTTTTGCCCGGGCATATTCTGAATATCTAAAATCCAGGTATAAGGGAGATATCAGGATAATTGTAAATTTTGATACCAGGTTTTTATCTTCACGTTATGCAGATGAAGTTATAAAGGTATTATCACTCAATAAAATACAATCTTTTATCCCGGAAAGGGACACTCCGATACCTGCAATATCATTCTTTGTTTCAAAGCAGATGTTTAACGGAGCCGTGAATTTTACAGGAGGGATTAAAGGACCAATCTTTAATGGTATAAAAATTCTTAACGAAAAAGGTGCTCCGGAACTTCCTTCGGAAACAGAAAGAATAGAAAGGATTATCAGAAAATCACCTGAGTCATTTAGTTTTAAACCACAATATACGAAAACCAGCTATGTGAATTATATAAATCCAAGAAATTCTTATCTAAAATATATTGAAAAAATTGTTGATTTTGAGTTGATTCGTGAATCAGGACTAAAGATTATTGTTGACAATCTATATGGATCATCACGTGATTACCTCGACTTTATTCTGAATGTAAATGGAATAGATACAATAAGTATTCATAATTTCCCTTATTCATCATTCGGGAACCTTATTCCGGATTGCAGTAAAGAGAGCCTGAAAGAACTTTCTTCTATAGTATTGAAAAATAAAGCTGATATGGGACTTGCAACCGATATTAGTGGTAACAGATTCGGGATAATTAATTCAAAAGGTGTCTATATTGAACAGGAGAAAATACTTCCTCCGCTTATAGAATATCTGATAAAAGAGAGAAAGATGAAAGGGGGAGTGATTAAGTCTGTTTCAGCAACAGAGAATATACGGAATGTTGCAGAACACTACTTGAGAAAGGTTCACGAATGTCCTGTCGGGTTTAAATATCTGGCAGATGAGATGGACAGGAGGAAGGTATTTATAGCCCTGGAAGGGGCAAATGGCGGGACATTGCATGCAGGAGGAAAGATAAGGGACGGAATACTTTTTAATCTGTTAATATCTGAGATGGCTGCTTTCTACGGGATTGGTCTGGATGATATCATCGAGAGTTTTTATAGCAGATTCCCGAAGTTATTTAAGAGTGAAATCGAGGTCAGGGTTCAAAATATTGATCTGAAGAAGATTGATCGTGTTTTAAGTGGAAAGGGGATTAAAACAGAAGGATTTAATCTTCTTAAATTTGATCATATGGATGGTATCAAAATTTATTTTGATAATTCATGGCTTCTTATAAGAAGGTCGGGAACAGAAGATGTGTTCAGAATTTATGCTGAATCAAATAAACGTAAGACTACAACCGACCTTATCAAATTAGGGAGAGATTTGATTGAAAAAAGAGAAAAATGATGAAACATTCCTGAAGTCACGGGGATTGATAATACTAATATTGATGTTTTTATTTATATTGGTATTAACTTTTTTCTTTGGAGACAGTGGAATAATAGAGATACTCCGTTCTCAGGATAAAATTGCTGAACTCAGATCAGATATAGAAGAACTTGAAAAGAAAAAAATTGTCCTTGAACAGGAGATTAAGGAATTGGAAAAAAATCCTCTTGCTCTTGAAAAAACAGCCAGGGAAAAATTGTGGCTTATGAAAAAAAACGAGAAAGTTATTATTGTTGTTGATAAAAAAGATAAAGATAAAGTTGAAAAAAAATAATAAGAAAACTGGCTGAATGAACAGAAAAGGTCCTTATGTATGTAACCTGTCCGGATTGTTGAAAAAAAGAAAAAATTCAGATATATTTGTATTTAACGCCGGAAAAATGGCATTTATTCTAAAATTAAACTTTACTTTTGTTTATGAGATCATCTGATCGGCGGAAGCCTGATTTTTTGAATTTAAATATGGAAAAGGAAAAACTATTTTCAAATGAAAGACTTTGATATTTTAATTGAACCTAAAAAAAGCATAAAGAACTTTTGGAAGGAATTGTATACTTATAGAGAATTATTTCTATTCCTGGCCTGGCGGGATATTCTTGTGAGATATAAACAAACTGTAATTGGAATTGCATGGAGCATAATAAGGCCTTTATTAACTATGGTAGTTTTCACAATAGTTTTTGGGAAATTGGCAAAAATGCCATCTGGTGGAATACCGTATCCGATACTTGTGTTCTCAGCAATGTTACCATGGCAGTTTTTCAGTAATATTATCAGCGAAAGTGGAAATTCATTAATATCTAATTCAAATATGATCTCAAAAGTTTATTTCCCTAGGATAATAATTCCAACCACTTCAATGATCGTGAGTTTAATTGATTTCTTCATTTCTTCATTTATTTTTGTGTTAATAATGCTGTTTTATAAATTTATCCCCACTATTTATGTTATATTGATCCCGTTTTTATTAATCCATGCAATAATAACTTCCCTGGGCATCGGGTATCTGGTTTCTGCCCTTAGTGTTAAATATAGAGATTTCAGATATATTGTTCCATTTATGGTTCAGTTTGGTTTATATATTTCCCCTGTTGGATTCAGCAGCTCTGTAATTCCAGAAAAATGGAGGTTGATCTATTCACTTAATCCAATGGTTGGTATCATTGATGGTTTCAGGTGGGCAATTCTTGGTGACAAGTTTCAAATATACATTCCGGGATTTATTTTATCCATCGTAATAAGTATATCAATATTTATAGTAGGGTTTGTTTATTTCAGGAAAACAGAGAGGGAATTTGCAGATGTTATCTGAATTATTCTATTAATAAAATGAATGTAATTAAAGTTGAAAATCTGGGAAAGAGATATTTAATCGGACATGATAAAAAAGCTGACGGAGCCTTCAGGTATAATTCAATACGTGATTCAATTTACCATTCAATGAGGGGGGTATTTCAGAAAATAAGACACCCTTTATCTCCTAATAAGGAAAATATAACTCTGGAAGAATTCTGGGCGTTACAGGATATTAACTTTGAGATCAATCAGGGAGATAAGGTTGGGATTATCGGGCCGAATGGAGCCGGGAAAACTACTTTATTAAAATTATTAAGCAGAATAACCCATCCTACAACAGGAAGTATAAAAATAAAAGGGAGGATCGCAAGTTTATTGGAAGTCGGGACAGGTTTTCATCAGGAGCTTTCAGGAAGAGAGAATATCTATCTCAATGGAGCTATTCTTGGTATGCGGAGGCTGGAAATAAGAAAGAAATTTGATGAAATTGTTGCTTTTGCGGAGGTTGAAAAATTTCTTGACACTCCTGTCAAAAGGTATTCTTCAGGAATGTATGTAAGGCTTGCTTTTGCAGTGGCAGCTCACCTTGAGCCTGAGATACTGATTGTGGATGAAGTTCTTGCCGTTGGAGATGCTGCTTTTCAAAAGAAGAGTCTCGGAAAAATGGAGGATGTATCAAAAGAGGGCAGAACTGTTATATTTGTAAGTCATAATATGCTGGCGATGAGCAAATTGTGTGAAAATGCAATTCTGTTGAATAAGGGGAGAATTCAAAAGCAAGATCGTGTAAATCTGGTGATTGACGAATATTTTTCGAAGCTTTATAGAACAATAGAGAGTGAAAATTTTACAATTGATAATTTTAGAAGAGAACCAAATGAGCAAAAAGAGATTAAGTTTGTTGATATCACAATTAATAATAAACCACATGCATCAATTGATATAGGAAATAATATAGATATTCATTTTAAGATCAATAGCATGATCAATTTACAACATGTGAACATTACAATTCAAATATTAAATAATCTTGGTGAAATAGTTACAACAATTTTGTCAATGGATAGTGAAAATAGTTTCAATATTAGCAAAGGCATCAATTCGATTCAATGTAGTATTGAGCAGATCGGATTATACCTGATGCCGGGTAAATATTATATTACTGCAGGAATTAATAAAGTTATCGGATCTAAAGCTTGTGATGTGATTGTAAATTATCCTGCATTTGAAATTAATAATACCGGACTTAATTCCTTATCAATCAGACATGACAGGCCAGGTGTTTTTTACCATAAAAAAATTAATTGGAATAAAAGAGATTAAAATTGAAAACTTTGATAGTCGGATGTGAAAGGTCAGGTACCAGTGCAGTAAGTAGCTTACTTCATCTGGCAACCGGAAAATCAATATTAGATGACCCTGAAGAATATTGGACGAAATATCCGGATATATACGCAAATAACGAAAAATTTTCCGTCAATCAATGGCTGAAATTAAAGGTAAATAATATAGTGAAAATTCCTGGTTTTGCTACAATATTGACAAATCTATCAAGAATGCACTTAGGAAATTTTAAAACTTATTACATAGTCAGAGATCCAAGAGATAATGTAGCTGCACTGCTTGAAAGGGTAAATCAGGGAAATGCAGAACTGTTTTTAAACACAGAATGGCTTAATATTAAAATGGATAATGCGGTAGAAAAGCTGGCAATGAGATGGCGAAGGTATCTGGAATTGGCAATGGCGTATCAAAAAAATGATGGTGATATTGTGTTTGTCAGATATGAAGATTTTTTTGATAACAAAATAAATACAATAAAAAAAATAAGCAAACAATTAAATTTTAGTTTTGATGAGAAAAAAATTTTTGACAAAATTGAAAATCAATTTAGGAAATCATGGGATAATAGAATAAGAGGTCCCGGGAGATGGAAAACCGATTTGTCTGCTTCAGAAGTAAATAAAATCGATAAGATTTGTGGAAAGTTAATGAGGATTTGGGATTATGAATAATGGCGCGAAGCAATTTTATGATAATTTTGTTGACAAATTATTAAATGACTATTTAAAAGGCAATAAAAGAATTGAGGAGGCTATTTTATTCAGCCTTTCGAATATTGAAAATTATGGCAGGAATATTTTGGATATTGGTTGCGGAATAGGTTGGTCAAGTCATGAATTTTTTAGAAATAACAAAAATTCCAGTGTACACGGAATTGATTTAAGTTATAACCTGATCAAAACAGCTGACAAATTATTTTCGAATCCAAATTTAAATTTTCAGGTTCTCGATATTACAAAGGATAAAATCCAATTTGGGAAAAAATTCAATGTGATTGTTATGTTAGATGTGTATGAGCATATCCGAAAAAAAACAAGAGGAAAATTTCATGAATCTTTAAAAGAGATACTTGAAGAGAATTTTAAATTAATATTGACCTGTCCAACTATTTTTCACCAGAATTTTTTGAGAAAAAACAAACCTGAGGGCCTGCAACCAGTAGATGAGGATATTTCAATAAAAGAGATCCTAAATATTGCTGATGATTTAAATGCTAACGTTTCATCATTCAATTATAGAAGTATTTGGCACAGGCATGACTATTTTCATGCAGTAATCGAGAGAGGCAGTCATTTTGACAATTTAGCAAAAATAATTAAAACTGGAAAATTTAAATTGGAAAAATTTTCCTCAAGGGAAAAGAGAATTAAACATTTGGAGTGATCTATAAAATGGTAAATAAAAATTATAATCTTTGCATAATAAGTGCATCTAAAAATGTATATTCTGAGACATTTATTGCTGCACACTATAATTTATTGTCGGGAAATAAGTTTTTTTTATATCAAACAGACTCCTCATTTATGGATATTAACGATATTACCCTTTATAAACCGGGAATTTTTAGCTTTAAAAAAATATTTAACTATATATTTAAAAAAAACAACATAAACCAGAATTATTACAAACTCAAAAGTTTAAAAAAGTATCTTAATAAAAAGCATATAGATATTGTTCTCGCAGAATATGGTGTAACCGGGGAATTAATTGCAAATATTTGTTTTAATTCAGATATCCCTTTTGTAGTGCATTTTCATGGGTACGATGCACACCAACTTTCAATAATTAAGCAGAATAATTTCTATAAAAATGTTTTTGAAAAAGCAAGTGCAATAATTGCAGTTTCAAAGTCCATGAGTAACCAACTTTTATCACTTGGAGCTGATAAAAATAGATTGTTTTATAATCCGTGTGGACCCAGCCTTAAATTCAAATCTGTGACAATTAATGAGAAATCTAATTCATTTTTATCTATTGGAAGATTTGTAGATAAAAAAAGCCCTTTTCTAACAATCCTTGCATTTGAAAAAGTTTATAAAGAGTATCAGGATATAAAATTAAAAATGTGTGGAGACGGGCCTTTACTTGAGTCTTGTAAAATCCTGGTAAAAGCTTTAAAAATAAAACATGCTGTTGAGTTCTTAGGATCTCAGCCGCATGATATAATTGTAAAATTAATGTCAGAATCAAGAGCTTTTGTGCAGCATTCTGTCCAACCATCACATGGGGATTCAGAAGGAACTCCTGTTGCTGTACTGGAAGCGTGTTATTCGGGACTACCGGTAATTGCAACCCGTCATGCCGGAATAAAAGACATAGTAATGGATAAAAAAACAGGATTTTTAGTAGATGAATTTGATATTAATGGAATGGCAGATTATATGAAGCTTGTTTTGACAGATCTGGATAAAGCAAGGGAGATCGGTTCGAATGCCCACATGCATATTGCGAAAAACTATAGCATGGACAAATCCATTAACAATCTGGATAAGATTATTTCAAACGTTTTGAATAATGCACATAATATCAATAACCTGTAAAAAATCTATTTGATTATGAATGAAGTAAAAGTTAGTGTAATAATTCCCACTTATTTAAGAACCATCTCTTTAAGTAAAGCAATAGAGAGTGTATTGAATCAAACTTTTCAGGAATTTGAGATTATAGTAGTTAACGATAGTTCAAATGAAGCTGAAACTATCAGGATGTTAAGTGGATTTAAGGAAAAGAGGATTAAGTATTTTAGAAATACAAGAAAGAAAGGTGCAAATGGAGCAAGGAATACAGGAATTTTAAAAGCAAAAGGAAAATATATTGCGATGCTGGATGATGATGATATTTTCCTGCCAACGAAATTGGAGAAGCAATATTATCTTTTAGAAAATAACAGAGATATCGGAGTTGTTATTACCCAGGCTGATGTAATCAATGAAAAAGACAAAGTAGTAAGAACGATTGATGACGAATTCAGTCCGGAAGATATTTATTATAATTTGATATTTAATAATTGTGTTATTCATTGTTCGGTTATGTTTAGAAAAAAGATTGTAGTTGAAGCCGGATACTATAATGAAAATTTAAATCAAGCACAGGATTATGATCTCTGGTGCAGATTTATCAGAATCACAAAGTTTTTTCAAATCAACGAGAAGTTGGTATTCTGGAGAGAACATTCCATAAGTATTACAGGAAGAAAAAAAGGTTTTCAGAAATTAACATCAATATCTCTTGCCAGTGAAAATTTACTGTGGATTTCAAAGAAGGAGATTCCATCAGTTACGATATCCAGGTTGCAGGATAGTGTATATAAGAATATTTTTGAATTGAAAGAAACGATATCAATCTTTCACACTATTTCTAAGTGCATTATAATTGATAAGGATTCCACTCTCGGGAAAATCAGGTACAAAAAAAAATTACTTAAAAAGGCGATGTTCAGGAAAATCGAATCATCACTATACATGTTTTTTATAGAACAGCCAAAAATGCTATATATTGTTTATTTCTTCCTTCTGCCTTATGTAGCAAAGAAAGTACTGATAAAAAAATTGACACAACGTGTGACAAGAAAGATCAATCTGTTTTTTCATAAAGATAAAGAATCCCTGATAAATGGCAAGAATTTCAAATGAAACATATATTATGAGTAATAAAAAGTATCTGCCGAAAGTTTCAGTAATAATACCACTATATAATCAGAAGGATTATATACCCGAAGCAATAAACAGTGTACTTGCACAAACATATGAAAACATTGAAATTATTGTTATAAATGATGGTTCCACCGATGATTCGGGAATAGTATTGGATAAATATAAAAATAAGATCATTGTAATTAACCAGAAAAACAGCGGGCCCTCGGCAGCCAGAAATGCCGGTATAAAAAATTCTACCGGTGAATATTTACAATTTCTTGATGCAGATGACATCCTGTTAAAAGAAAAAATAGAAAAACAAATGAGTTCTATGCTTCCTGATAAAGAAAATTTATCATATTGCACAATAAAGATTCTTAATGAAATGGATAATAGGATTTCATCCAGAACTACATATGAATTTAATGATATTTTTTCTCACTATTATCTATTCTGGAAGCCGTATCCTACACCCATTCACTCTTTAATATTTCACAGAGATATTTTTGATAAATACGGTTTGTTCGATGAAGACCTGAAGTCTAATGAGGACAGGATCTATCTGGCAAAGTTATCTTATTTTGGAGTTAAGTTCAGATATATCCCTTTTGTAGGAGGGTACTATAGAAAACACTCTGAAAGTAGTACTGCAGACCAGATATTCACTATAACCTCTACTATTCAATTTTACCTGAAGATCAATAAATTTGTTGGAGAAAAGTACATATTTGATAGTTTTGGATATTCAGGTTATCAGATAATGTGTGCAAATTGTACTTTTTACTATTTTATTCAGATCAGAAATGGGATAAAGAGGGAGATATTGAAAAATATTAAGAGAGTTTTAAAAACAAATGAGATAACTTTTTTTGTTGAACCTCTGGATTCCAGGTTTAAAAAAAATAAATTCAGAAAAATGTTACTTGCCTGTTATTTTGAAAGATATTTAAATACTTTTAAATCCTTTCTTTATATAGCGGGAAATTTTAACTTATTTAAAAGAAAAATATGAAAATTGCATTTATTGTTGGAATGTTCCCGAGCTTGTCAGAAACTTTTATTTTGAACCAGATAACAGGCCTGATGGAATTGGGCCATGATGTGGATATCTTTTCAGTTAATAAATCTGACGAAAATAAAAGGCATGATATTATTAATAAATTAAACCTGATGGATAAGGTCTATTTCTTCCCTGAAATTCCGAAAAATAAATTACTCAGGATTATTAAAGGTAAGTTTTTATTTTTTTTAAATTTTTATAAAGATCCGAAAAAATTATTGAAAAGTATTAATATTTTCAGTTTTAGAAAAGATGTTTTTTCCCTTTCCGTTCTTTTTAATGTTATTCCATTTCTTGGAAAAAGATATGATATTATTCATGCTCATTTCGGGAATAATGGTTTAATTGGCAGTAATATAAAATATGCAGGAGTACAAGGGAAACTTGTTACAACTTTTTATGGGTATGATATTACTGCTTTTGTTAAAAATAATAACAAAGTATATAAAAACCTTGCTTTATATGGAGACCTTTTTCTGCCAATTTGTAAATATTTTGAAAAAAAACTAATTAGTTTAAAGTTTGATCAAAAAAAAATCAAAATACATCCTCTAGGAATAGAAATGGATAAATTTACTTTTAGAGAACGAAAAATAAATTCGGGAGAGACAATAAATATTCTTACTGTTGCACGATTAACTGAAAAAAAAGGATATATTTTTAGCCTGTCTGCAATTAAAAAGCTTATTGATAAAAAAAAGAACATTCATTATACAATAATTGGAGATGGCCCATTATTAAATGATATAAAGAAAATCATTAAAAAATACGAAATAGAAGATTATGTTGATCTAGTTGGTGCAGTTGAACAAGATGATGTTATAAAACATTTTGAAAAAGCACATATTTTTTTACTTCCAAGTATCACAGCTTCAAATGGGGATCAGGAAGGAACTCCAACTGTATTAATTGAAGCTCAAGCTTTTGGATTGCCGGTGATTTCAACTTTACATAGTGGTATTCCTGAAATTGTAGTATCTGGAAAAACGGGATATCTTGTTGAGGAAAGAAACAGTGAAGAAATATCAGATAAATTAATCTACCTTTGTGAATCTGTAGAAGACTGGCCTGAAATTGGGAGAAATGGAAGAAAATTTGTTGAAGAGAATTTCAGTATAGATATTCTTTGTAAAAAATTAGAGAATATCTATTCGGGATTATTAATAATGTGATATTTAATTATATAATCAATCCAAGCTAATTTATATTAGTAAGAAGGAGAATTGAAATGATTTTTATTGCAGGTGGTGCTGGTTATATTGGATCCCATGTAAATAAACTACTTTCTGAAAAAAATTATAAAACGATTGTTTTTGATAACTTAATTTATGGCCATAAAGAGTTTTTGAAATGGGGGAGTTTTATTGAAGGTGATCTGGGAAATTTAGAATCAATTAGAGAAGTTTTTCAAAACAACCAAATTAAAGCAGTTATGCATTTTTCTTCATACGCGTATGTTGGCGAATCGATGGAAGATCCTGAGAAATATTATTATAATAACGTTGTAAATACTTTAAATCTATTAAAGGTTATGAAAGAATTTGGTGTTCAGTACTTTGTTTTTTCCTCTTCTTGTGCAACTTACGGGAATCCATTAGAATTACCTATAGCTGAAAATCATCCTCAAAATCCAATTAATCCTTATGGGCAGACTAAATTAATGGTTGAAAAAATTTTATTTGATTATAGTCGAGCTTATGAATTTAAATATATATCACTACGTTACTTTAATGCTGCAGGAGCTGATCCCGACGGATTAATTGGAGAATGGCACAATCCTGAAACTCATCTTATTCCGATTATATTAGATGTCGCAATGGGAAATCGTGAAAATGTAGAAATTTATGGGACTGATTACAATACTGAAGATGGAACATGTATTCGTGATTACATTCATGTCAATGATCTGTCGAATGCACATATTCTTGCATTGGGGTATTTATTTAATGGAGGAAAAAGCGAAATATTTAATTTAGGTAATGGGAAAGGATATTCTGTACTTGAGGTAATTGATTGTATACGAAAGGTAACTGGAAAAAAAATATCTGCCATTAAAGCAAAACGTAGAATCGGAGATCCTGCAATACTTATTGGAGGAGTGAAAAAGGCTGAAGAATTACTTGGTTGGAAACAAAAATTTTCAGATTTAGAGATAATTATAAAAACTGCCTGGGATTGGCATCAACGATTGCATAAAGATTATTTGTAATTGAAAAAATACTTATTATACAATTTTAATAAACAATGAAGATTCTTTTTCTTGCAGATAAATTTGATGACGAGCCAAGGGATAATGTCAGCAGTTTTCCCGGTGGTGCAGAATTAACTGATGCAGCAATTATTGAGGCATGTCCCTTTGAGATAATAAAAAGAAAGATAAGTGAATTGAAATGCCCGGAACTTAATGCTTTTGACCTGATTATAATTGGAAATCTGAAAACAGCGACAAGCGATCAATTAGATTATATAACTTCAAATTCTAATTACATTTTATTTGAGCATGATATGCGGATATGCAGATATGAT
>Ga0190293_1000034_pt1 | contig 50705 bp, 38 predicted proteins | sample 48693001_MG_FD_161671 | JGI IMG/M metagenome (GOLD analysis project Ga0190293, IMG submission 161671) | Hydrothermal vent microbial mat bacterial communities from Southern Trench, Guaymas Basin, Mexico - 4869-30-0-1_MG | ecosystem: Environmental > Aquatic > Marine > Hydrothermal vents >...
GCCAGCGATGGTGTCCTGCTGGCCGAAACCCTTCAGGAGTTAGTGGCACAGATCAAAGTCCTGGGACCCAACCAGACCAAACTGCAGAGGGTGGGGTGAAAAAATCAGGGTCTGAGGGGTGGAGGGGGTATCGTTTGTTGAGTTTATTGCGTTTCTTGGGTTCGTTGAGTTGCTGAACTGGAGAGGTGTTGACGGCCAAATACTGATTGCAATGGGCAACACAATAAACTCAATGAACTCGATGAACCAATGAACAAAGAAGGGTCCGATGCAGGCCAAGAGCCAAGAGCTAACAGCCAAGAGCCGACAACCGCCAGGTTGTCCTAGGAGGCATGAATGATAAAAACGGCAAAAATAGACGTCAAAGATCAGGATCTGCTTGGCGCGCTCAGAGAGTTTTTCAAAAATATCCTGGGAAAGGAGGATATCAGCGCTATCCTGGCTCCCTGGAGGCTTCCCACGAAAAAAATGGTCATGCCGACCCTTGTGACGGATCCAGATCAATTGAACGGTGTGGACCCTCTGTCCCCGGCATTTCCAATGAACAGTGCCAAACTCGTATCGAGGCTCACACGCAAACCCTCGGGTGGAAACATAGCAGCCGTGATGCGACCATGCGAAATCAGGGCCTTTGTCGAACTGGTCAAACTCAAGCAAGCGCGTACGGACGAGTTGATTCTCATCGGCATCGACTGCCTGGGAGCGTTAGGAAACAGGGATTATCTGAACTGGTCAGGAGAAAACGGTGACGAAGCCACAAAAAAATTTGCCGGGCAAGTACTTTCCGGAAAGACCGTAGACATGGATGGTATTGAACTGACACAGGCATGCCGCTCCTGTGAACTTCCCATAGCCGAAGGTGCAGACATCAACATCGGTTTTTTTGGTGTGGATACCAGCCGGCAAATTCTGATCCAGGCACTCACGGACAAGGGAGGCCGTCTCCTGGAAGACCTTGATCTCGCAGCGGCAGAAGAACCTGCATCGCGCAGGAAAGAAATCGACCGATTGATTTCGGAAAGGACGGCATTTCGAGACAACATGTTTGCTGAAGTCGGCGACAAGATCGGCAGCATCGATAAATTGAGTGCCTATCTGGCGGGCTGTGTGAACTGTTATAATTGTCGGGTTGCATGTCCCGTCTGTTACTGCAGAGAGTGCGTTTTCGTGACGGATGTGTTCGACCACGAACCCAGCCAGTATCTGCGATGGGCCCGGAAAAAGGGGGCTGTAAAAATGCCGACGGACACGTTGCTGTACCACATCACCCGCCTGGCACACATAAGTACTGCCTGCGTCGGATGTGGACAATGCACCAATGCATGCCCCAATGACATACCGGTTATGCCGTTGTTTCGCACGATCGCACACAAAACCCAGCAGGCATTCGACTATGAGGCCGGCAGAAGTCTGGAAGAAAAGATGCCACTGTCTGAATTCAAGGAAGACGAATTTACTGAAATTGTTGGACTGAACAATTAGCTCTTGGCTCTTGGCTCGTAGTCGCTAAATGCTAACAGCCAAGAGCTAAGAGCCGAATTTGACGAACGTCAAATTCATAGGAGAGCTATCATGGGCAAAAAAATGGGTAAAGCGCTGGTAGTAGGCGCCGGCATCAGCGGTATCCGCTCGGCACTCGATCTGGCCGAAACCGGGTACGGTGTTACCCTTATCGAGCGCGAGCAGCATATCGGCGGAATTCTCAGCCAATTGGACGATCAGTTTCCGTCAAACCATTGCGGCATGTGCAAGATGCTACCCCTCGTCAAACGCGACCAATCATCTCAGTTTTGCCTGCGCAAGGGCCTTTTCCACGAAAATATCGATATTCTTCTCAACACAGAGGTCATAGCCATAGACGGCGAACCAGGCAAATTTTCGGTATCTGTGCGTAAAAAGCCCACCTGGGTCGATCCGGAACGATGCGTTGGCTGCGGTGTCTGTGAAGCGGTTTGCCCGGTGGAAATTCCCGACACATTCAATGAGGGTCTGGCAACGCGAAAGGCAATCTACCTACCCGTTCCCCACACGATCCCTAACCCTTATGTCATTGATCTTGCGGCCTGCAGCCACTGTGGAGAATGTGAAAAGATTTGTCCCACCCAGGCCATTCAGCTGTCATTTGAGAAACGGAAAGATTTTCGTGTCCTCGTGGTGGATGACGAGCTGATTGTACGCGACTCCCTGAAGGAATGGCTGGACGAAGAGGGTTTTTTCGTGGATGTTGCTGAATCCGGATCCGTGGCCCTGGAAAAGCTGTCAAAGGCGTCTTTTAACCTCATGTTGACGGATATCAAGATGCCCGGAATGGATGGCGTTGCTCTCCTCAAGAAAGCAAAAGAAAGTTTTCCCGACCTGTGTGTATTGATGATGACTGCATTTGCCACGGTGGAAACTGCCGTGGAAGCCATGAAAATAGGTGCGGAAGACTATCTGATGAAACCGTTTGATCCGGAACGCATGATCGCGAAAATCGTTCAGATCTACGAAGAGATCGAAGCGGGTGATGTCAGGGACCTTGAGGTGGGAGCAATCGTTTTTTCGGGTGGCACGTCATATTTCGATCCTGCCGAATTAAAAAATATATACGGCTACAGGACAAACTCCAGCGTAATAACCAGCCTCGAACTGGAACGACTGCTGAGCGGCACCGGGCCGACACAAGGCCGACTGGTGAGACCCCATGACGGTAAAACGATTGAAAAGATCGCCTGGATACAATGCGTAGGTTCTCGAGATGTCCAGTTAAACGCAGATTACTGCTCTTCCGTCTGTTGCATGGTCGCCATAAAAGAATCCATGCTGGTTATAAAAAAGAGCCCTTCTCCTGTTGAAACCACCATTTTTTACATGGATATGCGCACGTTTGGAAAAACATTTCAGCGGTACCGTGACAGCGCAGAGCAGGAGCACGGCGTACGATTTGAAAGGGCCCGCATCCATTCCATCACAGCGGATACGGTATCCGGGGAACCGATAATCCGATACGCGCAAACCGACGGGAGTCTTCACAATGAGACCTTCGATCTGGTGGTACTGGCCGTAGGCCAACGCCCGGCCCGTGGTATCGAGGAATTATCAAAACTGATCGAAGCACCCCTGAACCCCTGGGGGTTCATCCAGACAGAGCCCCTTTCTCCGGTAGCCACCGACAGATCGGGCGTACTGGCAGGAGGATCGTTTTCCGGCCTCAAAGATATCAGCGAATCCATGATGTATGCATCTGCGGCTTCGCTGGAAGCCTCCCGAATCATTCATGTTGCGGGGGGTAGTCTTTCAGACGAATCCTTTTCCGAGCCGGCACTTCAGGACGTCTCGAGAGAAGAGCCGAAGATGCTTGTAGCTGTCTGCAATTGTGGAAATAAATATTCTGAGCATCTGGACACCGAAGCATTGACACACCAGCTCGAACAGGATCCGTGTGTGGACAAGGTCGTTTTTCTCCGACAATGCTGCACAGCAGCAGGATGGGAAGAACTCACCGAAATCATCGAAACCTCCAAGCCCAACCGGATCCTCATAGGGGCATGCCACCCATATCTTTACATCCGAAAATTGAGAGAGCTGAGCCACCGGGTTCATCTGGATGCCGAAATGATGGATGTGGTGGATATCATGTCCCCGACCTTCGCTTACATCAAAAACCCGACAAACCAGCTGTCGCCTGTCAGCCATCAGCTATCAACTTTAAAAGTCGGCATTTCCCGGCTGAAGAACATGGATCCCCTACCGACAACCTCGCTTCCCGTCACCAGGAGGGCATTGGTAGTCGGCGGCGGAATTGCCGGGATGCATGCAGCTCTGGCAATCGCGGATCACGGTTATCCTGTGGACCTTGTGGAGCAAAGCGACAGGCTTGGAGGAAACCTGCTCTGGTTGCATCAAACCATTGAGGGGGTTCCCCTGGAGCCATATCTTCATGAAATCGTTCAGGCAGCAGAAAAACACCCGCTCCTCAATATCCACCTGCAAACAAAAATTACGGCCGCTTTCGGTGAAGTGGGCGATTTCTATACAACCATTGAAAGCGGTGACAAAACCATTAAAACAATTCAACACGGTACCGTCATTCTGGCAACCGGCGGCAACGAAGCCACAACCAGTGCTTATGGCTATGGCACCAGTCAGGCTGTCATAACCCAAAAAGAACTGGAATCCCGTCTGGTACAGGGTGATGTCGACCTGGAAAAACTCGATTCCGTGGTGATGATCCAGTGTGTGGATTCCAGGCAGGAACCGAGGAATTACTGCAGCCGGGTCTGCTGCCCCACATCGTTGAAACACGCGTTAAAGCTGAAAGCAGAAAACCCGCAGCTTGCTGTTTACATTCTTTACCGTGACATGATGGCCATTGGATTCACCGAGAGTTACTTCACAGCGGCCCGTAAAGCGGGCGTTATCTTTATCCAGTACAACCTGGATAACAAGCCCCGGGTGACAATTCCCACGGAATCGAATACGCCCCTTTTTATTACCGTCACAGATCCCATTCTGGCCAGACCCCTGGAGATAGAGGCCGATCTGCTGGTTCTCGCCACCGGTATCGTTCCCCAGTTGCCGACAACCCTGGCAAACGCTTTTGCTGCTGAAACGGACCAAGACGGTTTCTTTCTGGAAGCGGAATCCAAGTGGCGCCCTGTAGACGCGCTCAAGGAAGGGGTCTTTGGCTGTGGAATTGCCTTATCCCCCAGATCGGTACCGGACACCATCGCCACCGCCGGAGCCGCCGCTCAAAGAGCATTACGAATTCTCGCTCATGAGAAGTTGTCTGCCGGAAAAATTGTCTCCTCAGTTCGGCACAGCCTCTGCAGTCTTTGCGAACGGTGTATCGATACATGCCCTTACAATGCAAGATATCTGGATCCGGACAGAAGAAAAATCGTGGTCAACCCGGCCATGTGCCAAGGATGTGGTGACTGTGCCACAACATGTCCCAACAGCGCATCGGTGCTTCAGGGTTTTACCGATGTCCAGGTGCTCGACATGATCGATGCAGCCATTGAGAGCACATGGCAACCAGGATCCTCTATCGATCCCGTCGGGCCAAAACAGTGAACCGCTCATGATGACTTTATTCAACAAAATACGTAACCGGCTTGTCTCCAAAATTGTGCTAACCGTGGGGCTTGTCTTCCTCGTTTCTTTTTCAATCTGGACCTACATTAATGTCCGCTATCAGAAGGAAAAAGAAATGCAAAATATTGTGGGAACCACCGACAGACTTACGACCACTATACGACTAGGAACACATTACGCCATGATGCTCAATTCCAGGGACGACATCAACCAGATTATCATGAACATCGGACGGCTTCCCGAAATTGAGAATATCCGGATATTTAACAAAGAAGGGGAAATCAAATTTTCGAACCGACCATCGGAAGTCGATCTGGTTACCAATATCAAGGCCGAAGCCTGTGATATCTGTCACCGCTCAGAACCACCTCTTTCCGAACTTGATCTTCATCAAAGAACACGTATATTCAACGATGCCGGGGGATCTCGATTCCTCGGTATCATCAGTCCTATCCGCAACGAACCGGGTTGCTCCACCGACGACTGTCATGTTCACCCCCAGGGAAAGAAAATTCTAGGTGCCCTTGACCTGGTGGTCTCTCTAAAAGAAACAGACAAAGGCCTGTATCAACTCCAACGGGGTATCATCGGCATGTCCATCTCCGTTTTTCTTCTCACGTCTACGATTATCTGTTTCTTCGTGTTCCGGTTTGTCAATCACCCCGTTAAAAAACTCATTCACCGTACACGTGAAATTGCCAGGGGCGACTATGACAGCAAAAACCCGCTGGTACAGAAGGATGAAATGGGGCAGTTAGGGGATGCCATCGATAAAATGGGATTTGAAATCGCCGAGCATGAAACAGCCCTCAACAAGCAGCGGGATGAATATATGCAGCTGTTTGAACAGGTACCCTGTCTCATTACCGTGCAGAATCGGAATTTCAAACTGCTGCGTTATAATAAAGAGTTCTCGGATCGTTTCGACCCCGTTCCCGGGGATTTCTGCTACCACGCCTACAAAGGCCGCTCGAAAAAGTGTGAGCGCTGTCCGGTTGAATGGACGTTTGCCGATGGAAAATCTTACTCAACTGAAGAAACCGGTGTCGACAAGGACGGCAGCATCAAACACTGGATCGTTTGGACATCGCCCATTGTCAACGACAAGGGCGAGGTTGTTGCCGCCATGGAAATCTCTCACGACATTTCAGAACGGCGGCAACTCGAAGTCGATCTGGAAAAGTCGGAAAAGAAATATCATGCTATCTTCAGCAACATACCCAATCCGGTGTTTGTACTCGACATCCAGACCCTCACGATCCTGGACTGTAACATGAGTGCGGAGTCGGTATATGGATTTACAACCGGTGACCTTATCGATAGTCCCTTTCTGAACCTGTTCCGTAAAGAAGAAAAAAACATCTATGCCGCAAGGCTAAAGACAGATACCATCATTAACCAGGCCAAACATCTGACAAAAACCGGCAAGGAGCTTTATGTCAATATTCGCGTATCCCTCTCCGAATATTCTGAACAGGAGGTCCTCCTGGTCACCACCAGCGACATCACCAAACGCCTGGAGGCGGAACAGCAACTAATCCAGGCCAGCAAAATGGCCACACTGGGCGAGATGGCAACGGGCGTTGCCCACGAACTCAACCAGCCATTGTCTGTCATAAAAACGGCTTCCAGTTTCCTGGTCAAAAAGATTGACAGCAAGCAGTCTATACAGGAAGATATTTTGACGACCATGCTCACAAAGGTGGATAAAAATGTGGACAGGGCTGCCAAAATCATCAATCACATGCGACAGTTTGCCAGAAAGACAGACAAGGCAATGGAGAAAATCTCCATCAATGACGTCCTCGTGAATGCATTCGAAATTTTCAGCCAGCAGCTGAAAGTCAGAGGGATCGCGGTGGTCAAGAATATGAGCCGGACCTTACCCAAGATCCATGCCGACCCGGATCGTCTTGAACAGGTAATCATCAATCTCCTGCTCAATGCCAGGGATGCCATCGAAGAGAAGTTAACTGCTCCAGGCAAAGCCGGTCATGAAGAACGGATTACGCTCCGAACCTACACGGATGGCGTGCGGGTTATCGCCGAGGTCTGCGACACGGGCATCGGCATCCCAAAACATGTTGCGGACAAAATTTTTGAACCTTTTTTCACCACCAAGGAAGTAGGTAAGGGTACCGGGTTAGGCCTCTCGATTAGCTACGGCATTGTCAAGGACTGCGGGGGGACGATCAAGGCCTTGCCCAATAAGGATCAGGGTACCTGCTTTATTATGTCGTTTCCGGTGCCGCAATGAACACATCCCAAGACAATAAAAAAATTCTCCTGGTAGACGACGAAAAAGATATCCGCGAGGTTCTGGAAATTACGTTGTCAGACATGGGATATCAGGTATTGACAGCCGATAATGGTGAAGCAGCATGGAAAACCTTTAAGACGGAGGGACCACCCATTGTTCTGACCGATATCAAGATGCCGGTCATGGACGGCATCGAGCTCCTGCAGCGAATCAAGCGTGAAAATCCCGAAGCGGAAGTCATCATGATCACCGGTCATGGTGATATGGATCTGGCCATCAAGAGTCTGAAGCACCACGCCAGTGATTTTATTACCAAGCCCATCAATGTCGACGCGCTCGAAATCTCCCTGAAAAGGGTCGAAGAAAAGATTATCACTCGGAAACAACTCCAGGAATACACCGAAAACCTTGAACGACTCATCCGCGAAAAAACCGAACTTCAGGACAACCTCTCAAACCTGGGCCTTATGGTAGGATCTATTTCACACGGGATCAAAGGGTTGCTCACCGGCCTGGATGGTGGTCTCTATCTACTCGAATCAGGTTTAAAGGCCAACGACCTCATGAAAATCGGGGAAGGCGGCGATATCCTCAAAATGATGGTGGAGCGGATTCGACGGATGGTAAGCGACATCCTGTTCTACGCAAAAGAGAGAAATCTGAGGCGTGACGAGGTTGACATTCTCACCTTTGCCAATGATGTGCTGAGGGTCGTTGAACCCAAAAGCAAAACATTGAACATCGCCCTGATAAAAAATTTCGATCTCTCTGCCGACAAAGTTCATATCGATGCCGGATTTGTCCACTCCGCCCTCATCAACATCCTCGAAAATGCCATAGATGCCTGCATCAGGAACGACAGAAAGAAAAATCACAAAATAGTATTTTCGGTCAAGAATGACGAAAAGCATCTTTTCTTTATTGTCAGTGACAACGGTATCGGGATGGACACCGAGACCCGGGACAACCTGTTTACACTCTTTTTCTCTTCAAAAGGCCATGAGGGAACCGGACTGGGGCTCTTTCTTTCCAACAAGATCATCGCTCAGCACGGCGGATCCATCAATGTGGATTCCGTACAGGGTCAGGGCTCACGGTTTACCATCAAAATTCCCATAAATATTTTACCTGACAATCCTGAGCTTCACAGCTAAAAAAAGATAGAAATAGCAGTATTAACAGATAATTATGTATTATAATAACACCCCATTAACTATCCTTTGCCATGTTGTTTATGCAACCTTGGGGGTTATTCAGCTGCCGCCGTCTCTTTGGCCAATTCCTCGGGGTCCATGGTCCAGAAAGGCTTTCCACTTGAAGTCAACCTGACTTTCAATACAAAGTAGTCGCCTTTTTTGATCTTGGATGCCATGAAAATAAACTCGTCATTGATTTCCGCCCACGCACCTTTGATTTTTAGCAGGTCGCCTTTTTTGAGTCCGATCTGTTTGCGGCCCAGGTACCATTCCGGGCATATATGCACCAGTGTCGAATCCCCCTTGGATTCCTCGAGGAGAAGTGCAACACCCGGCGCCATACCCTTGATCGGTACCACTGTCGTTATCTTCTTGACAATGCCCTTGAGGCGATCCATCTCTGACGTGCTGTAGTACCGGTTGTAGGCGCTGTCCAGTTCCCAGCCGCCCATGTCTTTTTGTTCTCCTGCAAAGGTGGAACCGGCTCCCATGACGATCATGGCGACAACAGCCAACACCCACCAGCATTTCCTTAACCTGCGAAGTTTCTTCGGTATCATCATTGACGTATCCTTATTCTATACAAAGTAAATTATATTCATCCTGCTCAGTATGAACTTGCCAGGCAGGGTTGTCAAAGACAATTTCTTGTCCATCCTCCTGTGCGGCATAAGGCGTAAAAGACTTTTAGATTTTGATTGCTGATGGATCGGTTAAAAATTTTCGAACCCTATTTTCCACATCCTTTGAAACAACCGGGTCTACCCAGACAACCTCCCTGTCGGCCTTGAACCATGTCATCTGGCGCTTGGCATATCGCCTTGTATCCCGCTTCAATGTCCGGATGGTTTCCGGCCAATCCAGGCACCCGTCCAAAAAATCGAGCATGTGACGATAGCCGATGGACTGCATGGATTTCAATTCTCTTGAATACCCCGATTCCCGCAGGCGCCTGACCTCATCCAGAAAACCCGCATGGATCATCATTTCAACACGCCGATCGATCCGGTCGTAAAGTTGGTCCCGTTCCATATGAAGTCCGAATTTTAGTGTCGTAACCCTGCTTTCCTGAAATCGGTGTTGTTGTTGATAATCGGAAATGGGTGTTCCCGATGTTTCATACACCTCCAGGGCGCGTACGATGCGATAAACATCATTGACGTGCAATTTCCGCGCAGTTACAGGATCGACCTGTTTCAGGCGTTCTAAAAGGACCTCTGCCCCCTCTTTTTCGGCCTCCTGCTTCAACCGAATCCGAATCTCTTTGTCCGTAGGCCGCGCATCAAACAAGCCATAAATTAGAGACTTGATATAGAGGCCCGTACCCCCCACCACGAACGGCAATACCTGCCGCGCCTGCAACGCTATCACAATTGAAAGCGATAGGGTGGCGTAAGTCTCCGCATCGAATGGTTCGTCCGGATCGACGATATCCACCATGTGATGGCGAACCACCGATCGTTCCAACGGGGTCGGCTTGGCTGTGCCGATATCCATGTGCCGGTATACCTGCATGGAGTCCGCACCGATGATTTCTCCCTGGAACACCTTTGCCAGTTCCAGGGCAAAAGATGTCTTGCCGATTCCGGTCGGCCCGCAGATGATGATCCCCATTGGCTTTGATTGAAAAGATTCCATCAAAATCGTCTCGTTTCCACGTCGGGCCACACCTGTTTGAAATTTATTCAGAATAATAGTATACAAAGTATGAGAGTCAGGGTCAAGGGTCGAGGAGCAAGCTCCTAAGCTGTTAGCTCTTGGCCCTTAGCTGTTGGCAGGTTATCAACCAGGGATAGGAGCAAACAGCTAACAGCTGACAACCGCCAGGTTGTCCAGTGACAGGTAAAGGCGAGAATGAATTCATTATTTAATCGTAACAATTAATCATTGGACCGGAGAATCTTATGAACATCGCAGTCATCGGGGGTGGTACAAAATGCGCCCAGCTATTGAACATCATCAATCAGCATCAATTTAAAGAAATCCACCCCAAGGTAGTTGGGGTTGCAGATCTGAAATCCGATGCCCCGGGCCTGCTACTGGCCAAAGCAAAAGGGCTCTTCACCACCAATAACTACGAGGACCTGTTTGCCCGAGATGATATCGATCTTATCATAGAGCTCACCGGTAACACGGACATCATCAACGACATCCTTGAAAAAAAGGGACCGGACGTCCGCGCCATCTCCTCCCGAACCGCACAGCTTTTCTGGGAAATCGCCCGCGTGTCCACCAAGCAGAAGAAGACCAGGCAGGAGCTTTACGAAGCCAACGCCCTGTATAAAACGATGATCAACGAACTGATCCAGGAGGATGTTCTCGTCATCGGGCATGACTACCGTATCATCGACGTGAACAATACCGTCCTGAACCGACTGGGGCTCAAAAGAGAAGAGGTGGTGGGCAAATTCTGCTATGAAATTACCCATCGCCAGTCCTTTCCATGTTCCGGAAAACAGCACCCCTGCCCTTTGTTAAAAACCATGGAAACCATCGAGCCATCCCAAACCACCCACATTCACAGAGACAAGAACAACAAGGAAATATACTACTCCATCTCCACCTATCCACTCATCGAAGACGGTGACATATTCGGAGTGGTGGAGATATCGAGAGACATCACCGGTGAAATCAACGTTCAGAAGGCCATGATGCAGCAGGAAAAACTGGCATCCATCGGGCGGCTTTCGGCGGGTGTTGCCCATGAAATCAATAATCCCCTCACCACCATCTTAACAACATCCATGCTGCTCCAGGAAGAGACCCAACCCGAAGACCCCATGTACGCGGAACTGGAAACCATTGCCAAGGAAACCCTGAGATGCCGAAAGATTGTCACCAGTCTGCTCGATTTTGCCCGGCAGACCAAACCAGACAAAAAAGAACACAATCTCAACGACATCATCAAGGAAAGCCTTCTACTGGCAAAAAAGCAGGCGGCATTCAAGGATGTGTCCGTAGAGCAGGACCTGGCATCCAAATTACCGCGTGTTCTCGTGGACAAGGGCCAGATTCAGCAATCGCTTATCAACCTAGTGCTAAACGCCATCGCAGCCACATCTTCAGGTGGTTATGTACGGGTCCTTACCCGGTACGTTCCTGAAAACCGTAAAATTCATGTGGCCGTAGCCGACAACGGAGAGGGCATCTCCGAAAACAACTTGATAAAAATTTTTGACCCGTTCTTTACAACCAAGGATGACGGCAGTGGCCTCGGGCTTGCCATTACGCACGGCATCATCGAACAGCACAACGGATCCATTGAGGCCGAAAGCAAGCTTGGGCATGGAACGACCTTTACCATCAAGCTCCCCCTGGCAAAGGACAACGTTCATGAACACTGAACAGCCGCGGATCCTCATTGTGGACGATGAACCGAACATCTGCCAAAGCTGCGTCAAAATCCTCTCCAAACAAGGCCATCATGTCCAATACGCATTAAACGGATATGATGCACTGAAAATGATGGCGGATGAACCGTTCTGTGTCATCGTCACTGATCTCAAGATGAGCCGCCTGGGTGGCATGGAGTTGCTTCACAGGGTCAAAAAAACCTATCCGGATACCCACGTCATCATCATCACCGGGTATGCCAGTGTAGCCTCGGCCGTGGAAGTGATGAAGATGGGGGCCTATGATTATCTCCCCAAACCCTTTACACCTCACGAGCTCCGAGCGGTTGTTCACCAGGCCTTGACGGACATGGAACAACAGCATCAAAACCAAAATCTGCAAAAACAGATCAGTCAAAAAAAAATCACCTCCCACCAGCTCATCGGCAGCAGCCCCAAAATCAGGAAAGTCATCTCCATGGTCGAAAAGGTAGCACCTACAGATGCCACGGTTCTGGTAACCGGCGAAAGTGGTACCGGAAAGGAGTTGATTTCCAGAGCAGTCCATGCAAACAGCAAGCGGAATTCAAATGTATTCTTTGCGGTGGATTGTGGCACCCTGTCCGGAAACCTTCTCGAGAGTGAGCTCTTCGGCCATAGCAAGGGCGCCTTTACCGGCGCCCACCGGCAAAAGGAAGGCATTTTCTCACTGGCAAACAAGGGGACTGTTTTCCTGGATGAAATCAGCAATATCAGCATGGAAGTCCAGGCGAAGCTCCTTAGGTTCCTGGAAACACGTGAATTTCTGCCCCTGGGCGGGACATCACCCAAGAAAGTAGATGTTCGCCTCATATTTGCCACCAATACCCATCTCGAGAATATGGTGTCCGAAGGATCGTTCAGGGAGGATTTTTATTATCGCATCTATGTCTATCCTATTATCATCCCGCCTCTAAGGGAAAGAAAGATGGATATCCTCCCCATTGCCTACCATTTCATCAAGCAGTTCGGGCAGTCCATGAAAAAAAAGATCAGTGGTCTCGACGATGCCGCCATCAGCCGTCTGCTGGCATTTGATTGGCCCGGAAATGTCAGGCAGCTCCGGAATGTGATCGAACGGGCCATCATTCTCTGCGACAAGGACATCATTGGTATCCAGGACCTGCCGCTTCTGGGCGAAATCGGCGACCTGGAAAACCTGGTGGAACACACACCATCCACCAACGAAGAGCTCAAAGCCATAAAAAAAGAGATTCGCCGGAAAGCCGTACAAAAAGTTGAAAAAAATTTCATCCTCAAGGCCCTGATAAACAACGACTGGAATGTCACCCACGCCAGTGAAAAAACCGGCCTTCAACGCACCAACTTTCAGAGCTTGATGAAAAAATACGGAATTACTCTGCCGGGTCGCTCCCAAAACAAGAAAAGATGAACGTCCAACATCGAACGTTGAACATCGAACATCGAATGAAAACGAATATTGAAGAACCCCGCGGCCCCGATAAACCGGGATCTGCGACAAGGCTTCGCCAAGCTCAGTCGAGTCGCCACGGGGAATGTACTCGCTGTTGCGGTTCAATACCGATGTCTGTTTCTTCATATCTCAAATTCAACTTTTCATACGTGTATATCTATTTTATACGCCCTGTACGCCTTCCGACTTGCAATAACATCCCATACTTGCCTCTATTCCACACAATATCATAATGTTATCCCGTAAATCCTGTGTATAAATAGTTGGATTCAGCAAATACAGCATTCTGTTTTGCAGGCTATTTTCTTCGCATACTGTATATTTTATTTATACATCTTCCAAGGACCATAACGGCTTGGAATAATTTATTTTGATTAAATTCAGCATGTTACTATAATTACTTTTTTTGGCACACCTTGTGCAGTTCCTAATCTCCAAATAACGACATCGCCCCCATCAAATTGAAACCACACAGGAGGGTACATGGAAACAACACCTAAAATTATCGTCGTCGATGATGAAAAAAGCATCTGCAGCAATGTGGAAAAAATTTTAAAGAAAAACCACTATGAAGTCGTGCATGCCACGAACGCCGATGAAGCCTTGGAAAAAATGGCTGTCGAATCCTTTTCCCTGCTCATATCCGACATCGTCATGCCCGGAAAAAACGGCCTCGAACTGTTAAAACTCGTCAAGCAGCAATGGCCGCTCACCAAGGCGGTGATGATGACCGCCTACGCATCCACGGATACGGCCGTAAAGGCCATTCGAATGGGTGCGTTGGATTATATCCCCAAGCCCTTCACACCTGACGAACTGCGATCCACCGTTGAAAAAGCCCTGGCCGGAGAACTTACGGAAGCCCCCTCCACCCCCGAGGAAAGAGAGTTCATCGATGCCATCGATCTCGACATGCCTTTTGACGTTGACGAAGTGGCGGCGGTGACCGGAGAAGCCTATGCCAAATCACTGGGGCCTTCGGACATGCCGATCATTGAAGTCAAAATGCCCGAAGCTCCGGTAGGTTTTTGTGAGATGGGCAACATGGTGTGCGATATTTTCAAAAAACTGGACGCCACATGCAAAGCCGGCACAAAAACACAAAAATGCCCTCAGCTGGCCAAGAAAAAAAGAGCTGCCAAAAAGAAACAGAGAGCGGATGTCAAGCAGTTGATCGGTATTGACCAGCCCTTTGATTATGGGGAAGTGGCCGTGATGACCGGTCCCGAATACGTACAGTCTCTGCAGAGTGAAGGTGTCACTTTTGTGCCCTATGAAGAACTGAAGAAGAACGTAGCCAAGATGATGCAAAAAGGGAAAATTGATGTAGATATTCCTTTTGACAGAGATGAGGTTGCCCAACAGACCGGTGAAGCCTATGTAGACCAGGCCTCCCGTTCGGACATGCCCGTCGTCGAGATAACGGCTTCTGAATCCTTGGAAGGCTTCTGTGAAACCGGCAGCATGGTGTGTGATATTTTTAAGAAACTAGGCGCCACATGCAAGGCCGGAACAAAAACAGCAAAATGTCCGCAGCTTGCAAAAAAGAAAAGAGCGGCAAAAATAAAAACAGTTGTGGATGTGAAAACGCTCATCGGTGTGGATCAACCATTTAACTACGATGAAGTTGCTGCGGTTACCGGCCCTGGTTACGCAGAACATCTAATGTACGACGGCACAGTGCAGGTGCCCTATGAGGAATTAAAGCAAAATGTTGCCGGGATGATGAAAGATACCGCGTCCAAAAGTGCCGAACTATATAAATTCCCTGAAGTATCTGTCACAAAAAACATTCTCGTCATCGATGATGAGGTGGCGGTCAATAACAACATCCGTAAAATTCTTCTTAAAAAAGGCTACCAGGTCGACCAGGCAATTACCAAAGACGAAGCGCTCGAAAGCATCGCATCACATCCGTATAAGTTGATACTCCTGGACCTCAAGATTCCGGGTGTCAAGGGACTTGAATTGCTGCAGACCATCCGGGATAAAAATCCGGAGGCAAAGGTCATCATGATCACCGGCTACGCAAGCATTGAGACCGCCGTGGAGGCAACGCGCATGGGTGCCGTGGATTATCTTCCCAAACCCTTTACGCCGGATGAAATACGCCAAGCCACGGACAAGGCGTTTCTACTTGCAGCCTGATCTCAGGAGCAGATGCCACAATGAACATCCCCGATGCGACCGTGTATGTATCTGCGATCGCATCGGGGATGTTATTACTCCGGCGGTTAAATACCCCACGGTTGTCATTCCCGCGTGCCTGCCACTTCGCAGGAAGGGGGCGGGGCACGAAGTGAAGCTTTAGCGCTATCCAGAAAAAAACTGGATGCCGGATAAATCGGAAAAAAAAGATCTTTTATCACGAAATCACGAAAGGTCGAAACCACGAAAAAGATCATGAAAATTTTCGTGTTTTTCAGATTTCGTGTTTTCGTGATTGCTTTTTTTGCCACAAAATACATAAGTTTTTGGGATTATCACCAATAAAAAGGTACCCCCGAAAGCGGATGGGTGATCCCTGTGCGAAAGTGAAACTGTCTGAGGTCCATAGAGCCCGTTATGCCGAACAGTTTGTAAATATAACCAAATAAACGCATCCTGTATTCAAAATACAAGATTCATCTTAAAGATATGGCCCTGTTCGGCATTACGGTCTCTTGGGAGCGAGTTTTTCACGTTCGCACAGGGATTATCCATCCGCGATACCACCAACCTTCTTTTGGGTTATAATCCCGAAAAAAATAGCTCCCGGAACTGGATATTACGGGGGCTATTCATCGTCCGAAATACACATCTTTCTTATCGTTCAAAAATTTTATTATTCACACAAAGATTTCCCCTGTCACTCCACACTATATTATTCCATGTATTTCTTTTCGATTCCTGTTGACAAGCCCACATCCAGCATATAGATAAATTCCTTGGTTAAACGGCCCGACAGCCCATTCGGCTCGGAGGCAGGCAATCTATCACTACAATTCATTTCCAGGAGATAAAATATGGAAAAGGATATTATTGGATCGGTTCTGGTTGTCGGCGGGGGTATCGCAGGCATGCAGTCTGCCCTTGATTTGGCAAATTCCGGATATTACGTCTATCTTCTTGAAAAATCACCATCCATCGGCGGGGTGATGGCCCAGCTTGACAAGACGTTCCCAACCAACGACTGCGCAATGTGAATTATCTCTCCCGTACTGGTCGAGGTCGGCCGGCATCTGAACATTGAGCTTATCACATACGCGGATCTTGAATCCGTTGATGGCAAACCCGGAAATTTCAAGGTCAAGGTTCGAAAACGCGCCAGAAGCATTAAAATGGATCTATGCACCGGTTGTGGTGCCTGCGTTGAGAATTGTCCCGTGGTCCAGCAGACGGTCGTGGGTTAACGCCTTTTTATATTCGAAACGCCAGCGTATGACATTTGCATTTTGGAGACCAAAAGATGAGTGAAGCAAAAGCGTTAGAACAGGATCAATCATTGGAAGTCGATGTCGATTATATGGAACTGGACACAATAATCGAAAAAGAGTTCAATAGTGACAAAGAAAACCTGATAATGATACTGCAGGCCATCCAGCGCCACTACAACTACCTGCCACAGCCGGCATTGACATATCTATCTGCCAAAATCGGCATTCCCTTTAGTAAGATATATGGTGTTGCAACCTTTTACAGCACCTTCAGCCTCCAACCGAGAGGTCGAAATATCATATCCATCTGTCTCGGTACCGCATGCCATGTCCGCGGCGGAGAAAGAGTTCGTGAAAAAATTACAGAGGTCCTCAATGTCGGCGATGGAGAAACGACACCCGACAACCGATTTACGTTGGAATCTGTTCGTTGCATCGGCTGCTGCAGCCTGGGACCTGTCGTTAAAATCAATGAGGACATACACGGCAGGATATCCAGCGACGCTATCCCCAAGGCATTGGATCAATACGAATAAATAAGGGAAAGAGGCAAACAACATGAAAATCCAGTCTGAAAAAGACTTAGAAATTATCAGCAACAAATACAGACAGGGCATCTACCATCCTGGGGCCATAAAAGTAAATATCGGAATGGCGTCATGTGGCATTGCAGCCGGTGCTCAGGAAGCATTCGATAAAGCCACAGAAAATTACAAGGGCAACAAAGACATTCAGATTTGTCAATCCGGCTGCATTGGATTCTGTGAAATGGAGCCCCTGGTCGAAATATTTCAGGATGGCAAACCCCGTGTGATGTATAAGAACATCACAAAAAAAAAGATTGTCGATGCCATCGAAGACTACCGGGAAGGCATCTCTCAAAAAAAATGGATCCTCGGCCAGATCAGTGATCCCAGATCCATTCTGGAAGATGATTTCGAAAATCCCCAGGCCAAAGTAACCCCATATGAAAGCGCACCGTTTCTCGAAGACATTCCATTTTATAAAAACCAGGTAAAGATAGCCCTGCGAAACTGCGGATACATCGACCCGGATTCCATTGAAGAATATATTGCAAAAGCAGGATACCTGGCTCTGGTTCGCGCCCTCAACAACGAATCACCCGAAAAAATTATCCAGGTCGTAAAGGATTCCGGACTAAGGGGTCGCGGTGGCGGCGGTTTCCCAACGGGAATCAAATGGGCCACATGCGCAAAATTCAACGGTAATCGTTACATTATCTGCAACGCGGATGAGGGCGACCCCGGTGCGTACATGGACAGGAGTATTCTGGAGGGTGATCCCCACAGCGTACTGGAAGGCATGCTGATTGCCGGATATGCCATCGGCTCCAGCGAGGGATTCATCTATGTCCGCAATGAGTATCCGCTGGCCGTCAAACGATTGATTACAGCCATTAAGCAAGCCGAAAGCTATGGCCTCCTGGGCGACAACATTGCCGGCACAGGTTTTAATTTTCATGTCAAGATTTCAACCGGTGCGGGGGCGTTTGTCTGTGGTGAATCCACTGCCTTGATGGCATCCCTGGAAGGAAATGTCGGGCGACCGAGAGCCAAGTATGTACACACCGTAGAAAAGGGCCTGCGTGACAGTCCGTCCAACCTGAACAATGTAGAAACCTACGCCAACATTCCTGCAATACTGCTCAAGGGAGCCGAATGGTATGCCGGCATGGGCACCGATCACAGCAAAGGAACAAAGGTCTTCAGCCTTGTCGGAAAAATCACGAATACCGGCCTGGTCGAAGTCCCCATGGGTATTTCGCTAAAGGAGATCGTTATCAACATCGGTAGCGGGGTTCCCAACAAGAAAAAATTCAAGGCCGTCCAAACGGGCGGACCATCAGGGGGATGTATCCCGGAACGGTTCCTCGATCTACCGGTAGATTACCAGAAACTGGCGGAAGCCGGTTCGATCATGGGGTCCGGCGGTATGATTGTGATGGATCAAGATACCTGCATGGTGGACGTGGCCAGATACTTCATGGATTTTCTCAAAGAAGAATCCTGTGGCCAGTGTAACCCGTGCCGTGAAGGCATCAAACAGGTGCTCGATATTCTCACAAATATCTGTGCCGGCGAAGGTAAAGAAGGCGACATCGAGCTTCTGGAAGAACTCGGCAGCATGATCCAGAAGTTCTCCCTTTGTGGTTTGGGAACATCTGCACCGAACCCGGTCCTCACGACCCTTCTCTATTTCCGCGATGAGTACGAATCACACATCCGGGACAAGAAGTGTCCGGCGGGTGTCTGCAAAGCCCTGTTCCATTACGATATCGATGAAGCAGCGTGTACCGGTTGCAGGGTCTGTGCCCGCAAATGTCCACAGGACGCCATCACAGGGGAAAAGAAAAAACCCCATACATTGAATCAGGATCTATGCATCAAATGCGGCATCTGCTACGATGTCTGCAAGTTTAATGCAATCGCTATACGATAATCAAAAGGGATAGATTTATGATCACGTTTAAACTCAATGGTCAAACAGTACAGGGTGATGAAGGGCAGTATATCCTTCAGGTCGCCGAAAAATATGGTGTTGATATCCCAACACTGTGTCATCATAAGGCGCTCGAACCGGCAGGTATGTGCCGACTGTGCACAGTAGAGCTTTTTGACGGTCGCCGTACCCGCTTTGTGACATCGTGTAACTACCCCATATGGGAAGGGATGGAAGTCAACACCGATACCGAGACCGTTCATGAGGGTCGCAAGCTCATCGTCGAGCTGCTTCTGGCAAGATGCCCGGACGTACCCATGCTAAAAAGTCTTGCCCAAAAGTATGGTATCGATAAACCGCGCTTTAAAACAGAAGATGACGACTGCATCCTCTGCGGCCTGTGTGTGCGCATGTGTGAAAAGATGGGAAACAGCGCCATCAGCCTGACCGGACGTGGCGTGGAAATGAAAGTGGACACACCATTTCACGTGCAGACCGATGTCTGCATGGCCTGCGGTGCCTGCGCATCGGTATGTCCAACGGGTCATATAACTCTCGATAAAATCAACTCCCTCATCACGAAAAAAGAACATGTCTTACCCATCGCATCTGAATATGACATGGGCTTGAAAAGCCGCAAACCGGTTTATGTCCCTTACGCACAGGCGGTGCCGAATACCCCGGCCATTGATCGGGATGTCTGCGTTCATTTTAAAACCGGCGGTTGCAAGGTCTGTGCTGAATTCTGCGGAGTGGACGCCATCGACTACACCATGGAAGATGAAATTGTCGAGCTCAATGTGGGATCGGTGATCCTGGCACCGGGATTTGAACCGTTCGATCCTTCCAAATTTGACTCATATAATTACGCCAACCACCCCAACGTCATCACCTCCATGGAAATGGAGCGGATTTTGTCTGCCTCGGGCCCCACCGAGGGACACCTCGTCCGTATGTCCGACCAGAAGGAGTCTAAAAAAATTGCCTGGTTCCAGTGTGTCGGATCAAGAGATCTCAACCGATGTGACAATGCTTACTGTTCATCGGTCTGCTGCATGTATGCTATTAAGGAAGCCGTAATTGCCAAAGAACACGGTGGAGACGATCTCGAGTGCACGATTTTTTACATGGACATGCGCACCCACGGAAAGGACTTTGAGCGCTTTTACAACAAAGCCAAAGAAAGTGGTGTGCGATTTGTCCGCAGCCGGGTCCACTCCATCGACCCGATACATGGGACCGATGATCTTTCCGTACGTTATGTTACGGAGTCGGGAGGCCTGCAAACCGAAACCTTTGACCAGATCGTACTTTCCATCGGGCTTCAGATAGATCCGAAAACCATTGCTCTGGCCCAGAACCTGGGTATCGAACTGACAGAGGGTAATTTTTGTAAAACCGAAACGTTTGAACCGGTTGAAACATCGCGCAAAGGCATCTATGTATGTGGTGCCTTCCAGGGACCCAAGGATATTCCCCAATCCGTTATCGATGCCAGTGCAGCAGCGGCCAGCGCCGGTGCTGCCTTGAGCCTGGCCAGGGACACCCAGACGCAAACACCGGAAGTCATTCCCGAAACGAATATCTTCGGTGAACGACCAAGAATCGGTGTGTTCGTCTGCCGGTGTGGTATCAATATCGCCGGCGTCGTGGACGTCCCGGCCGTGAGTAAGTATGCTGCGACACTCCCCTATGTGGAATACTTTACGGACAATCTTTATTCTTGCTCCCAGGACACGCAGGAGACCATGACCCAGATTATTAAGCAGCATAATCTGAACAGGGTCGTCGTGGCGGCATGTACGCCAAAAACCCACGAACCCCTTTTCCAGGAAACGCTGATCAATGCCGGGCTGAATAAATACCTGTTTGAAATGTGTAACATTCGAAACCAGGACTCCTGGGTCCATAAGAATAATCCTGACCTGGCCACGGAAAAAGCGAAAGATCTTGTCCGGATGGCCGTCTCCAAGGTCGCTCTCATGCAGCCACTCGAGGAAGCCGAACTGGAAGTAAACCAGACAGCCATAGTCATCGGCGGCGGAATCGCCGGCATAAGTGCTGCCAAGACCCTGGCCCTGCAGGGTTATGAAACGCATATCATAGAAAAAAGTGATGTTCTAGGCGGGCAGGCGTTGAATCTGTTCAAAACGATATCGGGCGACAGTGTCCAGGAAAAACTGTCGGAACTCATTTCAGATATCAACGGGAACGACAATGTCCAGGTACACCTGAACACAGAGCTTTCCAGCGTAGACGGATTCGTGGGAAATTTCAAATCGACCCTCACTTCCGGCGATGCCACAACGGATCTGGAATACGGCGTAGCTGTAGTGGCAACCGGTGCTGCCGCTTTGAAACCGACAGAGTATCACTATGGGGATGACCCAAGAATTTTGACAAGCCTGGATCTCGATCGAAAATTCATGGATCAAGATCCGTCTCTCAAGAAAATATCCTCGGCAGTTTTTATCCAGTGTGTCGGTTCCAGAGAACCGGAAAGGCCTTACTGCTCCAAGGTCTGTTGTACCCATTCCATCGACAATGCACTGGAACTGAAAAAGATCAACCCGGAAATGAATGTTTATGTCCTCTACCGGGATATCAGAACCTATGGCGAGCGGGAATATATCTACAGGGAAGCCCGTGAGAAGGGTATCATCTTTATCCGCTACGCGCTGGAAAACAAACCCAGCGTCGAGATAAAGAGAGATGATCTCATCATCACGGTTACGGATCATGTGTTGGAACGAAAACTGGATATTGTCGCCGACGTTCTGACACTGGCATCTGCCGTTGTGCCGAACAAGGGAGATGCCCTATCGCAGTTTTTCAAGGTGCCACTGAATGACGACGGCTTCTTTGTGGAAAAACATGCCAAACTGGGACCCTCGGAATTCTCGACCGATGGTGTATTCCTCTGCGGCTTGGCCCATTATCCCAAACCCATCGATGAATCCATCGTACAGGGAAGAGCGGCAGCATCCAGAGCGGTTACGCTGCTGGCACGCAAGACCATTCATACCAGTGGGGCCGTGGCTGAAACCGTCCCCATGGATTGCAGCTCCTGTAAGGTCTGCATTTCCATATGCCCCTATTCGGCGCCTTCGCTCTTGGAGGAAGGACCGTTTACAGGCAAAGCCAAGATCAATCCGGTTCTCTGTAAAGGCTGCGGCCTGTGTGTCGCTTCCTGCCGATCCGGTGCCATCAAACTAAAGGGGTTTGACAACGATCAGATTTTCGCACAGATATTTGCGATGAATGAGGCAGTATAAAAAAAGGGTTTGAGGGTCGGAGGTTTGGAGGGTTCGAGGGTAGCTGACAGCAATTGAGCGTTAAGCCATAAGCAATAAGCGGTAAGCAGTTTATAGCTTAACGCTAAAAGCAACAATAAATATCGCGCGAAGCGCTACTGTCGTCTGATAGGACAAATAACAGCCAAAGGCTAAATATCGCCCGCAGGGCAAAAGGCACCTAATAGCCTACAGCCTAAACCCCTAAAATGCTATATAGAGGTTGAGGATTCGATCTTTGAAGTTACGCAATAGTAGGATTACGATTAATAGAAGGAGAAATTAAGATGTCTGAATGGGAACCGAAAATCGTCAGTTTCCTGTGCAACTGGTGCAGTTATGGCGCCGCAGATCTTGCCGGCGTCAGCAGAATGCAGTATCCCCCCAATATTCGGGTTATCCGGATACCTTGTGCCGGTAGAATGAGTCCCAAGTTTGCGTTGGCCGCTCTTCGAGAGGGTGCGGACGGCGTTTGGGTGTCCGGGTGACATCCCGGCGAATGCCATTACCTGGAAGGTAATTACTATGCTCGTCGAAAATTTTCGCTATTTATGAATCTGATGGAGCACATGGGCATTGAGTCCGATCGTATTCATTTCTCCTGGATCTCCTCGGCCGAATCCACGAAGTTTGTGAAGGTGGTCAGGGAGGTGACCGAAAAGGTGAAAGCCCTGGGACCGCAACAGCACTTTAAAAAAATAGACGCCAAGGTAGCATAACATGTTAGATTATATAGATAAAATAAAAGATATTTCCAAACGACTTCTGAAAGACTGTTCAGTCGATATGGTAATCGGATTCCGCAAGGGAACCCTGCCCATGATGAATGAACCCTGCTTTGCCGGAAAACCCGAAGATGTCGACCAATTTGTCTGGGACAGCAATTGCGGTATCAACCTGGCCAACTACCTGACCAACCGAAAAGAAAAAATCGGTATTGTGGCCAAAGGCTGCGACACCAGAAACATCGTAACCCATATCGTTGAGAACAAAATAAGCCGGGAGCAACTCGTGATAATCGGTGTCCCCTGCAAGGGTATGATCGACAAGTACAAAATCACCACCATGTTTGCGGATGAAATCCAGGATGTGACCGAAAAAGGGGAGAAAGTCCTGGTGACGGCAGACGGCAAGAAAACGACCCTAAACAAATCGGAGGTTCTGCAGAAAAACTGTGTGGTCTGTACCCACCCTAATCCCGTCATTCATGATGAGCTCGTGGCAGAAAAGGTTGAGGAACAACAAGGTGTGGACCGCTATGCGGATGTGCGAGAGATTGAAGCCATGACCTCCCAGGATAAATGGGATTATTTTGAATCGCTCCTGTCGCCCTGTATCCGCTGCTATGCCTGCAGAAATGCCTGCCCCCTCTGCTATTGCCCCACATGCTTCGTGGATGAATCCAAACCCCAGTGGGTTGGCAAAGGGCAGGATCCCACGGATGTGCGGACGTTTCATTTTCTCAGGGCATTTCACTGTGCCGGAAGGTGTACCGACTGCGGGGCATGCGAACGTGCCTGCCCGGTGGGGATCAACATGCGGGTGTTTACCAAAAAATTGGAAAAAGACTGTTTCGAACAGTACGGTTGGGAAGCCGGGATGAGCCTCGACGAAAGGCCCCCCCTCGATACATACCGGCCGGATGATCCGGATGATTTTATAAAGTGATTGGTATTTGGTATTTAGTTTTTGGTGTTTGGTGTCTGGAGCATGATTCCAATGTGAACTCCAGAACTTGACAACATTACAAAACACAAAACACAAATTACCATATATAAGGCAACTGATTATGAAATTAGTGAAAATCGATAAAAAACAGTGGGTAGAAGGATTGAATGCGCTGAGAAAATCCTTCCGATTGTTAGGACCGGTCAAGGAAGATACCTATTATAGTTTCAAGGAGCTTAAAAAGGGTGAACAACCTGATTTTTCGTTTCTGAACACGCGTTTATCACCCAAATCACTTCTTTTTCCGCAATCCGAAGCCATTGTTGAATATTCCCTTGATTCGCGCGAGGAGGATCACCATGTCATGAAAGCCATTGAGGCGGATGAGTCTCCCCGGGCGGTTCTGGGTATTCGACCCTGTGATGCCAAGGCCGTGACCCTGGTGAACCTCAATTTCGACACACCCGAGTACAAAGACCCCTACTGGGTCAAGACATTGGCAACCACCACATTCATCGGCCTGGCCTGTGACAACCCCAAAAGCACCTGTTTCTGTACCTCCGTAGGATGCGGACCCTATCATGAGGAGGGCCTGGACCTGCTCCTGGCCGATGAAGGAGAAAAATACCTGGCCAAGATTTTGACCGAAAAAGGGCAGAAGTTCCTCGAAGCCGCCGGTTGGGAAACGGTTGATGAAGACACAACCCTTTTCGACTCGAAAAAGGAAGCAGCGGAAGACAAAATCACGTCCACCGTCGCAACCAACAACCTGAAAGATCAGGACCTCCTGGATCTGCATGGGGCTCCGTTCTGGGAAGAGGTTTCATTTGCCTGTCTCAACTGCGGCACATGTACCTATACCTGTCCCACCTGCTGGTGTTTCGATCTTCAGGATGAAGTTCACGGCAATTCCGGGAGACGCTTCAAGAACTGGGACAGCTGTATGTTCCCGCTTTTTACCCTTCATACCACCGGACATAACCCCCGGGGCACCAAACTTCAGCGGGTCCGACAGCGGTTTATGCATAAATTGAAATATTTTGTAGACAAATACGACCAGGGCATCATGTGTGTCGGATGCGGCCGGTGTGTCAACCAGTGCCCTGTCAACATCGACATTCGAAGGGTTTGTGCTTTGATGAATGATTATAAAGCGGATGAACGGGTCTGCGCAGTACAGGAATAATACGAATAGATGGAGGAACACGTGCAAAATCCATATGTACCTTATCCGGTTCGCATCGATGACATAACCGTTGCAACCGAAGATAAAAGTCTGAAAACATTCAAGTTTATTTTTTTGAATGACGGTGATGAGGAAAAATTTTCCTATAACGCCGGCCAGTTTGCGGAACTTTCCGTGGCAGGTATCGGGGAAATCCCCATCGGTATCGCTTCTTCGCCGGTTGAAAAGGGTTTTGTAAAATTCACTGTATTTAAAGCCGGTGTGGTGACATCGCATCTTCACAACATGAAGGTCGGGGACATCATGGGCCTTCGCGGTCCCCTGGGAAACTGGTATCCCTGGGACCTTTTGGAAGGAAAAAATATTCTTATTGTCGGTGGCGGTTTTGCATTTACAACCCTTCGCTCTTCCATCGTCACCATGCTGAATCCTGAGAACCGATCGAAATTCGGAAATATCGATGTCGTTTACGGTGCCAGGACACCTGGAATGCTGCTGTACAAGGACGAACTGATCGAATGGGAAAAACGAGATGACATCAACATGCACCTCACCATCGATGCCCCTGCCGAGGGGTGGGAATACAATGTGGGCTTCACACCTCCGGTGACGGAACAGAAAGCACCCCAGGGCGATGACGATACCTACGCAATTGTCTGTGGTCCGCCGGTCATGATTAAATTTACGCTGCCCGTGCTCGAAAAGCTAGGCTATGCCCATGACCACATCATCATGTCCCTGGAAAATCGAATGAAATGTGGGTTTGGCATGTGTGGCCGATGCGGTATCGGCAAAGAACTGGTGTGCAAGGACGGTCCCGTGTTTACACTGGACCAGATCAACCAGACACCCAGAGAGTATTAGACGAAGATGTACGTCCAACCTGTTTTTCAGGATAGCCCATTTTTCGTGTTGACAATGATTCGCTTATCATTTATTTATATTCTTTCTAAAAATATTAAGGTCGGGAAAAAACCTGGCAAAAGAAAATCTATTATCAAATAAAGGAGGGTTGTTAAATGCCGGACGTAGAATTTATGGGTAAAACATTTGGTGTTGACGAAGATGGATTCATCGATTCCTATGAAAACTGGAGTCAAGAATGGGTTCAGCTGGTAAAGAAAGAAGAAGGTATCGAAGAATTGAATGATGAACACCAGAAGGTCATTACTGTTCTCAGAGAGTACTATGAGAAAAACGGAATTGCCCCAATGGTTCGTGTTCTTTCAAAAGTGACCGGATTCAAACTGAAACACATCTATGAGCTCTTCCCGTCAGGACCTGGCAAGGGAGCATGTAAGATGGCCGGTCTTCCGAAACCAACCGGGTGTGTATAATCTGCTCGGATAACAATCGATTGACCGTGTTTGTTTATGACAAAGGCTCTGCAGTTCCTGCAGAGCCTTTTTTTTGTTGAGCCCATTGGAGGCACGATGATCCTGACCGTCAAAACAAAACAACAGACAGAACTCATCGATATTACCACCAAGGTAAAAACAGCACTGCAACCCCATGATATTCAGGATGGTTTCTGTTTTCTTTACGTCCCCCACACCACTGCCGCGGTGACAATCAACGAAAGTGCCGACCCAAGTGTCCAATCAGACATATTGATGGTTCTCAACCAGATCATACCCTGGGAATCAGAATACCGCCATCTGGAAGGAAATTCACCAGCACATATCAAATCAACGTTGGTGGGAGCTTCAGAGATGATAGCCATTGAAAACGGGCAACTGGTGCTGGGAACATGGCAAGGCATTTTCTTCTGTGAATTCGATGGGCCACGAACCCGGAAGCTACATGTGAGACTGATGGTGTAAAACAAAGGGTTCGAGGGTCCGAGGGGGATACAAGGGTTGGAGGGGTGAGATAAGAGGGTTGAAGGGTCTGAGGTTTGGAGGGTTTGAGGGTTAGCTATTAGCTGTAAGCTATAACTCAACTTTCGGTTTTCGCCATTGATTGAGCGAAATGGGTGATCCAATGGCGATTTGCGCTGTTTGAGCCAATTAGGGCTCCTTACATCAGCGCATGACAATGAACAATCCAATATGAAAATAATGAAGCATCTTACCATAAAATAGTTTACAACCGCCGATAAAGGATTGATTACCCAGCATGGCATTGCTTGACCATATCGACAAAAAAATTCTGAACCGGATACAATCCGACTTCCCTATTACCCATAGCCCTTACCGTGCAGTGGCTGACCGTCTCAACTTGCGGGAAGCCGATGTTCTCGAACGGGTATCCAGAATGAGAGAGCAAGGTCTCATACGGCGGATTGGTGGGAATTTTGTCCCGGAAAAATTAGGTTATGTCAGCACCCTCTGTGCCGCGTCAGTCCCACAGGATAAAATTCAACACTTCACCGGAATCGTCAACCAATACCCGGGTGTAACCCATAATTACCAGCGCGACAACCGCTTCAATATCTGGTTCACCTTCATTGCACTCTCCAGGGAAAATATCGAAATCAATCTTCAACGGATTGCCCAAAAAACAGGTATCGAAAAGATACTCAATCTACCTGCAACGCACGTTTTTAAGATCAAAGCACATTTCAATCTATAGGAAAATGGACAACAAAACACCCCTCTACAACAGCCGTATATCGAATACCTATCTGGAATATATTTCCAGTAATTACCCTGAACTGGAAATTCCACCCCTTCTTGAGTATGCCGGGATTGAAAACTATGAAGCGGAAGACCCTGCGCACTGGTTGACCCAGGACCAGGTTGACCGGCTTCATGAAATTATGGTGGCAAAAACCGGCAACCCGAACCTTGCCAGAGATGCCGGTAGATATACCATTCTCTCCAAAAAAATCGGCGCTATAAAACAGTACACGTTGGGACTCATGAGCCCTGCCATGGTATACCTTGCCACCGGCAAGCTTTACCGCACCATGAGCCGCGGTGCCCGCATCGAAACAAAGAGCATCAGCTCTAACCAGGTTCAACTCACAGCCACCCCCAACAACGGTGTGGATGAAAAGCCTTATCAGTGTGCCAACCGCACGGGAACACTCGAGTCCTTGGCGAAACTCTTTACCAACGATTTTGCCACGGTAAAGCACCCGCAATGTTATCACCGGGGAGACGAAGCCTGTATTTACATGATATCGTGGAAGACGGCCAAATCCATGCTCTGGATCCGTACCAGCAAATATGCGCTTCTGCTTACCCTGCTCTTGACCGCTGTTTCCGGCTTGGTGTTTACCATGACACCTACATTGATGGTGTTTTTGGTGTCCGGCCTGGTGACGATAGTTACCTACTTCCAGGCTATCCGTTTGAAAAACAGGGAGCTGTCCCGGACGATTACATCCCAGGGAAATTCAGCCAAAGACCTCCTCAACGCCGCCAATGAGCGCTACAACGAAATGTCCGTAATCCAGGAGATTTCCTCTGAATCGTCGGCCACCCTGGAAGTGAATCGCTTGATTCACAGGGTCATACCCATCATGCAAAAGCGCTTGAACTTTGACAGGGCTGTGCTCATGTTGATACAAGATGTTTCCGGCACCCTGGAATATGTGGCAAGCTACGGGCAAACCGATGAGCAGTTGAAGGTATTGAAGCAGGCCCGGTTCAACTTGAAAAATCCCAAAGCCAAGGGACCGTTCGTAAAAGCCGTCAAAGAGCAGCGGCCGTTTCTTGTGGACGATGTCGACAAAATCGTTTCCTCGCTCTCCACAAACAGTAAGGTCTTTGCCGAAACCATTGCATCCCCCTCCTTTATCTGTGTCCCTCTCGTGTATAACCAGAAGGCTTTCGGTATTCTGGCCGTGGACAACTGGAATTCCCAAAAGCCGCTGACCAAGAGTGACATCGGCATTTTAAATGGAATTGCATCACAGATCGCGGCAGGAATTGCCAATGCCGATTCCTTTAAAAAACTGCAGAAAAGCGAAAAAGAATTCAGAAAACTCTACAAGGAATCGAAACGGGACGAACATCTGTACCGTTCATTGATCCATTCATCAGCGGATGCCATTGTCACCTGCGACCTGGGTGGACACATCAAATATACCAGCCCCGAATTCGAAAATGTGTTCGGGTGGTCCATCACAGAACTGCAGGGTTTGCCACTCACCTTTATATCCGAGCCCGAGTACGAGACCTGCCATTCAATGATTAGAGAGGTCGCGGAAAGCGGGAATCCCCATCGCGGCCTTGTATCGAAATGCACCACCAAGGGGGGGGACCTTCTGGATGTTCTCATCAGCGCGTCCCGCTATGACGACCACAACGGCGACGCACTGGGGCTGCTTCTCATCATAAGGGATATCTCCGAGAACAAACGCCTTGAAACCCAGCTACTTCAAGCTCAGAAAATGGAAGCCATCGGCACCCTTGCGGGGGGCATCGCACACGACTTCAACAACCTTCTTGCCGTTATCAAGGGCAATCTATCCCTGATGAGACTCGATTTTGATGCCGACCACCCCATCATGGCCAGGATACAGAATATCGATCAGCAGGTGGACAGCGGTGCCAAGTTAACAAGTCAGTTTCTCGGTTATGCCAGAAAAGGCAGCTATGAAGTCAAGCCCCTCGATATTGTGCGCGTAGTGAATGAAAGTTCACAGGCCTTTGGAAGAGCCCGCAAGGAAGTCATTCTAGATGCTTACCTTCCGGAGAACAAACTGATCATTGAAGCTGATCAGACCCAGTTGGAACAGGTTCTCTTCAACCTGTTTGTGAATGCGGCCGATGCCATGCCCAACGGCGGCACTCTGACCCTCAAGGCGGATCGACTCTCCGCCAAAGAGATTCTCGAAGAAAATTTCAGACCCAAACCCGGAACCTATATCCTCATCGAGGTTTCGGACACCGGCATCGGCATGAGTCCCGAAATTCAAAAACGCATGTTCGACCCCTTGTTCACAACCAAGAAAATGGGCAAAGGTACCGGACTCGGTTTGGCTTCCGTTTACGGCATCATCCAGTCCTACAAGGGATATATTACCGTCACATCGGAAGAGGGAGAGGGAACCCGTGTCAGAATCTATCTGCCGGCATCAGACAAATCTTCAAGCCGGACCCAAGAGACCAACGGGCCTATCGACCACGGCAAGGGAACCATACTGCTGGTGGATGACGAGGTCAGCCTGCTCCAGGTCGGTTCAGAAATGCTTGCAGCCCTTGGATATAAAGTCTTGTCGGCGGACAACGGTCAGGATGCGATAGACATTTTCACGGCGCACAAGAAAAAAATCGACCTGGTTATCCTGGATATGATTATGCCCGGCATGACCGGCGGTGACGTTTTTGTGCGGTTGAAAGAAATTGATCCGAATATAAATGCCATATTATCCAGTGGCTACAGCCTGGACGATCAGGGGAAAAGAATTATGGATAGCGGCTTTCGTTGCTTCATGCAAAAACCATTCGGAATGAAAGATCTCTCCATCAAAATCAAGGAAGTCTTGACGTGAAAGATCTACGCATCGCAGTTGTGGTCTGTAATGCCAGGGTCGGGGAAATTCGGCAGAACCTGGACAAAGTAATCGCCTTTGCCAAAAAAGCCCGAAATGCTGCAGCAGATATTGTATGCTTCCCTGAGTTGAACATTACCGGATACAGTAATCATGTGGATCTTATAGGTGTTGCAGAACCGATTCCAGGCCCAATCAGTGAAGCTCTTTCCAATATAGCAGCTTCGCATGAACTCCTCATCCTGGCCGGCATGGCGGAAAAAGGAAATCATGGCCGGACCTATGCCACCCACATGATCGCCATGCCGGATGGTGACTTGAAAACATACAGAAAAAGTCACATCGCACCACCCGAAAAAGAGATCTACAGTCCAGGAAATACCATTCCGATCTTTACTTTCAAAGAATCTACTTTCGGCATCCAGTTGTGCTATGATACGCACTTCCCTGAACTCAGCACGAAAATGACCATCAAGGGTGCTGAAATCCTTTTTCTACCGCACGCCTCCCCCAGAGGGCTGGCTATAGATAAACACCGGTCATGGATGCGCCATCTGACCGCCAGAGCTTTTGATAACAGCGTCTTTGTGGTTGCATGCAACCAGACGGGTTACAACGGGAAAGGACTTACGTTCCCTGGCAATGCCGTGGTTTTAGATCCAGCCGGAAACATCATCGGACAAAGCCTCAGCAGCAGGGAGACAATGATACTCGTGGATCTCAAGGCCGAGGTCTTTGACAATATCCGCAGCAACCGCATGCATTTTTTCCTCCCCAACAGGAGACCGGAATTATATGAAGTTTAGATTTGAATGCACCGACAATATCCCCCAATCCCCGTTGTAGGGGCAGGCCTTGTGTCTGCCCGTTTTGGCGAATCGATTTCGGTTGCTCGGGCTCCCACAAGGGGCACCCCTACGATGGAAATAAAACCGTGGATGTGATTTGGCCTTATTGTATGTCGTAACCCGCGGATTTTAACGTAACCGTGAGCGGTCGCCCAAATAAGAAATCGGTCATATCGGGTGCTACATTGCCGTTTTCCAGGACTAGCTGTCGAATAGCACTGTCATATTGAATTGCCCCGGTGATCACGTCCTGGGCCTGTTTGCTGAGCACTCCGTGAAAATCCTGGATCGCACGGTTGATCGCATCATGGGCACACTGCTTTTCATGGTCAGCGATGAGCTCCCACAGCCCCTCTATACCGGCAAGAATATCCTGGCGGGTCAATCTGTCCTTTTCATAGACAGCTTCGATATCCCGTGTGTCCCAACATTTCAACAACCGGCACTCAAGGGGCCGATGGTCATATATACTGCAGGATTTATCTCTTTTTTGAAAAAATACACACTCCCATGAAGGGCTTTTACCCTTGATCTTGATAATATCGGAATCGGCTGGTTTGAGCTGTCCCTGAACATTGTCATGAACGAATTCTCCCTTGCGGATGGTGTAAAGATAGCGCGTGTGAATGGTCCCGTTCTCGATGAGGTACCTGTCTTGTATATGAAAGGAGGGGCCTCCTTTTTCACAACATGTACCACAGCGGATGCATTGTGCCTTTGTTCCGGAAGGTCTGTCTTTAATCGGTTGCATGACCGTACCTTTTGATTGTTTTTCTTTAGGAAATCACCCTATATATGCTATACACAACTTCAAACGCCCCGAGGGCTCAGTCAACAACCACCCCTAAAAAGGGCTAATATATCTCACAGAGATCACAGAGCCGCAGAGAAATATTTTCCCCATGATGCGGTTTTGTCTGATCTTCCCTCTAAAAAATCAGACAAAAATAATGGCACTCTGTGTTCTCTGCGGGCTCGAGCGTAAGCGGGCGAGAGGAATAAAATCCCTCTCCTATCCGCAAAGCAAAGCTTGGACCATCAGCTGAGTTGAAGGTTTAAGGACCAATTAAATAGCAACGCCACAGGAGATGTATAGAATGCCAAAACGAACCCGAACCATTCAATGGGAAGATCCGCAGATCAGTTCAAGAGACACAAAAAACATCAGCGGTCTGGACTACCTTTGCGCCATCAGGGATGGCAACATTGCGCGAGCACCGGCAGCCAACCTGGTGGGATATCATATCGTGAACGCCGTTACCGGTCAGGCCGTGTTTGAACTCAAGCCGTCCGAATATCACTACAATCCCTTCTCGACCGTTCACGGCGGCATGCTCTCCACGCTCCTGGACACGGCCATGGCAGCCGCCGTTATGACCGTCCTGCCCGCGGGCAAGGCTTGCTCCACATTGGAATTGAAGGTCAGTTTTATTCGTCCGGTAAGCAGCAGGACGGGGCCGGTAACGGCCAAGGCCAACATTATTCATGCCGGAAATCGGATTGCAACAGTTGAAGGACGTCTTTTCGATGGAAACGAAAAACTGTATGCACACGCCACCAGTACCTGTTTGATTGTTAAAATATAAAATCCCCCAAAAAGGGGGATTTTATATTTTTTTCAAAAGGACGTATTTATGGCAACCCTATAATTGCTCACGGTTATATTTCTGATGCGTCTACAGCAGGATCTGCTTCTTCCACAATCGCAGCTGCCATTTTTTTCAGATTTTCGAATCGCGCTATATACTCTTCTTCAAGTCGTTTGGACAGTTTCTCCGATTCTTCGGGAAAACTTTTCTTCAGGGAAGCGTAGCGAACTTCACCGGAAAGAAACGCCTGGAGACTGCCGTCGGGTTCCTTGGAATCGAGTGTGAAGGGATTCTTGCCTACCTTCCTGAGTTCCGGGTTGTACCGGTAGAGGGGCCAATATCCACTTTTTACAGCCAGATTCATCTCCTCCTGGGCTTTACCCATACCCTTTATGATACCGTGATTGATGCACGGTGCATAGCACATGATCAGCGAAGGACCATTGTAGGCCTCAGCCTCGATCAAAGCCTTCATGAGCTGCTGCTTGTTGGCACCCATGGAGACGTTTGCCACATAGACATAACCATAGGACATGAACATGGATCCCATGTCTTTTTTACTGGTTTTCTTGCCCGAAGCCGCAAACTTGGCCACAGACCCCGTGGGGGTAGCCTTGGAAGACTGTCCACCCGTGTTGGAGTAAACCTCGGTATCGAATACAAAAACGTTGATGTTCTCACCTGAAGCCAGCACGTGGTCGATACCGCCGAAAGAGATGTCATAGGCCGAGCCGTCCCCGACAAAAATCCAGAAAGATTTTTTTGTGAACAACTTGGACATCTCTGCGATTTTCTGCAGGCGACCATCATCAGGGTATTGAGGCAGGAGCGCCTTCAATCGGTCACCGTATTGCTTCGAAGATTCAGAATCATCCATATTGTCCAACCATCCCTGCATAGCGTCTTTCAGATCGGCGTCAGACTGGGTTTCAAGGGCCTGTCCCACCTGCTCTGCCAGGCTGATTCGCTGTTGTTGAATCCCCATGAACATACCGTAGGTAAACTCTGCAGGGTCTTCGAACAGGGAGTTCCCCCAGGTAGGGCCGAATCCGTCCCGGTTGACGCAGTAGGGTACCGCAGGCGCTGAACCGCCCCATATGGAACTGCAGCCGGTGGCATTACCGATAACCATACGCTCACCAAAGAGCTGTGTCAGCAGTTTGGCATAGGGCGTTTCTCCACAGCCGGCACAAGCCCCGGAAAATTCGAGGAGTGGCTGCTGGAACTGGCTGCCCTTGACCGATGTCCGCTTTACCAGGTCATCTCGAACCGGAATCGTCAACGCATATTCATGATTCGAAACCTGAGCCTCGGTCTGGGTTTCGATGGGTCGCATAATCAAGGCCGGTTTTTTGGCCGGACAGATATCAGCACAGTTACCACACCCCAAGCAGTCGAGTGCATTGACCTGTATACGGAACTGATACCCTTTCAATTCCTTGCCCAGGGCATTTTTTGTTTCAAATCCCTGGGGAGCGGCTTCGCACTCTTCGTCTGTCAACACAACCGGGCGGATGGCGGCGTGGGGGCAAACCATGGCACACTGGTTGCACTGGATACAGTTTTCCAGAACCCACTCCGGCACATTGATGGCCACCCCTCTTTTCTCATATTGCGTGGTGGCTACGGGGAAAAGCCCATCCGGTCTGAAGGCGCTCACCGGTAGTTTATCACCCTGCTGTGCCAGCATGGGACGCATGACATTGGTAACAAATTCAGGTTCATCCAGCGTGGTTTCGGCATCGTCCGCCACATCCGCCCATGAATCCGGTATGGTTATCTCCACCAGATTGTCCAGGGTGTTGTCCACGGCGGCATAGTTCATATTGACGATCTTGTCGCCCTTCTTACCAAAAAGAGCCTTGATCTGATCTTTTAAATAATTAATGGCCTCTTCGACGGGGATCACGTTGGCCAGTTTAAAAAACGCTGTCTGCATGATCATGTTGATGCGTCCCCCCAGCCCGATTTCTGCTGCTATTCGGACAGCATCGATGTTATATACTTTGATTTGCTTCCGAGCAATGGTCTGCCGCATGTGCGCCGGCAGTCTGGTCTCCATTTCCTCCACCGTCCAGTTCGAATTGAGCAAAAAGGTGCCGCCTGGCTTGATACCTTCCAACACATCATAAATGTTCACGTAACTCGATTTGTGACAGGCGATATAATCAGCGGCATCGATGAGATACGTCGACTGGATCGGGGTTTGACCAAAGCGGAGATGGGACATGGTCACACCGCCGGACTTTTTAGAATCATAGGCAAAATATGCCTGGGCATACATGTCGGTATTGTCGCCAATGATTTTAATGGCGCTCTTGTTGGCACCCACAGTACCATCCGCCCCCAAGCCCCAGAATTTACACTGGACCGTGCCTTCAGGGGCTACATCAAATCCATCCCCGACGTCCAGGGATGTATGGGTAACATCATCGACAATGCCCACGGTAAAATGATTTTTGGGTTTCTCCTCCTCCAGGTTATCGAATACCGCCTTGACCATGCTGGGATTGAATTCCTTGGAGCTGAGCCCATAGCGGCCATTGACGATAAGGGGAATATTCGCGGCATTTTCCACGTACGCGGTGCAGATATCCTGATAAAGGGGATCTCCCAGGGCGCCTTTTTCTTTTGTCCTGTCCAGAACCGCTATCCGCTGAACTGTTTCAGGGATTGCCTTGAAAAGGTGCTCCGGTGAAAACGGCCGATACAGACGCACTTTGACCAGGCCGACTTTCCGGCCCTGGTTAACGAGGTGGTTGACAACCTCCTCGATGGTTTCACAGGACGACGCCATGGAGACGATCACGTTGGTCGCATCCGGGGCACCGATGTAGTCAAACAATTGATAGGCCCGGCCTGTCAGATCGCTGACTTTTGCCATGTATTGACTGATGATTTGGGGTAGTTTTAAATGATAGGGATTGGAAGCTTCGATTCCTTGGAAATAGACATCCGGGTTCTGGGCCGTGCCCCTCAGCTCCGGGCGTTCCGGATTCACTGCCCTTGCACGGAACTTGGCAATGGCATCCCAGTTCACCAGTTTGGCCATATCCGCATAATCGATCATCTCGATCTTCTGGATTTCGTGAGACGTGCGAAACCCATCGAAGAAATGGGCGACCGGCAAACTTGCCTCGATGGCACTGAGATGCGCCACAAGAGCCAGATCCATGGCCTCTTGGACCGAAGCCGACGCAAGCAGTGCAAATCCGGTCTGTCGGACCGCCATGACATCCTGGTGATCACCGAATATGGACAACGCGTGACCTGCCACGGAACGGGCCGTCACGTGAAAGACACCGGGAAGAATTTCACCTGCGATTTTATACATGTTGGGTATCATCAGGAGAAGGCCCTGTGAGGCCGTAAAGGTGCTCGTCAGTGACCCTGCGGCCAAGGCACCATGAACAGCAGCCGCAGCTCCTGCTTCCGACTGGAGCTGGCGTACCGTCATCTCCTGACCGAAAATATTTTTCAGTCCATTTGCTGCCCATTCGTCACACAACTCTCCCATGGGGGAAGAGGGTGTTATGGGATAAATAGCAGCCGCATCGCTCATGGCATAGGCCACATATGCTGCAGCTGTATTTCCATCGATCGTTTTCATTTTCTTTGTCATAAAATGACTCCTTTATGTTTTATTAGGCCAGGATGGTATTCTTGGCCTCTCTCGTTTTTTACGTTAGCCCAAGTAAAAGAATTTTTTAGATTATATCAACAAAAAAGATTTGTAAAGAACCAATGAAATCGCTACGCGATTTTATTTAACGCGACGGTGTCGCTCTTTTTGATAGTCCAAATTAATTTGATTTTACCCCCAGGGTTTTTTTATGATCATAAACTTATGCGGTTATCTATTAAAGCTCAAGGGATACCACGTACAGAGGTCTGCGGGGGTTCGTTTTAAAGTCGGGCAACTGTCTGAGCTCGTTAGGCGCCGTTAGGCCCGCAGCATAAACTAACTAGTTATAAACTCAACTTTCGGGTTTCACCACAGATAGAGCGAAATGGGTGATCCAATGGCGATTTGCGCTGTTTGAGCCAATTAGGGCACCTTACATCAGCGCATGTCAATGAAAATCCAATATGAAAACACGATCATTTAAAAGCCACGCCTGTTTAGCCATATGGCCAGCGCTGATGTTAGGAGCCCTTGCGGCGAGTTCGCAAAGCGCCAGGGGATTATTCATTTCGCGTTTTCTGAATCCCGAAAGTTGAGTTATAAAGATATGACCGGTCGTTATTTAAGAACAGATTTAAATATGACAAACGCTATACCCCTGATAAAACGCGGATTAACAACCCAGCAGCGCCTCAAAAAAGTCATTCCCCTTGTCGTCAACCAGAATAAACGCCGGAAAATCCTTTACCGTAATCTCAAAGATCGCCTCCATGCCGAGTTCCTCATACGCGAGTACCTTCATGGCTGTGATACAATCCCTGCCAAGTCTGGCAGCCGGTCCACCGATGGAGCCGAGATAAAACCCGCCATTCTCCCTGCATGCATCGGTGACGATTCTGGAACGGTTTCCTTTTGCAAGCATCACAAGAGATCCACCCAGCTTCTGAAAAATGGGCACATAAGGATCCATTCTGGCAGCTGTTGTTGGGCCGAATGAGCCCGAGGCATATCCCGCAGGGGTCTTGGCAGGTCCGGCGTAATAAATAATATGATCTTTGAAATACTGTGGCAATTCACCGCCTTGATCTATATGCTCTTTAAGTTTCGCGTGGGCAATATCCCTGGCAACGATGATCTTGCCGGATAGAAGAAGCGGTGTCCTGACCGGGTACCGGCTCAATTCGGCCCGGATATTAGCCATGGGCTGGTCAAGATCGATGTGTACAGCCGTCTCCCCCGTGGATACCACTTCCGGAAGAAATCTCGACGGATTCGTTTCGAGTTTCTCCAGAAATATACCATCACGCGATATTTTAGCTTTGATATTGCGATCAGCGCTACAGCTGACACCTATCCCCACCGGACAGGACGCCCCGTGTCGCGGCAGCCTGATCACCCGGGTATCCAGACAGAAATACTTCCCGCCGAATTGTGCCCCTATCCCAAGTTCCCGGGACAATGCCTGGATCTCATTCTCGAGTCCCCTATCCCTGAAAGCATGTCCGGCAGGACTTCCCTTTACCGGAAGTCCGTCCAGATAGCCGGCACTTGCCAGTTTGACTGTTTTTAGGTTAGATTCGGCAGACGTGCCCCCCACGACAAATGCCAGGTGATAGGGTGGGCAGGCCGCCGTGCCGAGCATCTTCATTTTGGCCTTCATAAATGCTACCAATGATACCGGGTTCAGGAGAGCCTTGGTTTCCTGGAACAAATAAGTTTTGTTGGCAGATCCGCCCCCCTTGGCCACAAACAGGAATCCGTACGAATCCCCTTTTGTGGCATACAACTCGATCTGGGCCGGGAGATTGCAGAGTGTGTTTTTCTCTTCATACATGGAAAGGGGCGCGTTCTGGGAATAACGTAAATTATTTTTCTGGTAGGCGTTGAACACACCGTATGACAAAGCCTCCTCATCGGAGCCGTCGGTCATGATGCGATGACCCTTTTTCCCCATGACAATGGCGGTGCCGGTATCCTGACACATGGGAAATTCGCCTTCAGATGCAATCACGGCATTCCGAAGCAATTCCAGTGCCACAAATCTGTCATTACTAGACGCCTCGGGATCATCCAGGATGGCGGAAACCTTCTTAAGGTGCGATGTTCTCAGGAGATGGGAAATGTCTCTGAACGCCTCCTCTGAGAGCAATGCCAATGCCTCCGGTTCTATTTTGACAATGTCCCGACCCTCGTGCCGGGTGACCGAAACATGATCAGTGCTCAGTAGACGGTACTCGGTGGTATCTTCCTTCAACGGAAACATCTCTTGGAATTTGAACGTGCTCATACAAGTACTCCTTATTCTAAAATCAGGTTGTTTAGACTGTTAGACTATTAGGCCGTTAGCCGTCACCGGCCTAATAGTCTAACAGTCTAATATGCTACAGTCTATTGGTCTATCGTTTAAAGTGCTGCCCCATTTTCATATATTCCCACAACGGTCCCCTGGCCCCCAGGCGACGAATTTTCTTCTGAAGCTTCCGGTTGATGTTGATCTCCATTCCCGGAAAAATCCAGGTAGGATTTTTTTTTGCGAATGCTTCCACAAAGGGCAAAACCGTATCCTTAATTGCCGGCGACAGGTAAAAACAAGGTTCCAGGAGGTTCTGATCCGCTTGGATGCTGCCTTCTTTTTTGGCCATCTCAAACAACCGTGTTCCGGGAAAAATGCGAATCCCCACCATGCAGACAACAGCAGTAGGCGACATGGAAAGAATGGCATCAAAGGTGCGCTGGACCGTCTCCACGGTTTCACCAGGCCCCCCAATCAAAAGAGAATGACAAAATGACAGCCCCGAACTGCGGCAAATCTCGGAAGCCCGATTCATTTCTTCCAGAGTGAATGACTTACCCATCTGTTTCAGCATGAAAGGATCTGCTGCATCGCTCCCGAACTCGATACCGCTACATCCCGAATCTCGCATCAACTCCACAAGCCTGGGCTGAATAAACTTGGGGTTGGCATAACCACTCCACTTGATTTTTAAATTCCTTCTTATGATTTCATGGCAGACAAACTGTGCATGTTCCACAGGAAAGTTGAATTCATTGTCCACGATAAACACATTGTTTATACCGAATTCAATCAAAGATTCAATTTCATCACAGATCCCTTTAGGGCTTCTCAAGCGTACATTTCGCCCCTCGATAATGGGATAGGTGCAGTAAATGCAGTTGAACGGACACCCTCTTTTGGTCTGCAGATTACCCATGCCGCCGAATTCCAGATAGGCAACATTGTCGAGCCTTGATCGGTCAGGAGCCGGATGTTCATCCAGTTTTTGGATAACACCGACATCCTGATCCCGCATGATGCACTTTTCCAGGCGTTTTCCTGTCTCCTGCACTGCTTCGATGCGCTCCAGAAGCTTGATGATGGCCAACTCCCCTTCCCCCACAATACCAAAATCAGCATCCAGATAGGCAAATATCTCATTCGGCATCAGGGAAAAAGCACTCCCGCCCAAGACGATCCTGCTGTCCGAATATCGCCGAATGATGTCCACCACCTCCCGGTAAAACGGCAGATACGATGTGTAATGGGGATAGCTGACATTGTCCAGATTTCTGAGGGAAAGGCCAATGAGATCGGGTCGGTATGATGCAATTTCAGCCGATAATTCAGCCTCCACATCCGTGACAAAACATAGGTCCAGAATGCGATGATCAATTCCCTGCCTTTTGAGGGCGGCGGCAATATACGCAAGGCCCAGCGGGAAAATCGGATCCGGCAGAAATTCAACATTCGGGGATATCAAAAGCAGTTTCATCATGGCATCGGTATACCGGTTTCGGCATGGTTGTCAAGCTGTCCTGTATTTCTGCCTGCTCGTTGAAGTCGTTTTCATTACTTTGTTTGCATATATTTAAAAAAGTAATGAAACCTTACTTGACATGTCCAAAATGATAATTAAATTTATTTCAACAACCAATGGAATACAAATTCCACTTCATCAATCAATTATTTCAGGAGGTGTAACAATGGAACTCGTCAGATGGAATCCCATGCAGGACATGTTTGGCCAGCAGCATCGAATAAATCGCCTTATGAATGATTTTTTCTTGCCGGCGCAAAATTCCAACCAGGAAGACTCTCTGTGGGATTGGAACCCAAGCGTGGACATTTATGACAAGGATGATCACATCGTGCTAAAAGCGGAGCTTCCCGGTGTGGACAAGGAACACATCGAAGTCGATGTCAAGGACAGAGTACTGACATTGAAAGGAGAAAGGTCCCTGGACAATGAGGTCAAGGAAGACAGCTATTTTCGCCGGGAAAGATTCTTTGGAAAGTTCGAAAGACGCTTCATTCTGCCTGTGAGTGTGAATGCCGAGGACATCAAGGCAGCTTACAAAAACGGCCTGCTGGAGGTCGAAATCCCGAAACCAATAGATAGCAAACCCAAACAGGTCACGGTTCACTAACGCATTTACCCCTGCATCAACGGGGCGGCTGGTAGTTAATACTCCGGCAATTAAATAGCTTAAAGTTATCATTCCCGCGTGCCTGCCCCTTCGAAGGAAGGGGGCGGGAATCCAGAAAAACACTGGATGCCGGATCAAGTCCGGCATGACGGGTTTGCATATTTAGTTGCCAGGTTAATACCGCCCCGTTGACTGCAATATCCCCTTTTGATCCCTCCCACTTTTATAACCGAGTTGATACCAGAACCCGAATTTTCTAGGGAAGTATAGACTTTGTATTTGAAATGTGATTTAGTTTTTACACTATTATTCTTCAAATTGTGAAAATAAGAACCGGTTTTGATTCACTACGACCATGTGATTTTGAACCATAAAAGGAAAGGAGATGCTATGAAAAAATTATTGTTCATCCTGGGTCTTAGTCTGGTTTTTGTTATGGGGGTCACAACCACTTACGCACAGGTGAAAAACCCGGACACATTCGTCCTGGCGGATATCGGATCTGTGGAAACACTGGATCCGGCCAAGGTCTATGACAATGCAGGCGCTGCTAAACTGTATACCATCTACCAGAATCTGATTTTCTTCAAAGACCCCTATACCGACCAATACTCACCCATTCTGGCCACTCAGGTACCATCTGTGGAAAACGGTGGCATTTCCGCCGATGGTAAAACCTACACATTTACCATTCGCAAGGGTGTAAAATTTCATGAAGGCGGTGATCTGACGCCCGAGGATGTGGTGTATTCTTTTAAACGGGCGATGATCAGCGATCCCGCTGGTGGCCCCATGTGGATGATGCTGGAAGCGCTCACCGGCTCAGACACCACACGGAACGACGACAAGTTTGTTCCCGACATTTTCGAAAAAATCGACAAGGCTGTGGAAGCCAAGGGAGACAAGGTGATTCTTCACCTGCCCAAGGCTTATCCACCCTTGCTGGGCATCCTCTGCTATTCCGCGGCCGCGGTTCTTGACAAGGAATGGGCCATTGCCAATGGGTGCTGGGACGGCAACATCGCCAATGCCGCCAAATACAACAAACCGGCCGAAGGCAAAGAACCCCTGCGGGCCATAGCAAACGGTACCGGACCTTATACTCTGAGACTCTGGGAAACATCCAAGCAGTTTGTGTTTGAACGGTTCGACGGATACTGGGGTCCCAAAGCCAAGATCAAGACCGCCATTGTCAAATATGTTCCCGAGCATGCCACCCGTATGTTGATGCTCAAGGCAGGCGATGCCGACCGTATCCATGTGGGCAAGACTTTTCTGCATGAAGTCGAAGGCATGAAAGGCGTCAAGATTACGAAACTTCCCCAGTTGGCGGTCACCGGTGCACTGTTTTGCCAGAAGATCGATCCTACGGGCAACCCCAGCATCGGAAGCGGAAAACTGGATGGTGACGGCATTCCACCCGATTTTTTCAGTGATATCAATGTACGCAAGGCCTTCATGCACGCCTATGACGCCGATACCTTTCTCAAAGAAGTGCTGAACGGCCTGGGCTCCCTCCCGGGAACACCCCTGATTAAGGGACTGGCATATAAAAAACAGATGCCTATGTACGCATTCGATCTGAAAAAATCTGAAGCATACATGAAGAAAGCCTGGGGGGGTAAGGTCTGGGAAAAGGGTTTCAAGATGATCATTACCCACAATACCGGCCGGGAAGAACGGGAAGCCGCAGCCCTGATGTTGAAAGAAAATATCGAATCCTTGAATCCCAAATTCCGAATCGAGGTTCGCAATGTGGATTGGAAGGATTATATGCCGGCCATCCGTCAGTTCCAGTATCCCATTTTCATCATTGGATGGGGGGCCGACTATCCGGATCCCCACAACTTCATGTATCCCTACATGAGCTCCAACGGGACATACGGTAAATACATGGGATATAATAATCCTGACGTAGACAAACTTCTTAAAGCGGGGATTGAAAACGTCGAGCCGGATAAACGAGCTGCAGCTTACGACAAGCTGCAAACCATCTGGTACGAAGATGCCCTGGGCATCGCTCTGTTTCAACCGCTAGAGCTGTTTGTCTATCGTGACTATGTGAAAGGGTACAACCGGAATCCGATGTTTTCGCAAACCGTTGAATTTTTCTGGAACATTAACAAATAAATTATAAATTCGTTACACGAATTTATTAATCGCGACGTTGTCGCTCTTTAAGAAAAGCTCTTAACCCAGTTTGATTTTTACCTGCCATGCAAATGGCAGGTAAAAATCAAAACCCAGATATCTATAAAGCTCAAGTGATGCCAAATGGAGGTCTGCGAATGTTCGGTTTGAAGCCGGGCAACTGTTTGAGGGCTTTAGGAACCGTTGGGACCGCCGCTTTAATGAACAGGGTTGTCGCTGCATAACTGATTTCTATGATTGAGTTTATTTCAAGGTTATGGGCAGCGGTGGCCCTTACGGAGCCTTAAGCACGAGTTTTGGCCGGTTTCAAACCGAATATCCGCAGACCGGCCAAACGACCCAACTTGAATTTTGTGAACAACCAGTCAATCCAATTCTAACGTACCGGGCTTCCTTGACAACTTATATTATTCGAAGATTTCTATTTTTACTTTTTGTCCTTTTCGGCGTTTCGGTTCTGATTTTTTCAATTCTCATGACCTTCAGCCCGGAACGCAGGGCTATGGCCTATGTCAAATCCCCCCAGCAGGTAAAGGACCTTCCCATTATTGTCAAGCAGCTTGGGCTGGACGATCCGTTCCATATTCAATATGTTCGATGGATACATCAGGTTTCCTCGGGTAATTGGGGCTATTCCTTTGTGGCGGCCATGCCGGTCTGGGACGCGTTCTGGTATTACTTTCCCATCACCCTGGAACTCAATCTGTATACCATACCGATTATCATCATTTTCGGCATATGGCTGGGAACGGTATCCGGTATCTACCGGGATACCTGGGTAGATCATTCCACACGCATATTCGCCATTGTCGGCTGGTCCATGCCCACCTTTTTATTTGCTTTGATTATCCTGATGATTCTGTACGGTTATTTCAATATTTTCCCTCCGGGTATCATCGACGACGGGTTCAACGTCTGGATTCATGAAAATCCCGATCAGTTCAAACGCTATACCTATTTATATACAATCGATGGTCTTTTGAACGGGAGGCTGGACATCGCACTCGATGCACTTTCGCGTCTTGTGATGCCGGTCTTTACCCAGGTCGTAGTCGTTGTAGCCATATTGTTGCGGGTAATGCGTTCCAGCATGATTGAAGAAATCTCGAAGGATTATATCACCACCGCCCTGGCCAAGGGCGCAGACCACCATACCATTTACTTCAAACACGCACGCAAAAATGCATTGATTCCGGTCGTAACGGTGGCCGGCTGGCTGGTGGCATATTCCATGGAGGGCAGCATCGCAGTAGAGTACATCTTCAACCGACAGGGTATCGGGTGGTGGCTGGCAAACGCCGCCATCTCGTTAGACCTGCCTGTATTAATGGGTATCTGCCTGTTTTTCGGATTGGTGTATGTGATCATTAATCTCGTCTTGGATATCCTCTATGCCTATATTGATCCGAGGATAAGGCTCAACTGATGAGGATGGTATGAATAAAAAACAGCATCCCCGTATCAGAGAACTGAAATTTACCCTGCGCAGAATTTTCAAAAACCCGTCTGCCATCATCGGTTTTTCGCTTCTGTTCATTTTTGTAGCAGTGGCTGTACTGGCACCCTACATCGCACCGCCAAAATATGCCCACAACCCTTACCTGATGCCCCATAAAGGCTATTCCCAAACGCCAAAACCACCAAGTTCGGACAATATTTTCGGCACCACCTCGGGCCAGTACGATATTTTTTACGGTGCGGTATGGGGAACACGAACGGCATTTAAGATCGGTATGTTTGTCATCGGTTTTGCTTTGATAATCGGTGTTTCACTGGGAATTATATCGGGATACTACGGCGGGATCATCGATGAAATCATCATGCGCATGGTGGATATCATTTTTGCTGTACCGCTGCTGGTACTCACCATGGCCATCGTTGTTGCCTTCGGCAGGGGGCTGGATAAGGTTATGATTGCCCTGGCTCTCATAAAATGGAGAGATTACGTCCGCGTCATGCGATCCAGTATTTTAACCCTGCGGGAACTCGATTATGTCCAGGCAGCCCGTGTCATGGGCGTCTCCAATTTCACCATCATGAGAAAACATATCCTGCCCAACGGGATATACCCTGTGCTGGTCATGGCCTCCATGGATATCGGGTCCATGGTGATTGTTGCTGCGTTCATGAGCTTTATAGGCCTGGGCGCTCCCAAGGGATACGCAGATTGGGGCCAGATGGTCGCTTTGGCCCGCAATTATATCGTCGGACCGGCCGACGATCCCCTTAAGTACTGGCATGCCATCGCCATACCCGGGGCTTGTATTGTGCTCTTTGTCCTGGCCTGGAACCTGATCGGCGACGCGCTGCGAGACGCTTTCGATCCCAAGCAGAGAAGGCGATAGAATATTGTTCATTGAGTTTTTTGGGTTTCTTGGGTTCATTGGGTTGTTGAACAGCATAGACGTTCACAGCCTTTAACCGGCCCCGATAGGCAACCCAAGAAACACAATGAACACAACGAACCAAAAAAACAAGTAACTATGCCCAAACTCATCGAAACCATTGACCTGGTAACCAATTTTTATACCCATGAGGGTGTCGTGAAGGCCCTGGACAAGGTTAGCCTTTCTGTAGATCATGGTTGCACGTTTGGTCTGGTGGGTGAATCCGGCTGTGGAAAAAGCGTCACCGTTCGTTCCATGATGCGCATTATCCAGGAACCGGGAAAAATAGACGGCGGCCAGGTTCTGTTCTATCCGGAGAACAACGGAAGTGATGCGGTAATCGATCTCCTTCAACAATCCGAAACCGTCATGAAGGGGTTACGGGGAGATAAAATCTCCATGATTTTTCAAGAACCCAATGCAGCATTGAACCCCATCATGAGCATCGGTGAGCAGGTTGCAGAGAGTTTTCTCTTTCATCGCAAGAAGGAGATGTGCCAACAAATATTGATGGATATGGATACTTCCATCTCAAAGACCCATCCATTGAAATTTTTTCTGAAAGCACTTTACAGACTCGCTGCGGTCCGCCCGGAAGCTTTGATCCTGAAGCTGTTCAGCAAAACACCCCTGCTCAAGTACTGGGAAACCAGATTAAAAAAAGAGGCCATGAGACGCGCTGTTGAAATGATTGCCAAGCTCAGTATTCCCCATGCCGAAGATATCGCCCAGAGCTATCCGCACAATCTTTCCGGTGGCATGAAGCAGCGTATCGTTATCGCTATAGCACTGGCCTGCAATCCTTTGTTGCTCATTGCCGATGAAGCCACTTCCAACCTCGATGTTACGATTCAGGCTCAGATTCTGGATCTTCTAAAGGATCTCAAACAGAACGTCATTTCGTCGATACTCCTGATTACTCATGATTTGGGGATTGTCGCTGAAACCTGTGACCGTGTAGGTGTGATGTATGCCGGGAACCTGTGTGAAGTAGCCGATGTTAAAGATCTGTTCAACAAACCCCGGCATCCATATACCCGCGCATTGCTCAATGCCGTTCCCCGATTTTCCAATGAGGGGAAGCTTCAGAGCATCGAGGGAAATGTTCCGAACCTCGTTAACCCACCATCCGGATGCCGGTTTCACCCGCGTTGCAGGGATGCCAGGGCAATTTGTAAAGAATCATTTCCTATAACCAAAGAGATTGGGAAAAATCACCAGGTTGCATGCTTTTTATATACGGAAAGGCCACGAAGCCTATAAACTTAGTGCGCTTATGCAAAAAATTATTGAACTGAAAAACCTGAAAAAATATTATCCTGTATTAGGTGGTGTATTTCGAAGGCAGGTGGATGCCGTCAAGGCTCTGGACGGTGTTGACCTGGATATATACAGAGGCGAATGCCTTGGTCTTGTGGGAGAATCGGGTTGCGGCAAAACCACCACAGGCAAAGCCATTGTCCGGCTGCACAAGCCCACGGATGGTAAAATTGTTTATTATCCGTCAGAGGGGAACGCCACCTCCGGGACCGACATCACCAAAATTCCCATAAAATCATTGAAACGACTGGGGATACGCAGCAAACTGCAAATGGTGTTTCAGGACCCCACCACATCATTGAATCCCCGCATGCTGATAAAAAACATCATTGCCGAGCCATTGAAAGCACAACACCTTTTCAGCGGTCGTGAGCTGGGAAATCGCGTGATGGAACTGTTGAACCTGGTCGGCCTGACAAAAGATCATTACCTGCGGTACCCGCATGAATTCTCAGGGGGACAACGGCAACGTATCGCCGTAGCACGCGCCATCGCCACAAATCCGGAATTTCTGGTTCTTGATGAGCCGACTTCCGCCCTGGATGTATCGGTCCAGGCCCAGATACTCAACCTCCTGCATGAATTACAACTGAAACTTAATTTGACCTATCTATTTGTGACCCACCACCTGCTGGTTGTCAAATACATCAGCCATCGACTGGCTGTCATGTATCTCGGGAAAATTGTGGAAATTGCCAAAACCGGTGACATTTTCAGCCGGCCACGCCACCCATACACCCATGCGCTGCTCTCGGGTATCCCCGTTCCCGACATAGAACATAAGCAAAAGCGGATCGTTCTATCCGGTGATGTGCCCAGCCCTTTAAATCCGCCGGCAGGGTGCCGATTTCATACCCGTTGCCCGTTTGTTATCGATCTGTGCCGACACCAGGACCCGGTTCTGGAAGATACTGGTGACGGCCATCGGGTTGCCTGCCATCGACAGACCGAAATTGAAAAATTGACCCATGACCTGTTTGGGGAAAACAAACATCACGGTGGTTCTGGATACCCATGAAGACTTCTCTCGATTGCATCCCATGTTTTGTGCGCCAGGCTCTGGAAGCCGCCAGATTGGTATCATCGAACGTCGCTACTCATGAAAAAATTCTGCGTCAGGTGTTGCGTTGGTCCTGCGATATAGACATGAATCAACCACCCCCGGTCATGGGACAACGAATTCATCGATTTCTCCGGGAAATTGTTAATATTAAGGACCCTTACCACGATGTAAAAGCTCGCCAGAACCGCATGGCCATGAATCTCCTTCCCGAAATGAAATCCAAGGTTGAAGCCTCATCAAATCCATTGCTGGCGGCAGTGCGCTTGGCCATCGCCGGAAATGCAATTGACTTGGGAGCCAATAGCCATGTAACAGAATCGACCCTTTTAAAATCGATCCGCCAAGCCCTGACAACACCTTTCATTGGAGATAAAAACGCATTTTTAAAAGCTGTGACTGAGGCCAAACGCATCCTCTACCTAGCCGACAACGCGGGTGAAATCGTCTTTGATCGCCTGCTCATCGAAAAACTTGAACCAAAGCGCGTAGTCGTGGCGGTACGCGGTGCGCCCATTATTAATGATGCCACCATTACTGATGCGCATACCGTCGGCCTTCATGAAATCGTCCAAGTCATCGACAACGGTTCCGATGCGCCGGGCACACTGCTTAATGATTGTAGTGAAGATTTCAAGCAACATTTCTTAGAGGCCGACCTGATCCTCGCCAAAGGACAAGGGAACTTCGAGACCCTCAGCAATGAACCCTATCCCATCATTTTTCTTTTTCAGGCAAAGTGTCCGGTCATTGCAACGCATGCCCACGTACCGATTGGAACCCTCGTGGTGACACAGTCTCGTTACAAAAGACTACCATACGGAGAAGAATCATGAGTACTGTAAAAAATTGCGATTCTCACCGACAACCATGCTCTTGAAGAATTTACCACCGAATATGTCACGATAACAATTTGAGAAAAGGAAGATATAAATGAATAGTTCCATAGAAAATGAATGTGAAGATTTGACAGTTACCATCCCGTGTGAACTCGCAGACCGGATCCGTAAATATGGAGAGGCCACAGCTGCCGATCTAAACGCCATCATGATCGAAGCGCTGGATGCATTCTTAAGGGACTCGAAGCAGTAAACTGCACAGTCAACGTCGGGATCTATTTGGAAAATATAATGGCGGCTGTCCCCCCCCCAAACGTGGTGCTGGTCATCAACGCCTTGTCGATTGTTCCACGTTGACAGGGTCCCCACTCTATGGGCATTTCTTCTGCCATTCTCAACTTCGAAATGGAAATCGCCGGCAGAGAAATCTGGTGATACAAACTGAGTAGAATGGCTGCAGCGCGCGTGGTTCCTGCGGCGCCAAAATCTCCTATCAGGTATTTTAACGGTGATATCCACATATCTCTGTTGGAACACTGAAGACAGCTTTCGATTTGTTCAAGCTCCATGATATCCAAATCTTTAGCGTAATTGGCCGACACGCTGACATGGTCGATGTCGACCGGTTGAATTCCGGCTTTTTCCATGGAACGGACGATAGCCCTGGCCATCTGCCGCCCATCTTTTGCATAGTGGCCCATGGCGGAAACGTCTCCCGCAATGATGCTTGCCTCCAGGCTGCCATAAATTTTTGCGCCTCTTTGCCTGGCCGATTCGCTCCTTTCCATGATGAGCACTGCCGCACCTTCCCCCAGAATTAATCCGCCGCCGGGTTTTGGTTGGATGTCTTCTCCCTTGTTCACCCGAATTTTATTCAGCCCACCTACGGCATCGTAGCAGCCAAAAAGAATTTCCGACAACTCCTCTGCACCACCTAACAGAACCACATCCACGACGTTTCCATCCAAAAGAGACCTGGCATAGGCCATGCCTGTTTCGGCTGAAATTTCATTCTGGCAAAGTGTGGCGTTTGGTCCCTGGATCTTGTGGTAAATCGAAATATGGCTGGCTGGCGCATTGGGAACTGTTTCAGGAAAAAGCAAGGGTTGCGCACCCCGGGGACCGTCTGCGAGCAAGCTGCGATAAAACCCGTCCACATGGGAACTGCTGCCATAGGACGTCCCCATGACCACGGCCACCCGCTCCCTGTTCATCCTGTCCAGGCAAAGCCCACTGTCATCGACAGCCTCGATGCTTGCAGCAACAGCCATCCTCGAAATACGGCTCATCCGACGGTAGGTCATGGGTGACATGAAGCCGGCCGGCGTGAAATCGACGACACATGCCGCCACGTTCGAGCTATACGGCTCTGTATCGAAGGTGGTGATCTGTTTGACACCGGACCGCGCCGCCAGGCACCCTTCCCAGAAAGCTTCCCGTCCGATACCCAAAGAACTGATCACGCCGATGCCGGTGATACTGATTGAAGTCATGTGTTAGTTCAATCCGTTAATTATGGAACCCCACGGGTAAACCCGTGGTCCCATTAAAATATCCGTCTTCGCCTTCGGCTACGCCGCGGTTATCCGCCTTGCCTAAGGGGTGACATCGCGCCGTAGCAATTAACTTTTGCTTTTGCATTCATCCACGGGCA
>Ga0190293_1000035_pt1 | contig 50232 bp, 48 predicted proteins | sample 48693001_MG_FD_161671 | JGI IMG/M metagenome (GOLD analysis project Ga0190293, IMG submission 161671) | Hydrothermal vent microbial mat bacterial communities from Southern Trench, Guaymas Basin, Mexico - 4869-30-0-1_MG | ecosystem: Environmental > Aquatic > Marine > Hydrothermal vents >...
ATTACAACATTTGAGTTTTTTAAAATAACTTCCAAAAAAAGAAGATGAGAACTATGGTAAATCCCGGAAGGTCTAAAACAGCTTTTTCAATGCAATATAGGGGTTTTATAGAATTTCTCGTTGGGAATTCCCCCTAAATGTTTAATACTACCCTACATATGGGGTAAGGGTGCACGCGTGCACCTTTTTTAGACACTATATGTGGAATCCCTGATGATAAATTATTTAGGTTTTACTCAACTTTTTCACTTCTGCTTTCAGCTTTTCATTCTCATCGAACAATTCTTTCATCCTTAATTCCCGGTCAACTATTGCTTTGAAAAAACTTTCGAGATCATCTACTTTCTCTTTTAATTCTTTTGTCTTCTCAGCAACTTGTATCTCCAAATTTTCTTTCAAATCTAGCACCTTTTGCTCAGCATTTTTCCGTTTTGTGATGTCTTCGGATATTGTAACAAAATACTCACTTTCTGTACTATAAGCACTAATTGAATAGTATTTATTTAATGCTTTGTAAGCGTTTAATCGCTTCTTAAGGAATAATACAGAGTTATAATTATTTTTTCAAGTCAGCTTTGTGAACATTCATGGGCAGCAGATTGAAAATATCCTCTGAGGATTTTGCATAGGGATATTTTTCAAATAAATGCCGAAGATATCTGGATGGTTCCAATCCATTGGCTTTTGCAGTTTCGATCAAGCTGTAAAATGAAGCACTTGCTCTGGCTCCTTCGGGCGAGACAGAGAATAACCAGTTTTTCCTTCCGATAACAAAGGGACGGATTGCATTTTCAATCAGATTATTGTCCATTCTAACAAACCCGGTATCAAGATATTTAACTAATCTCGGCCACTGAGACAGAGTATAACCAAAAGCTTTCCCGAGAAGACTTTGCGGTGGAATAACAGGAGCATTTTCTTTTAACCATATTTCAAATTTATCTATTATCGGTTTTGATCTTTCTATTCTTACTGTTAAGATCTGTTCTTCATCATATCCTTTGTTTTTTGCCTCCCGTTCAATTAAGTACAGGTCCCTGATCACAGACAGAGCATGATTGGCTTTCCCTTTCCTCATATTCTTTGAACCGGTCGCCTTAACTACATCATTAAATTTCCTTCTTACATGGGCCCAGCAGCCGCAGTGGGATATTCCCTGTTTGCTATCCAGAAAATTATATCCGGCATAACCATCCGTCTGGACATAACCCTCATAGTCAGATAAAAACTCTTCAGCTATTTTTCCACTCCGGCTCGGTGCATAATGGTAGTACAACCCGGGTACTCCCGGCATACCACCCAGAAAAACCCAGGCATAAGATTTGGACTGAGGTTTTCTCCCGGGCTCAGATAACACCTGAACAGTGGTCTCATCAATATTGATCAAAGGGCCGGATAATATATATAACCTCAGCATCTCAAGCAATGGTTTTAACCGATCAGAAACTTTTATAGCCCAATTACACATATTAGAACGGTTTATTTCAACTCCATATCTCTTAAACTGCTGCTCCTGCCGGTAAAAAGGCAGAGCATCACAAAATTTACTGATAAAAATATGAGTTAACAAACTCGGAGTTGTTATACTCTTCGGGATCATGGAAGGTGGAACAGGAGCTATACTAACCGTTTCCCCTTCATCTTCTAATCCTTCACACTCCCTGCAGGCATATTTAGGCCTGATGTGTTTCTCAACCCATAATTTTGCCGGTTCTATCTGTAATTTTTCAGAAGTTTCTTCACCAATACAGCTTTTCTCACTACCGCATTCACATTTTTTATCTTCATCTGATATATCATGAACAACTTCAACTCTCGGAAGATCCTCAGGAATTGGTTTTCTCCCGGATCTCTTCCGTTTATGCTCTTTTATGGTCAGATCTTCAGGAACCTCTTCCTGTTCTGCTTCTATTGATTTGATATCTTCAAACAGGAGGTTCCCAATATCATCTGTTTCATCCTGATACCTTTCTGATATACGGGCATACATTTTCAGTCTGATCAGGCGAAGTTGTTCACGGAGAAATTCATTTTCCTGCTCAACTCCTTCAAACTTTTTATTAAGATTTATTAATATTTTCTGGAGTTCTGAAACGTTGTCTGGCAGGTCTTTTTTGCCCTCTTTGAACATAATAAAGTATAGCATAATAACCACTAAAAGTATAGTTGAAAATTTAATTATATAGCCCTTTTTAACTGATAATCTCATATCTTTCAGACTCATATGCACGCTGTTGTTTGATCTCCAATCCTTCAAGTAACCAGGATAGTTCACGGGTTCCGATCTCAAGAACTTCTTCTGTATCCTGCGGCCATCTGAATAACTCTTTTTCCAATCTCTTATACCAGAGACAAAATCCATTCCGGTCCCAATATAAAATTTTCAGAATATTACGTCTTCTGTTGCAGAATACAAAAAGATGACCGGAAAAAGGATCCTTACCGATATGTTCAGATATCATTATTGATAATCCGTTCACTGCTTTACGCATATCAGTTTTTCCAAGAACAAGATAAACCTTTACTCCCGTTTCCGGAAAAAACATTAAATGCTCTTCAGGGCCTTTATGATCCCGGTTAATGAATCTAAAGAGATATAGGGATCAAATTCCATTGTGAACTCACCGAAGCTGATCTTTATCTCTGAAGAGTTCTCCTTTGGTCTTATCAATGAGTTGATGTTGAGCTTATCTTTTAACTGAACTACCCGAGCATTATTGTTCTTACGCTCCTTTTTAAGCTGCTTTCTCCAGTTTATAAATGTCAGATACTTTATTCCGTTCCTTAAACAATATTCTTTCTGCGATAAATCACTCCTCTCCCAGGATTCCATATGAAACTGCCATTTCTCACGGTTTTGTCTTCTCTTTGATACGGACATCTCAAATTCCTCCTTCATATTATCTCAAAGGAATAGTTTGACTCAGATTATTTATGAAAGGAAGATGCGGTTATTTAAACGCTTACAAATATCCCTTTGACCCACCCATTGACATAATACCATTCTCAGATTAAATATTCCTCTTTATTGCCAGTTTCCTTTATGTTAAATATCAAAATATATTTACAAAAAGTGTGTCACATTTTGTGTCATGTTTTGGTTCGTTTCAGTGCATTTAATACATTTAATTGGTTTAATCCACTTAATCAAAAGTGAATTAAAACGTGCAATATAGCGGGATAAACCCGCTATACCTGCACTTTTTGACTATCAGTTGATTTTCTTATGTTTGGTTTTTGCCCCCTCGATTCGGGGATTTTACGTAGTCCGTTGCGTCTGCCAATTCTACTATTCCTTTTATTGATCAAAGAAGGGATGAAGACCAATGAGTGAAAATCTAACTCTAAAAGTGGTACAATAAATGGGGGCAGGTCACTATTTACTTTACAGTTCCTTAATTTTTCAATGTTATTTTTAACGACCATGCGTGTAAGCAAGGAATTTCGTCAATTGTAAGTTTAGGAATTTCAATTTTTTGCTTATTTGCTTTAGTAAGTTCCCACTTAATTGTTCCATTGTACCCTAAAAGGCTTACATTTTTTACATCTTTTTCTGTTAATAAATCTATTTCTATATCATCATTCCATTTTGTGAAAATACAGAATATTTCATTTTTTTTTGATGTAAAATATAAGTTTTGGTCCTTAGTTTTTAAGTTAGAAACAGTATGTTTTTTAGTTTCGTAAATAGCCTCCTTATTAACTTCTAACCAGTTACCAATATCTAACAACCTCTCCTGCATGACAACAGGGATACGTCCATCAGCAGTCGGGCCGACATTGAGCAGTAAATTACCGCCTCTGCTCACAATGTCAATCAATTCTAAAATTAACTCTTTTGATGAGGAATAGTCTTCTGCATTTTCAGCTCTGTTAAAACCGTATGAACCGCCTATTCCTCTGCTTTCTTCCCAAGGTTTAGAAAACTCACCGTTATCTGCATCTTTGTACTCGCTCGAATAATAATCACCATGTTTACCGGGCATCCCTTTAAAAAATCTATCATTTACAACAACTTCATTTTTACAAGGCGATTCATTATAAAGCCAGGCTAAAAATTCTTTTGTTTTCCAGAATTCTTCATCATAAACCCATTCACCTGCATCAGAAAAAATCAGGCTTGGTTTATATTTTACCACCAACTCTTTAAGTTGGGGGAGTAATATTTCATCTCTATAATCTTCAGGTTCCAAGCCGTATTTTTCAACAAATCCTTCTCTGATAAAGTATTCAGATTTATCTTTTTTTCGCGGAATACTTTCCCAATCAGGAATGGAGTAATAAAAGCCCATTTTCAAACCTGACTTTTTTACTGATGCAGATAAGTCTCCTAAAAGATCACGTCTGGATCCTGTTTCTCCAGAGTTCCAATCCTTTTTATGCTTATTTTCGGTAGGCCAAAGACAAAAACCATCGTGATGTTTTGAAGTTAGTACAACATATTTTGCACCGGCGCTTTTAAATAATTCAGCCCATTTATCAGGATTAAACAACTCTGCTTTAAACATTGAAGCAAAATCCCGGTATTCAAAATCCTCTCCATAATTCCTTTTATGGAAATCATATCCTCCATTTTTTTTATTATCCATCACCCTGGCATAATACCATTCTGCATAAGAGGCATATCGTGCAGATTCTACCTTGCGCCAAGAAGGGACAGAATAAACACCCCAATGAATAAATATTCCGAATTTTGCATCTTGAAACCAAGCGGGAATTGGGCGAGTATCCAAAGATTGCCATGTGTTTTGATAGTTTTGTGCTTTAACCGAAAATAAAAGTAGTAAAATTAAGCCGATGATTAATAAGATGTTTTTTTTCATAAAATTGACCTGCCCCGATTTAGTGTACCACTTTTAAAGTTAGTAATACAACATTTTGGACCTCACTTCTCTTCAGTCAAATATAAACATTTTGTAAGCAAATTTACTCTCTCTGGAGAGATTAAATTCGCTTACCAATAATTTGATTATCAAAAAAATAAAATTTATTTTTGAGATTTCCTTTTATTCATTCTATATATGTAATAGAAGTAAAAACGGGGTAGAGGGAAATGAAAAAATTAGTATTTATTAATTTTATTTTTTTTGTCTTATTTGGTTTGATATTTTCTCAGAGTATTATTATAACATCGCCACATGCAGGAGATACGTGGTATAAGGGACATGCATATAATATTACCTGGAATTCAAGTGGTATTCCTGCATCAACCAATATGAAGATCAATATCTTTAAGAATTCGATTAATACTGCAAATTTTATTGAGCAGATTACAACTATAAATGATGGAAGTGAAAATTGGCTCATTGGAACTGGTTATGTAACTGGTACATTCTATATCAGAATAAAAACTTCTGACAATGCAGTGCATGGAGATAGCGATGGGTTTTCAGTAAAGAAAAAATTCACGTTATTGCCTGTTAACAATTTAAAAAGGCAACATATTCCACTTTGTACAATAAAGGAGGTAAATTCTATTTTTACAACCTCAGATAAAGTTACATTCCGAGTAAAATATTCTTTTTCTCCAACTGCTTCTATTTCTATAGTTGATCGCCCGGCACGTTATCGCCTTGTTGCGTACATACCCAATTCAAAAAGTGCTGGTAGACTATATTTTTCTTGCACAACTTCACCTTTTCAAGGAATTCCGATAGGGCAGGAGAAAACATACATAATTGATGTTATTTATAGTTCAGATCTTAACCAGCCACCAATATTTAAGAGTGGAACTGCAGAATTTGTTATTTTTAGTATATATAACAGTGAAAATCCAGTTTGTTCAAAGAAAATTGATTTTTATCACGAGTGGCATCATTAAAAAGTGAGATTTTTCTCTAAAAAGTTGTATATAATAATATTGTATGAAAAATGGAAAGGCAAGAAAAAATAGTAAGACCCATTAAACATTTAATTGGAAATATTTAGTATATTTATGCTTTTTTCAATAAAATCATGGAAGTAACTTCTAAATTCATCATTTCACAGGATTTGTATGAAATGATATTAAAAAGTGCTACTTAATTAATTGTTTTACATTGAGATGTGAACCAATTATCAAAATTGAGTCATCTTTATTAAATTCATATTCAGGCGTAGGAAATATCAATTCTTTCTCTTCATTATCTTCATCCTTTCCACCCTGCTTGATCAAAATAACTTCAATTCCATATCTATCACGAATATTTATCTCTTTTAAAGTTTTATTTATAAATTCATCCGGTACGTGGATTTCTGAAAGGATTTTCCCATCCCTTAATGATATTTGCTTATATTCGGGAATCAAATTTATATAACTTGAAAATGAAGTTACCATATCACGTCTTAGCATTTCACTATTGTATATTTCTATTACGTCGTCTTTTGAGATACAACCTACCAATTTCAACCTGTTCTCTTTATCCACAACTGGAAATTCATCAATCCCGATTTCAGAAAAAGCCTTCATAACAATATCAAGACTATCATCAGTGGTGAAGTGCTTTTTTAAAGGAATAAGCAGATCATAAGCAATAATAATTGGATCAAGCAATTCTGATTTATATAATATTTTTCTCAGATCAAATATAGAGATTATTCCGAGAAGTTCATCTTTTTTATCAACAACAAAGAAATTCGGATGTGAACTGTTTACTGTTAAATCCAACAATTTAGTAAGTGGAGTATCAGCATATACAACCTCATAATCAGATTTCATCACCTTTGAAACAAGAAGTGAATGGAGTACATTTGTTTCCTGTCCCTGGAAGATATTTATTCCTTTTCTGGCTAGTTTTAAAGTATATATTGAATCACGCCTAATCTTTGAGGTAATTAAAACACTTATTATACATGTAATCATCAAAGGAAGAATTATCCGGTAATCATTGGTCAACTCAAAAATTATAAGAATTGAGGTAATAGGTGCATGCATAGCACCTGCTGCTACAGCACCCATACCAACTAGTGCATAAGCTCCAGGAGTTGAAGTGATAGCTGGAAACAAGTTGTGAACGATGGTCCCAAGAAAACCTCCCAGAGTTGCTCCGAGAAAAAGTGATGGAGCAAATATCCCTCCGGATCCACCTGATCCTATTGTAATTGATGTTACAAACAACTTTAAAAAAACCAGAAACAGAAGAAAATACCATGCAAGTTTACCGTTTAAGGCTAAACTTATAGTATCGTACCCAACACCGAATATTTGAGGAAATTTTACTGCAATTATTCCTATAATTAATCCACCAAGTGCTGGTTTCAGGAAATCAGGTATTTTAATTTTTTCAAATAAATCTTCAGTTTTATATAATATACTTATAAATCCAAGCGCAACAAAAGCGGATAAAATACCAAGAATAGCATAAGGGATCATCTCAAATACACTAGTCAATTGGTATTGAGGTATAGCAAAGGCTGAGAAATCACCAATAAAATGTCTCGAAATAACTGTTGCACTAACGGAAGAGACAACAACGGGACTAAACTGCGAGATACCAAAATCACTAAGTATTATTTCAACTGCAAAAAGTGCTCCAGCAATTGGAGCATTAAAAGTAGCTGCAATTCCCGCTGCAGTTCCACAAGCTACAAGGGTTCTCAAACGCGATCCGGTAATTTTGAGCATCTGCCCCAAAACAGAACCAATTGCAGATCCGATCTGTACAATTGGTCCTTCACGCCCAACTGACCCTCCGGATCCTATAGTTACTGCAGAGGCGGCGATTTTAGCAATCATTACACGGGGACGAATTCTGCCGCCTCTTAGCAGAATGGATTCCATTACCTCAGGAACACCATGACCTTTGGCTTCCCTTGCAAATTTGAAAACAATTGGACCTACTATTAAACCTCCAATGACAGGAGAAAAAAGTTTCACATACCATGGAAGACTTAATACATAGTTCAAAGAATAGTTCCATGTCCCAAAGAATGCCCCTTGAAAAAATTTAATTGCGAACCTGAAAAATATTGCACCGAATCCACCCAGGACTCCGATGATCAGAGCAATTAAAACCATGAGTGTATGCTCATCTATTTTTAATTGTTTCAGTTTGCTTGCAATGAAAAAACCATAATTAAATCTGTTTTTAATCATATTAAAATATTAGAGGATCGATTATTGACAGTAAAGCAATTGATGAAATAATAATTATTATTTCCATAAGTTGATGCTAATGACGTCATCTCATGAAATGTAATCACTATTAAAAAATATTAAATTCTTATTTTTATGACCTGCCCCCATTTATTGTGCCACTCTTAGAGTTAGATTTTCATTCATTTGGACCTCACTCCTTCATAAATAGTGACATTTGTGTTTTATTTGATTGAATAAAAAATGGCTTTGTCTTTAAAAAAAATCCTCCTGATCATATAAAACAATCCGGAATAGATATATAATTTAATAAACAATGTTTAATAACAACTAAGGACTAGTATTGAGAATTTCAGGCAAGGAAATACAAATTGATCGTCCGGAGCCTATCAATTCGAATATTGAAGTAATGCCTTATGATCGCCGAATGGAACCGCAAGTTGCTATTAAAACAGTTATTGATGGAAACTATGTCTTAATAAATGATTTCTACAGCAGCGGCCTTTCAATATTAAAGGAATTAAAGAAATACATTAATAACAAACACTCTAATACATCATTTCAGGGACAACGTGATTTCCGTTCACTATATCGCGAACTCTCCCATCGATTATTGTTATCGGTACATAATGATAAATTAACCGTGAAAAAAGCACCGGAAATTGGATGGTTCAAAGAACTTTACCCCGATTTAAATGAATTCTTTTTGCCCTTTCCTCAAGTTCAGGGTTTAAACAGTTCCTGGCAATGGTACAAAAAAGGTATTTCTATTCCTGTTTTAGAAAAAAAGATACACCCCTTTTTTGGAACTTATTTCCCTACCCGATTCGAACATTTGATACTTTTTGATAAATGGTTAAAACAATATAAGGGCGAAAAGAAATCTGCCATAGATATAGGGATTGGATGTGGAGTCCTTTCATTTCAGATGTTGAAACATAATTTTAAGAGAGTTTATGGAACGGATTCTAATCCTAATGCGATTGTTGGATTAAACAAAGATCTGAATAAAAACAAACTGCATTCAAAAATAGATCTGTTTTATGGTGATCTGTTTGCCGATTGTAATAAAAAAACAGAATTAATTGTTTTTAATCCACCATGGATCCCTGCTTCTCATAATATAGAGGGGATAGATAAAGCAATATATTACAATCCCGATCTGTTCCCACTCTTCTTCGCTGAAGCAAAAAAACACCTTAAAGCAGATGGGAGAGTAACTCTTTTATTCTCGAATTTGGCACAAATAACTGAAGTTACCAAGTCTCATCCTGTTGAAATTGAATTGTCCGGAGGAGGACGATTTCATAAAGAACTATTCATACAAAAACAGGTAAACCCTGCTTCAAAAAAAACTCGCAGAGATCAAAACTGGCGTATCTCCGAAATGGCTGAATTATGGGTATTGAAAACAATTGATACAGAATGAGTTAATTTAGTTCAGATATCGATTCAAAGTATCCTATTGTAAGCTTAAAATTCAAAACGTGAAATAATAATTTAGCCTCTACACATAATAACCCGGAAATAACCGAATCATTTTTTAATAGCCTGCTTAAGATCTTCGATCAGGTCCTCCGTCTCTTCAATTCCGACAGAGTATCTTATCAATCCTTCGGGTATTCCCAATTGTTCTCTCTCTTCAATGGAACACTCCACATGGGAAGTAGTGGCAGGTATACCGGCTATTGTTTCAACTGCACCAAGATTTGCAGCAAGCTTTACGATCTTCAACTTTTCCAAAACCTCAGTCATCCTCTCTGTTCCCCCATTTACTGAGAAACTTAATATACCTCCAAATCCTTTCATCTGTTTTTTTGCGATATCATGATTTTTGTGTTCCGGTAAACCGGGATAGTGTACTTCCTCAATTTCCGGCAATGCTTTTAAGAAACCGGCAATCTCCAAAGCACTGGAATTCTGCTGTTTTATTCGGAGATGGAGGGTCTTAATCCCACGGATGATAAAATAGGCAGCCATAGGATGGAGAGCTGCTCCGTGAATCTCACGATATGAATTTATAGTTCTTATATTCTCTCTGGTGCCGCAAACAATACCCCCAAGGGCATCGGCATGGCCACTCAGGAATTTTGTAGCGCTATGAATGATTAGATCAACTCCCAATTTAGATGGATTCGTATTTATTGGAGTTGAAAATGTATTATCTGTAACAACAATTGCCCCTGTTTTCTTTGCCGCTTTAGCAAGCCTTTTCAGGTCAACGATCTTAAGTGTCGGGTTGGTCGGTGTTTCAAGATATACAAGCCTGCAACCTTTCTCGATCTCCCGCTCCATTATCTCATGATCACCGGTATCACACAGCTCTACTTCAACTCCAAACTCAGGCAGATATTTAAGGAATAGCTTGCTGGTACCTCCATATGTATCTTTCTGGGAAACTACCCGGTCTCCAGGCCTTAATAATGCGAACAGAGTATTGCTTATAGCACCCATTCCTGTTGAAAATGATACTGCCGTCTCTGTCCCCTCCAGCACCGCCATTTTATCTTCAAAAACCTTGACAGTAGGATTTGCATTACGGCTATAGATAAATCCTTCTTTCTTTTCAAGCGTTACATCCATCCACTCTTTAAGGGTCTCATAACCGAATGAAACACTGTGGACAACCGGGACCTGAGTCGAATTCTCAAAGAATGTCCCTTCTTCTCCAGCCCAAACTCCTTTTGTACCTGTTTTCATCTTAATATCTCCTAATATCCTGTAGTGTCAGACACACAAATCATAGATAAAATAGCTTTAACCCGGGAAATTATATATGTATAAATGAGGAGTGTCAAAAAGTAATTAATCATTTAATTCCTTTGATCTAAAGCTGTGTCACACTCTCTTTTAGCACTGGTGATTTCATCACTATTTGTGTCATAGTGGGGTTATAGTTCAGACCCCGTTCACAGAAAAACTTCCTGTTTTTTTGAAGCAGTACTTTTTATCTCATCCAGAGTTTCTTTTAAAACCGGAATAATATTATCCCTTATATCACCCATAACAAGGAGGTACATCAGGTCCTCTCCGACCTTAACATCTGTCCCCTCCCTTATGTCGATCAGAATCTCAATAATCCCTTTTTTATTTTTATTCTTTTCAATGATCTTCTTCACTTTCTCATGATCAACTTTTATGGAAAGGCTTTTTACTTTTCTCCCATCCCTGGAATGATTACGAACAACACCATTGTGTATAAGGATCATACCGGAATCATGATAACCGGGATGACTTTTCAATTGGTTCAACATCTTTTGTAAATTCACTTTTTATCCTCTGATAAACCAGCCGATCTCTTTTCTATTTTCCAATCTAAAATCATTTTCATCTTTCACTCAGTCATTTACAAAAATTATACCAATTTTATTTGGAAATATAGTATAACATTCTTTGAACTGAAAATAAGAAATAAGGGAATAACAATGATCAGAAAAACCTGTTTATTATTAATAACAATTATATTGTTTGTATCATTCAGTAACGCAGCTAATATATCAAAAAAAGTATTAAGTCCAATTCCTGATCAGGACAGCGATAAATGGTTATTGGCTCATATTGATGTTGAAACAACCGGAGTAATCCCGGGCTACCATGAAATGATCGACATTGGAATGGTTATGACTGACCTGTCCGGTAATATAATTGACAGCTTATTTTTCCGTATTCAGGCCAAACATCCTGAACGCCTGGATCCGGGAGCTTTTAAAGTTAACTTATACAATTATAAGAAGTGGGAAGAATCAGGGGCATTGACCTCAGGAGAGGCCGTAAAGCGAATTATTACTTTTACCAATAGAGTCAGAGGTAATAAAAAAGTCATGATGATCGCTCATAATTCACATTTTGACTCTGCCTTTATAGATCATCTTTTTAGAAGCGAAGGAAGATCCTGGGAAGATATATTCTATTATTATGTTCTTGATATTCCATCAATGGCATGGGGTTTGGGAGTTACACATAATCAGATCATGGATTATTATAAAATTAAGGACGAACCACATATTCATGCAGGAAATACCGGAGCAATGCTTAATGTCAGAGTGTATAAGGGAATACTAAGATATCGCAAGGAAATGAATAAATAAAACAAGCCTATAGGGGATTTAATGAAATAAATTCAGGTTGCAGGTAACAGGAAGCATGAAACAATCAGAAAAATTCTGAAATTACAAAATTGTATTATCTTTTGGAAATGATGATTTTTCCTTTTCAGGTATGAAACGAGGCACTCTCCGGCAATATTCCTCATATTCTTTGCCAAACCGCCGGATCATTTCCTTCTCCTCAAGGATTACTACCAGAAACAGAATAGGAATACTCAATATGAACATAATATATGGAACAAGGAAATTGCTGAACAGCACATAACCGAGTGTAAAAAATGCAGCTTCTATATAGCGGGGATTACGGACTCGTGCATAGGGGCCGTCGATTAACAACTTTCCAGGATATTGTTTTTTCGAAAGCTCCGGAATTCCGGAAAGCCGGCTGAATGTCAAGTGCCTGCGCCGCTTCAAGCTCATCACTATCCCGATAATCAAACAAATAATTGCCAATCCAACCAGCAGGTATCGGGTCCCAAAATCCCGGGCCAATATTTTTTTCCGCATTAAAAAAATCACAATCATATATACCAGAGAAGGAATACTGAGTATACAATAGGTCCATGCAGCTCCCATTCTTCTCCAGAATGCAGCAAATGGGTGGATCACTACCCAAAGCAATAGTCCAACCGGATAACTCATCACAACTATCAACCCTATCCAGAACCTGACTGTATCCATAATTTAGTCTTTAACTGGTGTGACAAAGACCTTGTTTTTGCCCAGCTCTTTGGCCTTATAAAGAGCAGCATCCACGATCTCAAATACATTTTCCATTCCAACAGATTCATGGCTGAATTCCATAACACCGGCACTCACGGTTGCTTTGATCCGGTTTTTTTTATATGTTAATACTGCTTTTTCAATATTCTTCCTGATCCGGTTGGCTAAAATTTCCGCACCCCTGGCATCTGTTTCCGAAAGAATGACCAGAAACTCCTCACCACCTACCCGGCCGGCTTTGTCCTGCTCTCTCAAGCCCTCATAGATCTTTGCCGTGACCAATTTCAGATATTCATCCCCGGACTGATGACCGAAACTGTCATTAATAGTCTTAAAATCATCAATATCAAACAGGATTAAACTGAAATGTTTCTTATATCTTTTAGCTAATTTAACCTGATTTTCCATATCATTTAATATATACCTTCTATTAAAAAGGCAGGTTAAAGAATCAATGGTTGCAATATCAAACAGGGTGGACTGATATATTTCTTCAACTTCATCACTGCTGTTGAATAAAAGGATGGATGAGCCCAATCTAATTTTATCGCCAAATTGTAAAATAGTGTTCTCAACAACCTTTCCATTCAGATAGGTGCCATTGGTGGAGAATAAATCAGATAAAGTGATCACATCAACATCTAAATCTCCATTCATATCGATATTAATTTCACAATGGTGTTTGCTTGCTCTTGGATCATGGAGAACAATATCATTATCCTCACTTCTGCCTATTGTTATCTTCCTGTTTTTAAGTATAAAAATTTTGCCGAAATCAACTTTTTCACCTTTCAGAACAGTAATATTAATGTTAAGTTTCTGCAAGAGGTCCTTTTTCTTAAACCTCTTTGAATCTAAAGCAGTAATTTCATCTTCCGACATTTTACCCTCTAAATTGTCCTTTCCCATTTGATGGTTATTACTACTATTTTAAGGATAAAAAAATGGAATGTCAAAAGAATGGATCACTCAGGAAGAGGGGAAAACCCCTGACTATAGAAAATCATTATAATTTGCTACTTAAATATGAGTCAGGCTTGCACCCTACCCGCTCTTTTATCTACATATCATGAATTTTCATTCTGATTAATTTATCCAGTGTAACTTCTTTGCCTCTCTTTTTAAGATATGCACTTGCTTCTTCTATAAACTCTTTATCTACATCGTGAATTTTCATTTTAACTAATTTTGATAAAGAAACATCTTTAAAACCCAGCGACCTGATCTCTTTTATAAACGAGGTTGAAACATTGTGGATCTTTAATAAGGTTAATCTTGACAATGAAATATCTTTGAATCCAAGAGCTTTTATCTTTTTTATAAATGATATCGAAACATTGTGAATCTTCAATGATGTTATTTTTGATAACGAGACATCTTCAAATCCAAGTGCCTTGATTTCCTTAATAAACTCTGTTGAAACTCCATGAATTCTCAGGGAAGTTAATTTTGATAGTGAAACATCTTTGAAACCCATATCTCTGATCTCTTTAATAAACGATAATGAAACATTATGAATATTAAGAGCCACCAGTTTAGATGCCGATATATCCTTATATCCGAATTCCTTTAACCCTTCCCATAATCCGGGCTCCACATCATGTATGTTCATTTCGATTATCCTTTTCAGAGAAACATCTTTCAGTCCGGATGAATGGAGTTTCTTGATGTAGCTGATCTTTACATCATGAATAAAGAGAGAGAGGGCTTCGGAAGGAGAAATATCCTTATACCCCAGCTTTCCCAGCTCTTTAAAAAATTCCGGATTAACATCATGAATTTTGAATGCAAGAAGTTTTGAAGCGGAAAGATCTTTAAATCCTGATTTTCTAAGTTCATTGATATATTTGATTTCCACATTATGTATTGCAAAACTGAATAACCTTCGCGAAGATATTTCTCCATAACCGAGGTTCCTTAGATCTTTAATATATTTTTTGTTAATATCGCTTGCAAAAAGGAAGATCATTTTGTCAGTATCTACTTTTCCAATTCCTGACTTCCTCAGGAAGTTATTAAAAGCTATGCTCCCATTAAATATGAACTTTCCCTTTCCCTCGTTACTTTCGAACTTACCCTCCAATTTCAATAAACCGGCTTCTCTTTTAAGTTCAAAATTATAATTCTTACCTGTCTGAAAACTTGAAAGTTCGCCTTTGTTTATTTTTATTGAAGTTGACCATCTGCCATTTCCCCGATCACTCCTGAGTTTAAATACTATATGATCTCCCTCCACCCAGGCTGACCATTTCCCTTTCACAACATCTCCTGAATCTGCTATTATAAAGCTGCATGCCAACATTATCATCAAACTGAAAAGGACTATTCCTTTAATTAATTGTTTCATTTAAATCCTCCATTTAATCTTCCTTTGATCTGTCTTTCAAAGGTTAGACAACATTTATCAGAAATGGTTACAAGATAAATTAACATACTATTTTTTTTTCTTTATATAGATGTTACCGTTCAGGGATTTTATCAGAAACTCGGATCCGCCACTATTGATCTTCCCATAAGTCCAGTCATCAAGTGTTATATTAGTGCTTCCGGTACTTTTATGCCTCCGTATATTTGTTTTCCGTTTATTAATATCAATATTGAAATCCGAATATATCTCGCCATACTCGGTTCTCATTTTCAGAGAAATATCTGCATCTTCGGGTAGAGTAAGAGCGATCTTCCCCTCAATTGTAGAAAATACCATCGGCATTTCCGGGTCAATATTTATAAAATCCGCAATAATATTTCCATCAATGGTTGATATGATCGCAGAGCCGGACACATTTAACAGCTTAACGTCGCCATTGTTGTTGTTAAGTTCGAACACTCCGGATACATCACGTACTAATATTTCGCCATTATCATCATTTGAAATTTTCACAGAAAAATCATAAGGAACTCTTATATTAAGATCTATTGTCCTCCGATAGGAATTTGCTTTAACAATAACAATGTTATTTTTCTCTTCAGCACTTAACTTTATAGCGGAACTTGAGATCAATCTCATCCCGTTTTCATTGCCCGGATTTCTATAGTTTGCTGTTATCACAACGGTTTTTCCTCTGTAACCCGTCACATGAATTGATCCCTTATAATGATTTATGGAAACCAATCCTGGTTTCGCCGGATTTGACAATTGAATCGAGATCTGCTCCGGCTCTGAACCGAAATAATAGAACGAACTACAGAATAATAACGAGAATAAACATAATCTGAATATATTTTTCATTTCATTTTCCTGTTTACAATAATCTTATTGTTTCCCGGGTTTTATTCCTCACCGAATAATTCAGTTCCCTGTTTTCCAACAATATGGAGAGCTCTTTTTTGGATGCTTTTTCCTTAAGCTTTAACATAAGATCAATCAGTGCAACCTGCACAAGGGGCGATTTCTGCTTCAGAATGGATTTAACAAGACCTTTCCTTACAAACTGGATATCTGAAAACCTGGAAAGAGCCTCAACTGCTGCCAGTCGGACATTAGGGTTAGGATCATTGTTGAGTGTATCTAAAAAAGTATTAAGGATCTTGTCATCAACATTCTCAAATTCATCGGTATAGGAGATCGCCTTGATTCGTTTTGTAGCTGACGGCTGCTCAAGCATCGTATACATCATTACCTGCTTCATCTGACTGATCTCCTGAGACATAGACTGAATTTTCACATTATTGTTATCAATGCGGCCTGACCAACTTCCCAGATACCATCCGAAAACGACAAGTGTAAGACTATAAGCAAGCCGGAATGCATATTTTTTTCTGAACATACTATTGATAAAGGTTCCGAATTGAGAGCTTTTATCACTATATGCATCTTTGTGGAGGTCAAGAGACCTGTAAAAATCTGTGTCAAGTTTACTGCTTGTTTCCGGAACCTCGATTTCATCCAGCATTGAATATAATTTATCCATATCCTCCAATTCCACCTTGTCATACCCGGCTTGTATCAGCCTATTTTTCAATTCCTCTTTATCATCTGCCGATATATCGGGGGAGAGAAATTCTGCCATCCATTTTTCTATTATTTCCTTTTTCATTTTTCGGGTACCTCCATCTTTGAAAAAATATCCTTTAATTCTTTTAATGCTCTGAAAACACGGCCCTTCACAGTATTTTCACTGCAATTAAGAATTCTGCCGAGTTCCTTATATTTCAATCCATCGATCTTACTTAATATCAATATTTCCCGTTTATCCGAAACCAGTTTGAGCATCGCTCTGTTAAGCATGTCAAATCCTTCATACCTGATTGTATTTAATTCATGGTCCTGATCTTCGAAGGAATTAAATTTTTCAGGATCTTCGCTAAACACATACTTGTTCTGTTTCCTGAAATGATCAACGCTTACATTATGAGCTATACTGTACATCCAGGTTGAAAATTTCCCATATCCACGGAAGCTGCCCTTATATTTCAGAATTTTTATAAATACTTCCTGAACCATATCTTCACTCACATCCCTGTCGTAAGTAATCTTAAAAAAAAATCCGAAAAGGTTTCTCTTATGCCTTTCAAACAGTATCCCCAATTTGTCAAGATCGTTCCCCTTCAATTGCATCATAAGTTCATTATCTGTATTCAAAATGGTTCCCGTTTGTTTTCAGAATTTATCTTTCAAATTCTTACCGTTAACATTATAACGTCTCAAACAGAAAAAGGTTATGGAAAAAAACTTTTCTATTTCCGGCTCTCCCTTTGATTATCTATTACAAATTTGTTAGCCTAAATAATCAGGAGTATAAAATAGAAAGAAAATCATATATCCTATGGATCGCACAATTTATTATAATTTCACTGATTTTTTTAACGTCAAACTCATGCTGCTGTCAGCCCCCTGATATTAATCAATTAGCTGTCGAGTATCTTCAGAAATGGAAATTATTTTATCCCTCAGAAGCTCTTGCTGCAGGAGACAAAGGATCGGCTCTCAGGTTTGAAGATTTTTCGGACAATAATATTCAGAAGTGGATAAAGTTTAATGAAGAAATTCTTCTGAAAATATCTGAGAACAAGTATAAATATAAATTATTGCTCGATGAGAAGATAGATATGAAGCTTCTTGAGAGGAAAATAAATCAGGAAATTTACAAATGGAAGAACGATAAAGCCCACTTAAATTCACCTTCATTATATGAAAATTTGATCTCCCAGGCCTTTACTCACATTATTGCACGTCCCCTGAAAGATAGATCAGCCATGAGAGAGGCTGTTACAACCCGCCTGCATGGAGTCGTCCGCTTATGCCAATCAGCAGTCGTTCAATTAGAGAACGGGGCTCCTGAAAGATCAACCGGTGCTGCACACAGCTTGAAAAACACTGCCGGATTTTATAGATCGGGACTGCCTGATATTCTTGGTGCCTACTTTAATGACCCCTCCACTAATAACAAATTCCAGGAAGATATCGAGAGGACTGCGCAAAGCATCAGGGAGTTATCCTCACATATCACCCTAAAAATAATTCCCGGATCTTCTATCTCAGATCAACTCGGAAAAGAAAAATATAACAAGATACTTCGTCTATATACAGGGTTAAAGATACATTCGTTAAAACTTCGTAAAATATCATCTGATGAGATCAAATTGGTAAGAGAGATGATCAAAAAACTCTCAGTCGAATTCTTTAAATCTAAACACCCGGGGAAATATGCCGGAGGAATAATTCCCGAAAAATGTATTCAATACGCTTTTACGGAAATGGAGTCTCACAGGGTAAATAACTCCGCAGATTTCCTTGAACAATTTAAAACCCTGATCGACGAAGCAGAGAACTTCATATATAAAAAAAAAATAACTTCCATTAAAGATTCCAGATCACTTCATACAGCGCTATCACCTTCCCACTTTGCAGGTGCCGCGATCGGAGGAGTTTATCCGGCAGGGCCTTTTGATCCTGATGCAGATACTCTCTTTTATCTGCCTACTATTCCCGATGATTCCCCGGGCAAAGTAAAAGACGGATTCTACAGGTCCTTTAATGATCACTTTAATAAAATGATAATCACACATGAAATATTCCCCGGGCACTATTTTCAATTGAAAGAGAGTTCGCGGAATCCTCATATTGTCCGGACTGTTTTCGGAGATGATCTTTTTATTGAAGGCTGGGCTACTCTCTGTGAGCAATTAACTCTTGACAGGGGGTGGGATAAAAATAATATTCTTACGAGGCTTGCCCACCTGAGAAAAAGGCTGGAAAATGCTGTTCGAGCATTTAGTTCAGTTCAGGTCCATTGCAACGGTTGGAGTAAAGAAAGAGTGCTGACCTTTGCCGTGGAGAAGGGATTACTGGCCCCTCAATTTGCAGAGAATCTCTGGCATAGGGTAATTAATTCTCCCTTTCAACTTACATCCTATTTCCTTGGTTTCAGAAAATTTGACATGATCTTGAAAAAGAGGGAAAAGAATCCTAAATTCAGCATTCAAAAATTCTGCGATAGAATTTTGAATTCAGGATCAATGTCGCTTGACCTCATTGAACAGGCAACAGGATCTTAAAAACTACCAATTTAAGGGAATTTTAAGGAACCCTTATATTCTGTGAGGATCAGTTCACAATTTTTGCACTTAGCGGATGCAAATTTAATACAAAATTTACAAACTTTACATATTCAGAAAATTATTCAGATTTTTCTTTGTCCTCATTTTCATCATGATGTTCCATGATCTCTAAATTAAACCGCCTCTTTTTTTTCATTCCTGCAGCAGCAAGAATGGTTCTAATGGCATGAGCGGTACGTCCTTTTTTCCCGATAACTTTACCCAGATCTGATTGATGAGTTCTTAATTCCAGAATACTTGTCTGTTCACCATCGATCTGCGTAACTTTTACATCATCAGGATTATCAACCAATGCCCTGCATACTATTTCAACCAGTTCTTTCATTTTGCTCTCCTTGTAGATCAGGTTTGATTTTCTTAATGAATCGTTTCAATTTTAGTTTTCATCTCCAATTAATAATCAAAAGAGTTGATAGCACTTGCAATGCTAGGATATTCAAATAAAATTATTTTTTCAAGTCCATTTATGAAAAATATACTTTATTAATCTTATAACTTTACAATGTGTCATTACAATTTGTAATTATTTTGCTTTTCTTATAAATATTTCTTATTTGTATAAATAATTTCAAAATATTTTTTTCATCTTATATGGGCTATATAACACACATATTTCAATGTTAATCAGTTTTAGCACATAAATACTAAAGCTTGGAACTATAAATGCTAATATATGTTTGATTTTAATAGAAAGGAGAAATCCACATGAGAAAAAGAATATTATTATTCACTATAATCACAATATTTTTTTTAACACTGACCAATTGCAATACCGGTACAGAACTTCAGGAACTGATTGCCAATAATAATGGAGAAACAAACAATAATTCCAACTCCACTGGAATAATAAAGCTTGTACTCAATGCTGATAACGGATCTTCATTATCCAGTGTACTGGTATCAACTAAGGAAGACATATTAAACCTTTTCATTACTATTAAAGGGCTGGAAGTTCACAAGACATCAGGCTCGGATGCCGGCTGGCACTCTCTGCCAATTGAAGAGGGATCATACGACCTAATGGCTCTTGATAATCATTCATGGGCTGAATTGATCTCCCTCAGTGAAATCACCCCCGGAATATACAATAAATTAAGATTTGAAGTTACTAGTGCCGAAGTTACAACTATAAGTGGAACCTACACAGCTAAAATACCAAGCGGGAAAATAAAAATTAATCTATCATTTGTTATTGATGAGGATAAGATAGTTGAAATAACGATGACAATAGATCCTGAAAAATCTTTAAAAGTCCAAACATTTAAAAATAAAGATCCGAAATACACATTGAATCCGGTTTTTAAGATCTCAGGAGTTTCCGAGGAAGAAGATACGGACTGATCACCAGACCATTTAAATTGTCGGGTCTTTTATCTTTTTTAGTGCAAATTTAACAAATCTGGATTTTACCTGCTCACTGGCAATAACCTTATCCATTTTTGGTAATGCACAGATTCCTTTTACCATTTTATTCAAAAATTTACTTCCCCGCCCGGCCCCCTGATCGAACAACAGATGGGCTAAACGTCCTTTCTCAAGGGCCATTCTGATCGTCCTCTCGATTGAATTTTTTGAAACATATGGCCTGGCCTTTCGTGTTTCCATCTTCATGGCACTATTTTTTCCGCATGCTGATACACATATGCCGCACCCGATACAACGGTCGGTATTGATCCTTGGTAATAATCCGTTCTTCTTATTCGCAACTTGTTGAGATGGTTCCATTACTATTGCTCCGACCGGGCAGGCTCTGGCACACCTGCTGCATCCACGACAATCTTCGGACACAACTATCGCCTGATAATTACTCGGATTAACTGCCATCAGATCATATTCATTTATTGCCTGGAGCTGGCCGCAGCAGCAACTGCAGCAATTACATATATATGTAGGCCTGTTCATTATATTATCGGCAATCTGTACTAAACCTGAGGCTCTGGAATCCTCAAGAATTTTCATTGCTTCTTCTTTGCTTATTTCCTTCCCGAATTTTCTCTCGATTATATAATGAGCTCCGGCATTCAGAGTAAGACAAGTTTCAAGAGGACTGTCGCATTTCTTCCCGAGATGTTCGGCCTTATGCCGGCAATAACAATTTGAAACAGCAATCCTGCGGGCCTTTCTTATCAATTCGGTAGAACGTTCCCAACTGAGGATATCAGGAAGCTGCTCCTCCTCAAGTGATGTTTCATGAACAAGAGTTCTCCCAACGACTGTATCAGTTCCAAATACTTCCTCCGCAAATGTTGGATCACCATGCATATATGAATCAAGAGCCTGAGCCATCTTCTTCTTGGGAATGGTATCGGAAATCCTCATTAGAGAGAATTCAATAAAACCGACAACCGAAGGAGCAACAAGATAGAGTGCCTTTCCTGTTCTCGGATTTACAAGATCCATAACTATTCCCTTGTCAGCAAGGGAATTCAGACGGGGCAGTAATTCATCCGGAGCAAGTTTTGTACGTTTGGCTATTACTTCGATCTTTGAAGGCATATTAGGCATTTTAGATACCAGCAACGCTTCCCCGGGAGAAAATAATATCTCCAGTATTTCTTTCCATCCCTTTCGTGAATCAGTTTCCCTGGGTTCCGGTAATCCGACCTGTCCGGCCTCCAGTCTCCCGATCAGCTGCTTATGCTCTTCACTTAAACCGGCTAAATGTCCCATTAGGTGCTCCCTTGCATTACAATATAGAATAATTTCAATTATTATTCAATTTGTATAAATTCCGGTTGCATTCTATTACTGCATATCTATAAAATAAAAAAATAGATAATTGATTTGGAAAGTGATATAACTATAACTGAGTTTAATAATAAAATTATTGGAATTAACAGACCCGAATGGAGGTAAATTATGGCAAAGGGAAAAGATAAGGCAAAAAAAGACGAAAAGAAAAAACCTCAGAAAACTTTAAAAGAGAAACGCAGGGAAAAAAAAGAAAAGAAGTCTCAATAATAACACCTGTTTTATCAGGAGCAAGACCGTCTAAATAATATCGGTCTATTAACTGGGGTTTTTTAATTTATCGAATTTTTTTCTTTCATGAATATTAAGTATTTTTTTTCTCATTCTTATATTCTTGGGAGTAATTTCCAGAAGTTCATCATCTTCAATATATTCGAGTGCCTGCTCCAGCGTGAATTTCTTCGGAGTTGTCAATCTCACTGCATCATCCGCACCCGAAGATCTCATATTTGTCAGCTTCTTAGTTTTGCACACATTAACAACAAGATCATTTTCTTTACTGTGTTCACCTACTATCATCCCGGCATAAACCGGTATACCCGAATCGAGAAAGAGAACCCCTCTGGGTTGAAGGTTAAATAGTCCGAAAGCAACCGACACTCCATTTTCGAGTGCGATCAAAACACCTTTGGTTTTTTTATGAAAATCCCCTTTATAAGGTTCATATGAGGAAAAACTATGGTTTAATATTCCGGTTCCGTGTGTAGCAGTTAAAAATTCACCGTTAAATCCTATCAACCCTCTTGAAGGTATAAGGAATTCAACTCTGGTATATCCGCTGACTCCCGATGTCATATTGATCAATTCGCCCTTTCTAAGCCCGAACATTTCGATCACAACTCCACTATACTCATCTGAAACATCAACTACTGCATGTTCGATAGGCTCACATTTTTCGCCTTTTATATTTCTAAAAATAACTTCCGGTTTTGACACCTGAAATTCATACCCCTCTCTTCTCATATTTTCAATTAGAATAGAAAGCTGAAGCGCTCCTCTTCCTTTGACTAAAAATGAATTTTTTGTTTCTGTCTCCGATATTCTTAAGCTGACATTAGTCAAAATCTCTTTTTGAAGCCTCTCCCATACATGACTTGAAGTAACACGCGTACCTTCCTTCCCTGCAAATGGTGAGTCATTTACAATGAAATTCATTGCCAAAGTGGGCTCATCAATATCAATTGATTTCAACGGGTTAGGATGATCTTTGTCTGAGATCGTTTCTCCTACATCTATTGATTCGATCCCGCAAACTGATACTATATCACCTGCAAAGGCCTCAGTAACATCTATTTTTTTTACCCCTTTATAAGTAAATAGTTTTGTGATCTTACAGATCTTCTGCTCTCCATTTCTTTTTAAAAGAAGGACCTCTTTTCCCTGCGTTAAAGTACCATTATGTATTCTTCCCGTACCCATCTTCCCGAGATAATTGTCATAACTGATTGCTGATGTCAGGAATTGTACCGGTTTGTCTTTATCACCTTCAGGTTCACCCACATGTTTGATTATTGTTTCAAAAAGCGGTTTCAGATCGGAATTGTCATCTTCGGATTCATATCTTGCAAACCCCTCCTTTGCAGAGGCATAGATTACAGGAAAATCAAGCTGATCTTCATTAGCATTTAATTCAACAAAGAGGTCAAAAACCTGGTTTAGAACCTCATCCGGCCTTGCGTTGGGACGATCGATCTTATTGATTACGACTATGGGATTTAGTCCCTGCTCTAACGATTTTTTAAGAACATATTTTGTCTGGGGCATCGGGCCTTCAAAAGCATCAACAAGGAGTAATACCGAATCTACCATCCTCATTATTCTCTGCACCTCTCCACCGAAATCCGCATGACCCGGAGTGTCAACAATATTGATCTTAAAATCTTTGTAAAAAAGGGAGGCATTCTTTGAGAAAATAGTTATACCTCTTTCTCTTTCGAGATCGTCAGAGTCCATTACTCTCTCTTCAACTTTCTGATTCTCCCTGAAAGCTCCAGTCTGTTTTAATGCAGCATCGATCAAAGTTGTTTTACCATGATCTACATGGGCGATAATTGCAACATTCTTTATATTTTTCATAATTTTCCAATTTACATAAATGTATACCTTTTCAAAAAGAGTTTTTTCCAGTGGAGTTTGTGGATAACACTTATGTAGAGAGTATTATAGCATATTTTCCCTAACCTGAATAGATGAGGTAAAAAAAGATCAATTATTGTAAACAAAAAGGAACATCAAAAAATTGAAGGTAATATATAACGTCTTATCATTTCAAACGGCTGCGTAGAGAGATCATTTGTATAGTTTCCACTGGTAAAACAAACTACCATATGCTGATCAGGAAATATGAATATGAACTGGCCACCGTAACCCCAGGCAAGGATCGTCTTAAAACTGTTGCCATCTGTGTTAAAAGTATGTCTCCACCAGAAATAACCGTACCCATAATTCTCAGAAACCTTTACAATATTTTCAGTTGATTCCCTTATCCATTCCGGGGACACGATCTGCTTACCATTCCAGGAGCCTTTATTTAAAATAAGTTGTCCAAGCTTTGCCATGGATCTCCCGGTAAGGTAGACATCATCCGCTCTGCCGTTCGGAGCCTTGAACCATTTACTCTTTTTGATCCCTAGTTCTTTAAAAAGATACTCCCGGGCAAATTCCGGAAAGGAAATTCCGGATGCATTTGATATCAGTGCTTCCATTGTATGGGATGCACCTGTGGAATAAGCAAATTTCTCACCAGGCCGGGAAATTATCTCCCTGTCAAGAGTAAACTTGACCCAGTCAGAGTATTGTTCCATCTGATAATAAGTATTCTCAGGATCAGAATATTTATAGGAAGTTTCATCCCATAATAACCCATGCCTCATTGTGAGAAAATTTTTTATTGTTATCTCCGGTTTGATCTTATTCCAGTTCTCAAACTTCTTATATTCGGGGAAATAGGGATATACCCGTTCTCCTGTTCCACTTATAATATGTTTTTCAATGGCTATCCCAACGAGTATTGATACAAGACTTTTAGTAACAGACATCACTGCATGAAGTTCAATATCCCTGTTATCAACATAGGAATCCACAATGGTCAGTCCTCTTTTATAAAATACATCAAGTATCAGCTTCCCGTTCTTAATGATCAGGAAATTATGAATATTTTTATAGTGGTTGTTTTCAATTTTCCCTAACAGGTCTTCAATCAAATCCTGATTCATTCCCTCTTTTTCCGGCGTGGAGATTGACAACCCGTCATTTTTTTGTTCCGGTTGAGTATAATAATTTTTTATCCCTTCATCCTGAGGAGAAGAGCAGGAGTAGGTTACTACAATCAGGAACAGGAATAAAATAGTAATTAATTTCACAAAGAAAAATCTTTTTATTATTTCACCCACTCATCGAGTATAGTGAAGAACTTCTCTAATTTCAATTTTCAAAAAACAATAATAAAATAACCATCTTTAAAATATTGTTTTTTATTGACAGGTTTTTAGTTGTATAATGGGAGAGATTTCAACAGAAACAGAAATTCTGCTATCGGAGGTCAATACAATGGGGAATTGCAATTGTCAAAGCAAAAAACCGAATAGTGTAAACAAAAACAATGCTGTAAAAGTGAGCACTGAAATGAGCATTATGGATGTTATTGGAAGTTGGAAGTCCAGATGGAATATAGGGAGGATGAATTATAAAGTTAACCCGGGACTCTATATAACAGGTGAACCGGATTCTGACTCTGAAGTATTTATTTCTTCCAATTATAAAATGAGTTTTGATATCTTAAGAAAAAATCTGAAAGGGATAAATGCATGGATAATCGTTCTTGATACTGCCGGGATAAATGTCTGGTGTGCTGCAGGAAAAGGGACATTCGGAACTGACGAGCTGATCCGGATGATCGACAAGACATCAATTAAAGATTGTATTGATCATAAAAGAATTATTGTTCCGCACCTGGGAGCCCCGGGAATTTCTGCTCATGAAGTTAAAAAGCAATCCGGACTAAACGTGATCTATGGACCGGTTAAAGCATCTGATATAAAAGAATTCTTAAAGAACAACCTCAAGACAACCGATAAGATGAAAAAAGTTACTTTTACACTTTTCGAGAGATTAATCCTGACCCCGACCGAGTTTGTCCTGTCTCTTAAATATTCTCCATTGTTTCTTATTTTATTATTCCTGATTGATATCATAATAGGAAAAAACGGACTGGAGGTTTTTTACAAAGATATTCTTATCTTTTTCGGTACACTATTTTTCGGGACTATATTGTTTCCGGTTTTGCTTCCGTTTCTCCCTTTCCGTTCATTTGCCCTTAAGGGGTGGATATTGGGACTGATCTATATTACCTCAATAAATCTGATAGTTTTCAATTCTGTACATGGAAATTATGTTCATATGTTGACAGCTCCCATACTTACATCTTTTCTTGCTTACAACTTTACCGGATCATCAACCTATACATCACTTTCAGGAGTTGAGAAGGAATTGAAAATATCTCTGCCTCTTTACGGCCTTTCAATTCTATCCGGCGTTGTTGTATTACTAATAAACTTCTTTTAAGGGAAAAAGATAAATGAAATATTTAAAAAATGTTGCTCAACTGGAACTTGATTCTGATAAGTGTACAGGATGTGGAATGTGTGTGGAAGTTTGTCCCCATGCAGTCTTTATCATAGAAAATAAAATAGCCATAATTACTGAAAGGGATCTCTGTATGGAATGCGGGGCTTGTCAGATAAATTGCCCGTTCAACGCACTTAATGTAAGAAAAGGGGTCGGCTGTGCCAGCGCTGTGATAAAAGGGAAACTTACAGGATCAGAACCTTCTTGCGGCTGCTCCGACACTTCCAATTGCTGTTGAAATTTTTTGTCACAATACAAATGAATATCAGGGTATCAAAAACCTCTATAATTCTACATAGAAGTCCCCCAGGGCGGGGGACCTGAATGAAGCGTATGGAAAAGCCTTATTTTAAGGGGAGAGTTTCGGAAAGGCTTTACATTTCTCCTTTATATTAAAACCAAGTTTTTAAAATGTCAATATCCAGCCTTAATTATTGAAGATTTTTTTCAATTATTTTTCAAAATCTTAAAAAAAAGTTCCGGATTTTGCTCCTGTTTATTAAGAATCAGTTAAGATTATAGATTTTTGTTGCTTTTAAAAACTTTTATAGTTACATATTATAGGGGAGGCGCTTATAATGGCAATAAACAGAATATACTTTAAAGAAAAAAATTTTGTCCTTACTATCATTTTTGACAAACTGACAGATATTGAATTGATTGAACATGTCCAGGTCATGAATACTGAATATGAAGGTATATATGGAATTAAAGAACTTGCCGACTGCAGGTATCTTTATGATATAAGCGAATTAACAGCAAGAGATATGCTCACAACTGCAGATGGGGAAAAAGAGAGCACCAGGGTCATAATGGGTAAGGGTGCAATTGTTGCTGAGACTGACATTATATTCGGACTTGCAAGTATGTATGCAGCAATTGCTTCGAATATCAGGGAGGATTCCAAAGTATTCAGGTCTCTTGATGAGGCAATTGATTTTTTAGAACTAGGAGAGTTTAAATCCAAACTGCTTGAACAACTTTCCGAATCAGCTTACAAAGAGAGATTCAACTCTCTGAATAAGTCTATTCCAAAGTAATATCCGGATTTCAATCGAATCTTCAACCGAAACTATAAATATGATTAGTCTATTCATGATATAATATTCAATGGGTAATGTTTATCTTGTACTTGCATTTTTCTCCTCACTTTCGATCGTTTTACTTTTAAGAATATTTGAAAACAAAGGGTTTGACAGATATGTGGTCATTGCCTCAAATTACCTTATTTCCGGATCCATTGGTTTCCTGTTCCTCACCGGGAAAAAGTTCCCGAATTCAGAGATGCTTATATTCGGAGCTGTCATAGGGCTCTTATTCTTCATTTCTTTCTCTGCCTTCAGCCTTTCATTGAAAAGATACGGAATTGCATCTACAGTGACCTTCGGCAGGTTATCTCTGGCAATCCCCGTCATTGCTTCTATATTATTATGGGGCGAAAGCCCCTCTTTCACTAATGCAATCAGCATTTTTCTGATCTTCCTGATAATAATTTTATGGGGAGGAAAAATAAAAAACATTTCCCCTCTCCTGATCATTTTATTCTTCCTCTTTGGTGTGATCGACACATCTATGAAATATTTCAAGATCAGATTTCCTTTAGTTGATAACAATATGTTTCTGATCACATTGTTCTTCTCTGCTTTTATTTGGAGTTGGATCTATATTTTATTTTCAGGAAGGAGAGTTAAGAGAGCTGCGGTCCTTAGCGGCCTCACCCTTGGTATCCCGAATTTTTTCTCTTCTTATTTCGTTCTCCAGGCATTATCAAACGGTATCCCGGCATTTGTAACATTCCCATTTATCAATATAGCAATAATAATTTCATCTGCAATACTGGGGAAAATATTGTTTAAAGAACAATTATCCCCAAAAAGAATTTTCCTGATAATTGCCGGAGTTGCCTCTATAATCCTTCTCTCAAATTAGTTGAGATTGATCTGCAAGAGATGAAAGTTCCTTCCCCGTCAAGCGGTAAACTGTCCAATCTTCCATAGGTACCGCACCGAGAGTCAGGTAAAAATCGATCGCCGATTTATTCCAGTCAAGAACTGACCACTCAAGCCTTCCGCAATCTCTCTCAACTACTAATTTTGCAAGATATGAAAGCATTTTTCTGCCGAATCCCCTACCCCTGTATTTCTCCATAACATAAAGATCTTCAAGATAGATTCCGGGCTTGCCCAGAAATGTTGAAAAATTATTAAAGAATAATGCAAATCCTACAGGTTCGGAATTCAATTCCCCGATAAGCACTTCAGCATATTTTTTTTCAAAAAGATTTCTCCGAAGCATATCTTCTGTTGCTTTTACTTCATTACTTAATTTTTCATATTCAGCTAATCCCTTAATAAAGTCCAATATTACCGGGACATCATCTTTCCCGGCTTCTCTTATTTTGAATTTATCATTCATTTCAGGCTCCTGTAACAAAGGCAGTATATTGAAATCTTTAACCTTTTACAATATTTCAAAGTATGAGGACATACATTTTTATCTTTTAAAAATATTTTACAATTATTATAATATTGGAATGGATAATAAGACAAAAACATGTAAATTCTGTAAAAGTGAGAATTATATTGATAATTCCAAATGCCTTCATTGCGGGAGATTTTTCCCCTCAGAGGGGACCAGGGAACCCGAATCAGCTCCTACTGTTAAAAGGCCTGAAGCAGCAATTCAGGTTGAACACTTAAAACTTATCCCGGTCATAATCCTGTTGATATCTTTATTCCTTCCATGGCTCTCCTGGTTTGTCGTTAGACTTACTGCATTTGATATTGCAAATTTCTTTAATATGGCGGCAAGGATGTCAGGAAGAAGTACACTCTCGATGGTTTTGATACAAATATTTATCTATATGATACCGGTAGGTTGTGGAATCTTTATCTTCAGATCTCTCACAAACAGGTCGATCAAGACAACCGGAATTGTAACGGGGATATTACCCATCCTGGTATTTCTTCTGGTTATCTCTCAGCCAACAGCAATTCTGAGAATGATTTCAATTGGATTTATCCTGGCACTACTATCCGGTATTGCACTGATATCAATTTCAGTCAAAGAATTATAAACAGACCATTTTTACTTCCCTGTCATCTTCATCGGGTCAAGCAATTCTTCGATCTTTTTTTTTTCGATCAGATTTTTTTCCTTCAGGATCTCTCTGATCGTTCTACCGGTCAGATAAGCTTCTTTTGCTATGTTGGAAGCAGCATCATAACCGATCTCAGGTGTCAGGGACGTAACCATGGCAAGACTCTTCTCAACTAATTCATTACATCTTGAAATATCAGCTTTTAATCCGCTTATACATTTTTCTCTTAATGTATTGATCCCGTTCGTGAGGATCAGTCCTGATTCGATCGATGTGAATCCGATAAGAGGCATCATAGTGTTGAGTTGAAAATTCCCCGACTGACCGCATATCGTAATAGTTGTATCATTCCCGATCACCTTAGCGGATACCTGAAGAACTGATTCAGGAATAACAGGATTAATCTTACCCGGCATTATGGATGATCCCGGTTGAACCTCTGGAAGAATCAGCTCACCAATACCTCCAAACGGGCCTGAACCTGCCCACCTGATATCATTAGCGATCTTTGAAAGTGATACCGCAAGTGTTTTATATGCTGAACTCATAAAAACAACGGAATCCTTGTTTGATTGAGCTTCAAAATGATCAGATGCTTCTGAAAATTTGATATTTGTCAGATCAGAGATCACTTGTATTGCAATCTCCGGAAAATCACTGTGAGTATTCAACCCGGTACCTACAGCAGTTCCTCCCAGAGCTAATTCCATGAGTCCCTCTAATCCCGTTTCTATTCTCTTAATACTTTTTTTTATCATTTCCGCATACCCGCCGAATTCCTGCCCCAACCTCACGGGTATTGCATCCTGCAGATGGGTTCTTCCCAATTTTACTATCTCATCAAATTCGTCCCTTTTTAATTCAAGTGATTCCTGAAGTAAGGCCAATGAAGGCAATAAAAACCAGGATACAATTTCCGCAATTGCAATATGTATGGCAGTGGGTATAACATCATTGCTCGACTGTCCCATATTGACATGATCGTTCGGATGAACAGGAAACTTTGAACCTGGCTTTTTACCGAGTTTAACATTTACTCTATTCGCAATCACTTCATTTGCATTCATATTGAAAGAAGTCCCGGAACCGGTCTGAAAAACATCCAGGGGGAATTGTTCATCCAGATCACCTTTAATGATCTCATAAGCAACTTCCATGATCTCTTTCCCTAATTCAGGATCGAGTAACCCCAACCTTATATTCGCATCAGCCGCAGCTCTCTTTACGATTCCCAATGCCCGGATAAACTCTCTTTGAAATTTAATCCCGCTTATTTTGAAATTATCTAACGCCCTCTGAGTTTGAGCACCCCAAAACATTTCAGAAGGGACATTCACTTCTCCCAGCGAATCTTTCTCTATTCTTAGGCTCATGATATTCCCCTTCTATAATACAAATCATGATCTGAATTGTATTTTTCAATTATACAAAGAAAAAAAAATAAATATTAGATTTATATGAATATTTTCTATTCTGGTTTGTTTATTATATAGAGACAATAATGAATGAATCAAAAGCTATCAGGTTATGTATAGTACACAGGGACCCTTCAGGATTCGAATTCCTTGTAAAAAAATTCAAAAGGGAAGCTCTTTATCATGCGGTCTCATTTACGGGAAATTATGAAGACGCAGCAGATATCTGTCAGGAGTCTTTTTATAAAGCATTTATTGCAATTCCAAAGTTAAAAAAACTTGACAGGTTCTATCCATGGTTCTATGTGATTTTGAAAAATAATTGCCTTAATTTTATTCAGCACAAGAATCGATTCGACAGGAATTCAGATGAATTCCATAAAAACTCCGTCTCAACAAGTTCAGGGCCTGAGACATTCTTTGAAAAGAGAGAAGAGAATGAGAATATATGGAGGATAATCAGGGAGTTAAAAAGTGAGCATAGAGAAATCCTGATCTTGAAATATGCTATGAAAAAAAATTATAAAGATATTTCTGATTCACTTTCGATCCCCAGAGGAACTGTCATGAGCAGACTTTATAGTGCCAGAAAATCATTCAGAGAGAGATATCTGGGAGAATCACATATTTCAGATCACAGGGAAGAAAGAGGAGGGAACAATGGGAAATAACAAGTGTTCTCAATTTAAAGAACTAATGATGGGGCTAATGGATGATGAATTGAATGAAGATGAATCAATAAAGCTTAACAATCACCTGATCCGTTGTTCCTCATGCAGGAATGAATATGATCAATTAAAAGAGACTTCTGCAAAACTTGGTGATCTTACCCTTACTGAACCTCATGATAAAATATTAGATAAGATCTGGAAATCACCATACTCAAAACTATCAAGGAATACCGGGGTATTATTGATCATTGCAGGCTGGCTTGTAATGATGATTTACGGTATTTATGAATTTTTCATACTTAATGAGACAGATTCGTTACCAAAATTTGCTGTAGGTGTGATTATAATCGGAGCAATCATCCTGTTTATAACAATACTAAGGGACAGGATAAAAACATATAAATCGGATCCATATAAGGAGGTAGACAGATGATCATGGTAAACACGGAGAATATTCCAGGAGAAAACATCAAATCCTCCCTCGGACTTGTCCGCGGGAATACTATCAGAGCAAGACATGTTGGGAAAGACATAATAGCTGGATTGAGGGCTATAGTTGGTGGCGAAATAATCGAGTATACAAAACTGATCGCAGAGGCAAGAGAACAAGCAGTTGACAGGATGGTTAATGAGGCGGAACAGCTTAATGCGGATGCTATAATAAATGTAAGGTTCACTACCTCTGTAATTATGGGAGGAGCAGCCGAACTTCTTGCTTACGGAACAGCTGTCAAACTCGGAAAACCATAAGAGAAAAATTTAAGATTAAGTTAAAAATTTACTACTTTTTTACCATAGGGACAAATCTGACATTCATCTCTTCACTAATAATAGCCTTACCTTTAGTCTTAACTATAAACAGCAGTTTCTGAGAAAATCTTCCGACAGGAATTATCATACGGCCGCCCTCTTTGAGTTCTTTTATAAGATTACCAGGAATATCGGGAGGAGCACAAGTAACAATTATCGCATCATAAGGAGCATTCTCCGGATAACCGATATATCCACTGCTGTTGATGACTTTCACTCTCGTGTAGCCTTCTTCACTTAAAATATTTCTGGCATGCTCCGCCAATTCCTTTATAATCTCAAGTGAAGTAATATCAGCACCCAATTCTGAAATTATTGCAGCCTGATATCCTGACCCGGTGCCTATTTCCAGAACTTTTTCACCTTTTCTGATCCCGAGCCGTTCTGTCATGTAGGCAACTATATATGGCTGAGATATTGTTTGTCCATAACCAATCGGACATGGATAATTCCCATACGGATCACATATATTCCTTAATTTTTGTGGAATAAACAAATGTCTGTTTATATTTCCCATCGCTGAGAGTACTCTTTTGTCTTTTATTCCGAATTCTATCAACAGGGAAACCATCAATCTTCGGGATCGATCTATTTTGTTGGAAACTTTTTCCACCGAAACTTCAGATGAGCAGGATAAATGGGGCATAAAACCTGACACGAAAATCAGAAAAATCATTCCGACTTTAAAAAGTTTTCTCCGGATCAATTCCCCTCCTCTGTTAAATATAGTACAGATTATAAAAATAACTACTAATATTTATATGGGAAGGATCATCTACCAGATATTATTAGTTCAGATAGATGGAATATATCTTTGTAAATTCGCTTGAGTTCCCGTCCTTGTCGACAGACTGGATCTTGAAATAGACCATCCTTTTCAAATTAAGATTGAAGGGATAGAAATATATGGTGAAATTGTTTGAGGAATATGTCATCTCCCTGTCAAGGCGAGTTGGAGAGAATCCGAACTTTACATTGTAATGGCTGAAATCAAATTCATTGTTTTGAGTACAGCTTACATTAAAAGAATTTCCCCCCGTATTTGCAGAAAAATTCACATTTGAAGGAGTCTCGGGAACAAGGCTTAACAAAATAGGGATTACCATATCAGCCATAACCTGATGTCCGGCCGGGCTCGGATGGTTTCCCTTAATATCTTCAAGCATGGTTTCCCAATCTTCATCCTGATCAAAAAATGCATCATATGAATCAATATATGAGAAGTTCTGAGCGGAAGCCATAAGTATAATTTTCCCATTCAGTTTTTCAGTCTGCTCTTTGTAGAATTGGACACCTGCGAGATAATGCTTTTGTGGAGGTACGGTTGAAACAACCGGAAACATACCATAATTAGCTCTGGCATTCTCAAGCATCCATTGAAGGTTCTTTGTAGTACTGGTCGATGAAAAGGTGCCCGATGTGACATCATTCGTCCCGAACAATACCAGAAAGAAATAACCCTTACCATAGAGAAGTTCTTCATCCATTCTCTCAACACCATCAAGAGAACTATCTCTGTTAACTCCGAGATTGATCGTGGAAGTGTCTCCATAATTTTCATTAAAATAATCAGAAGTCTTAGCCAGATATGTAAGTTCCGGATGATAGGAATCAACAAATTCAAACATCCTCATCTTACCCCATGTAACACTATCCCCTAAACCAATCAGAGTATTCAATTCTTCAACAGTAAATACGGCCTTATTTGCTTTTTGACCTCTGATTATCTCCTTTTTATCTTCAAGATGTGATTTTAGGCTAACGGTGTCTATTGAGTAAATATATTCATTTTCCAGCGTCTGCGTAATAAGATTGAATGAATTACTACCATTAAGTTCATTATTCGATATGATTATTCTATTCTCATTTCCTGAAGTTGAAGTTATCCTTTTAGTCTGGCCTGTATAGATATCATGAATAAAAATATCTTCATTATCTTCACCTTTAATTGCCCGGAAAACAATCAACTTAGGCCTGCCTTTGTCATATAAGACAATAGTATCACTTGAAATAAATTCAAACTTTCCCGAGACCAATGTCCTGCCATTATCACTTGATGAATCATAAAAATTCAATTTAACATCATTTTTATTGTAATTTATCCAGGTAACAGAATATTCTTCTTTTTTAACAAACATTTTAGGGAAAAGATTTTCTCCCGGAGTGTTATAGCTTAAATTCTTTCTTGTTCGTGAGTTAAGAAACACATCACTTCCAGTTAGAACAGCCTCAACTTCGAGCAATGCTGTTTTCCCCTTCAGCTCATACTTCTTTGTAAAGATCTTGTCATTTGCAAAAAGACCGAATGAAAAAGAAACTAATAGAATTATGGATAGGATTACATTTTTCATGAAAAAATTATATCAGAAATTCAGGATATATTCAATTTTGAAAAAAGGAGGAAATCAAATGTAACCTATGGATTTCAGTTCCTCAAGCTCTTCTTCCCGGAATTTTTCGTTGATCTTCCCTTCGCCATACTTCTTCATCTTATACTCTTTATATCTGAGTCTGTTATTCAATTTCAAAGTACTTTTCAGAACCTTCCCATCCATGTTCTTCCCAACAGGAAGATCAAAGAGATTAAGGATTGTAGGAGCTACATCATAAACCCCGACATCGGGTATCTTTCCATTTCTTACCTTCGGGCCATGCATTAAAAATATGCCATCCGGAGCCGCCATTTCATCAGGGAGATTATAATGATTGTATCCACCATTATAAAATGAAAAACCGTGATCGGACATGATCATGAAATATGTGTTCTTATTTTTTTCAGATTCTATATACTCTTTTATAACTCTTTCCATATATCTATAGATCGGGAAAAGGAGATCAGATACCATTTCTGTTGCTTCAAGTTCCAGTTCAGGAGTTATTGTCCCATTTTTATAAGCAGCTTTAAACTTTTTCTTAAAATCTTTGTCCATAAAATGAGTTATAAAATGTTGAGTAATATCAGGAAGCCTGAAATAAGTTGCAAAAAAATCAGTATCGAGATTCTCACGAAGATACCTGGATGCGGATTCAACCATTGCATCATGTTTTAACAACCTTTTATAAATACCAAGGACAGGTACTTTTGCTGCATTTTGACCAGGATGAGTTTGATTGTATATTTTGAAAAAATCAGGCAATCCCGTCCTGTTTACAACCTGATGATAACTCTTGTTCTCTTTAGCCAGATGCTCCAACTTCTCGAAATATGAAGGAGGGTGAACAGTCGGGACAAGAGCATCCTTGTTTACCCTGTTCTGCGCAATTCTTCTGAAATGATCCGAAAGCATCACACCCTTAATTTTGTCAGGAGGATGTGAGACCCACCAATTAACTACAACGCTACTTTTATTGTAAGAACTTAAGATCTGCCAGATTGCTGGTTCCACTCTCTGCGATTTTGTAAAGGGAACCTTGATACCGTTCTTTTTCAAATATGAAAAATCCATGATGCCATGTTTCAGCATGGTTTTTCCTGTAGCAATACTTGTCCATACGACATTGGATTTTGTCGGCTTTATTGTTTTAAAATCACCCCATGCACTATTATCCCTGAGTTTTTTCAGGTATGGAAGCTTCCCTTTCCTGATTAAAGGATCAACAGTAGCCCATCCCACACCGTCAAACCCGAGAATAACAACCTTTATCTTATCCTGGCCGGTACCTGCACCACAATAGGATAATCCTAATCCTGAAGAGACTAATATTGAGTTTTTTATGAATTTTCTTCTGTCCATAATATTATTATAGCATAAAATTTTAGCCTCAACTACAATTTTGCAAATTAGTTAAAATATTTCAACAATTCCTCTATTTTTAATGGCCCGGAAATCACTTCCCTCTTGAGTTTCAGATAGCCGGTCCCATTCTGGAAATAGGACCATTTTACGAGAACGATCTTTCCCTTTTCAATTTCAATTCCGGTGATACATCTGGGATGAACACAGCTTCCATCGTTAAAATATGGTACTTCACCATAATCGGGAAAGATAGGGAAATGAGTATGTCCTATGATAACGCCCCTTTTACTTTTTTCTGACAGATCTATGAATCTCCGGTCTATTTTATTTCTGATCCTGAAATTTCTTGCAGGGCTTGTTGGATCCGCTACTCCGAATCTCATCTGAACAAACCTCCAGAACACCCTTATGAAAAATCTTCCGAACCACCATAAAGTATCATTTAACAATTCACCCTGATGACCGTGTATAAGAAGAATCTCCTTTGATCTGTTTTTATTAAATCTCAATAATATTGCTTCTTCCGCCTCCAGATCCTTTAGAAGTTTTACTTCTATCCCGCTTTCCTCATCTATGACCCTTCCGAACTGCCTGTTGAATAAGTAGCGGTTTTTCCACCTTCTGTTATGATTTCCCCAAATGAACCGGAATCTCTTCTTTCTGTGAAGCTCCTCGAACATCTGATAGATGATTCTGTACCTTTCACTGATAAGCCTGAAATTTGCATTCTCCCAGAGTTCATCACCATCTCCAAGTTCAATATATGTAAAACCTTTTTTCATGTAATGTTTAAGGGCATTTATATAAACATATTGATTATGGAAAAAATCATCAGATCTGTCACCGTGCCCCCGATGGCAATCACTAAAGATTATGATACGTGAATCGTTATTGATCTCCAGGGTTTTGGATCTCTTGATTATTTGGTCTATCTTCTTAAGAAATAATGATCTAAACATAATGGACCCTCATGGGACAAAAATAAAATGGAGCTGATGGGGATCGAACCCACGACCTTCTGAATGCCATTCAGACGCGCTCCCAAACTGCGCTACAGCCCCGTTAAGTCTGTTTTATATCATATAAATGTGGAGTATTCAATATAAACAAGGTCTATTCTATATGGAATCCATCCCCTTATTGGCAAGTTCATCAGCTCTTTCATTATGCTCTATTCCGGCATGCCCTTTAACTTTTATGAATTCAACATCAAATTTTCTGGTTAACTTCAGGAGTTCCACCCAGAGGTCCTTATTTTCAACCGGCTCCTTTTTACTTGTTTTCCAGCCGTTCTTTTCCCATTTCACATACCACTTTTTATTAATGCAATTAACTATATAAGCACTGTCAGAATATAATTTTATCCGGGGATCAGTGCTCTTCATTTCCCGGAGTCCCATAATGCATGCCTTCAGCTCCATCCTGTTGTTGGTTGTATTCTGCTCCCCGCCAAATATTTCCTTTCTTTTATCACCATGGAATAATACTGCTCCCCAACCTCCTAAGTTATCCTTGAACTGATTTCCGGAGCAAGCGCCATCAGTATAAATTTCAACAAGTCTATTCATCTTACATTTTCTCCAATCTAACAATGTATTTATTATACAATGAATCTTAAAAGATATTAATAACTATTTGTTAATTTGCAAATTTCATTATTTTAGAGTTCAATAGTTTTGACTTTTTAAATGTTTTTTAATAAAATATAATCAAATGGCACGTAATATTAAATTCTACGAACAATACGCAATGGTATGTCAGGTAATCACAAAACCATCAAGGCTCTTGATAATAGATCTTTTAGGTAGAAATAAGATGAATGTATCTGAACTTCAGGAAAAAACTCAATTATCTACAAGCAGCCTTTCCAACCACCTGAATGCATTGTTTAAAATGGGAGTTTTGAATAAATCAAAAGATGGTGTTTATGCTTATTACTCACTTGCAGATGTAGGACTTCTGAAGATCATTGAAAACATGTCCAAGTTTGTTCTTAAACTTTCCGAGCATAAGGCAGAATACCTGAGAGAAGAATAACCCGTTCTTAATTCCTGAAAAATTTAACTGGTAAATAAACCTTCTATTCTTATTCCCGAATTAACTGATTTGCAACCCGCTATATAAAAATGTTCTATCTATTTATATCCAAACAGCATGGAATAGATTATCAATGCTGTGAGAGCAAGTCCGGTCAGTAGAAAAGTCATACCTATAAATGTAATAAACCTGTCAAATCTCTTGTAAATATTCTGTTTAACCAGTTTGCCTTCCAGTTCACCGGATTCAACAAGTCTTTTATACTCCTCAGGCCTGTCATTTTTATACTCTTCAAGAGGAACCAAACCTGTAAATATCACCTTATCCATTGGGAAAGATTCCGGTCTCAGGTGAGTATTAAAAAAGTGTATCGTAAAAATGAATCCGATAGCCAGCAGTGCTTCATCAGAATGGATAATCATTGCAACATTAATTACCCAACCGGGTAGAAGTTTAGTGAAAATTTCGGGAAACCACAATATAAGACCTGAGAGTCCTATCACAGCTACTCCCCAGAAAACAGCAAAATAATCGAATTTTTCCCAATATGTCCATTTTCCATACTCAGGACGCTTCCCGAATCCAAGGAACCATTTCAGCGAGCCCCAGAAATCTTTAAGATCTTTCAGGTTGAACATCATTCCGTTCTTGCTGAAAATAAATTTGAATATTGAAGTTTTCTCCCTTCTTTTTAACTTAAATAACTGGATTACATGAAAGAAGAAATATCCGAAGGTCACAATTGCAGCGAACCTGTGTAACAAACCGGCATTATGAGCCCCTCCTATTATATTTGCAAAGAATGCCGCCCAGGGCATGAAAGAAAACTTCAGGATCAGTCCGGTAAATGCAAGAGTAAGAAAACTGAGAATTACAAACAAATGGGTAAGACGTTGAGAGAGTTCAAACCTTTGAACATATACCTCTTCATGTCCGTGAGCCTGTTTCTTCCTGAGTTTCATGTTCTTGTATGATCTCGGGAACCACAATAATGTGTGAATTCCAAAAAATGTAAAAACACTGATCAGGAGCAGTGTCATTGCCCAATAAGTATAATAAAGGATCGGGAACTTATTTCTATCGTGATGGGTGGCATGGGTAAGATATCCGGTAAATCTCTCATTTGCATCTTCATGACACTTCTGACACGTATTCACTATATTGTTCATTCCGACACTTGAATCGGGATCATTTGTTGGGAGGATCAGGTGAGCATTATGACAGTCGGAACATTTAGCCGACTTTAAATATCCTAATTGATAGGTCTTTCCATGAACTGTATCCAAATATGTTTCTGACAACTCCTTGTGGCACTCACCGCAATGATCCGTCACCTCTGTCATAAACTGATCTTTGGTTATATCCTTTATCTTATGCGCGGAATGGCATGTGATACATGTCGGGCGGTCCTCTTTTCTGTATTGTTCAGATGTAAAATGTATGCTTTTAATGTAATCGTTGTATATCCCTCTGTGGCATGAGGAACATGTGGCCTGGACATTTTTGATATGGGTAGAAGATTTTTCATCTTTACTGGACAAAATATAGTGTTTATTATGACAGTCCGTACAGGATGCACTCACAAGAAATCCCTTCTCGGTCAGTTTCTGTCCATGGATACTTTTTGAATAGTCATTGATAACTTCTTTCTGAGATAATTCATGAACCCTTTTTACATCTGAGTCCTTTTTATGACATTCACCGCATAGAGATGGGATATTAGTTTTATATATTGGAGAAGTATCGTCCCGATGCGATTGGATAGTATGTGAACCGTGACAGGTTATGCAATCCGGTGTATCTTCCACCATATTCTTCTTTGCAATACCGTGTCCGGAATTTTTATACTCTTCACCTGTACTGATATGACAACTTGCACAATCAACTTTGTTGGCAGTCTGACAAGGCCTGTTCAACATCGGATTTACATCAGAATGGCATTTCACACAGGTCACTTCCATATGAACTGAAGATTTTATATCCTCTTTATTAATGTATAGTGATACTTTTTCACCATCGACCATCTTACTAACATTCTCATCTTCATGACATTTAAGACATGCTTTGTCCGAAACACGGAGGACTATCGATTCCTTTCTTACTTTATGGGGCAGATGACAATCTGTACAAGCTGGAATTGCACCCTTGCTCTTTTCCCATTTTCTGTTCTCAATTACCTGTTTATGCACATCTTCTATCCTGGTATGACATTGCATACAGGTACCTGCAATATTTCTCGGGTGAATTGATGATGCTCTGTCAGTGTGAGGAAGTATTTTATGGCTGCTGTGACAATCTACACATGTTGCTGACACTGACAATCCCTTTTTAAATAATCCTTCACCATGGATACTCTGGCTGTAATTCTCGATAATATTCCGTTCATTTATTTTATAGATCCTGGCAACCGGTGCTCCCTCCCTGTGGCATTTTCCACAGAGATATGGAACATTCATTCGGAATGATGGTGATTTCGGATCAGTTACGGGAGCTATGTTATGTTTCCCGTGACACTCGGTACAGGAGGGTGCATATAAATGGTTGGATTTAAGATATTTACCATGGATACCCGAATCAAATTCTTCCTGGGGTTCATCATGACAATTGCCGCAATTTACAGGTACAAGTCTGTCCTTGTGAGGAAATTCCTCAACATCGGCATCTTCATGACAATTTATACAATCCTGGTCTTTATGAACTGACCTGTTATGAATCTTTATGTCTACAAAAAGTGAGACCTTTACCCCCCCCCTGATGGTTGTAAGGCTATTATCCGAGTGACATTCCATGCAGGTTTCATTATCGGAAGAGGTTAAGTAAAGAGGGATTATGAATAGAAAAACTGATAATAAAATTAAATTTACTTTTTTAATCAATGCCAACTCCTTTTACAATCTATCAGGTTTATCAACCTGAAATCTGAAATATATTTAATTAATATATTTATACTAACTGAGCATAAATTATTAAATCTCCGTATTCATAGAGTTGATACACATTTATAAAATCCATTAAATTTGATTATAATAATTTTAATTATTTAAAAAATTTATCATAATAATTTTTTGTTTTCAATAAGTAAATTTTAAAAACAATTTCTGGCTGAAGAGTTCATAGAAATTCTGCAGATAATTCAGGTCAGATTACAACTTTGGTAGTAATTTTAGTAAGCAAGAATACACCAGAAATTAGGACCACTAATTATTTACATTTTTTTCTTTAAAGCTATAATTTTCTTGAATATTTTTTTATTCAGGATGAGAAGAGGTGAAAAAATGAAATTTTTGTTATTACCATTCAAGTCAATCTTCAAAATACTAAAATTAACGAAAAGGAATATAGTTTCTCTCCATAGACTTATCTGGGGGAAAGGGTGGAAAAAACTAATTCTGGCTTTTACAATAACAATAATAGTCCTGGTTGTTCTAGGATCGATAACCCTTGAAGTTACTTCCAGGCCGGGATTTTGTTCAACTTGTCATTTCATGCAGCCTTACTATGAGAGTTGGGCTAATTCATCTCACAAAGATGTAACTTGTACTGATTGCCATTTTCCTCCCGGCTTGAAAAACAAATTGAAGGGTAAATTGACCGCTGCATCGATGGTAGTAAACTATTTCACCGGAGTATACAAAAAAAGTAAACCATGGGCCGAAATATCAGATGCAAGCTGCCTGAGAAGCGGATGCCATGAGACCAGGAATCTCAAAGGTAAAGTGAAATTCAAGAAGAACATAATATTTGATCATGCTCCGCATCTTGAAGGTCTCAGACGTGAAAAACAATTAAGGTGTACGAGTTGTCACTCTCAGATAGTTCAGGGCTCTCATCTTTCGGTTACAGAAAGTTCCTGCTTTTTATGTCATTTCAAGGGGATCAAAGAAGAAATAAATATTATCTCAAATTGTACAAAGTGTCATTTGCCTCCGGTTAAAAAAGGCAATGAAGATATTGAGATCATATATGATCACACCAATATCCTTGCCAGAAAAGTAAGTTGTTATAAATGTCACGGGGAGATGGTTGTCGGAGATGGAGCTGTCCCCAGGAACAGGTGTAATAATTGCCATGCTGAGAAGGGAAAGATCGATCAATATGACGAAACAATCCTGATCCATAAGAAACATATAACTGACCACAAAGTTGAATGTATTCAGTGTCACACTGAGATCCAGCATAAATCTGTTGCCAGGACTGAGGAGATCATTCCCGAGTGCAGTTCATGTCATACCGATCCTCACAAGCTTCAATTGATGATGTTCACAGGGAAGGGCGGGAGAAATGTTCCCGACCATCCAAGTACAATGTTCGAATCCGGATTAAATTGCAAGGCATGTCATCAACATCATAATTTCTCAGTATCATTTGAGGAAAAAGGGGATACTCTTGTTGCAAACTCAAGTTCATGTGAACCTTGTCATGGCAAAGGATACAATAAGATCCTTAAGAACTGGAAAGATCAGACAGAAAAAAAAATAAAACAATTGACCAGGATCTTCCCGGTGATCCGGAATGAGATAGCTTCTATCAGCAACCAGAAAAAAAAGAAGAGTTCTGAAAAGATATATCAGGATGCTCAATTTAATTTCAAGATGGTAAAATTTGGAAATTCGATTCATAATATTTCCTTTGCAAACAAACTTCTGGACCAGTCATATAATATGCTGTTAAAAAGTCTCGGGAAAAATAAAATGGAGATTGCGATCCCGAAATTTGATAAGGAAACGAACATAGTTCCCGGGGAATGTTCTAATTGCCATTCCGGAATTGAGTTAAGAACAGCTAAGATCTACGGATGGGACTTTCCACACTACAAACATTTGGTCGGGGAGGAATTGACATGCAGAAAATGTCATTCCAATAAAGCAGTCCATGGACAATTGATAATTAAGAAGAGTGATTGTATGGCTTGCCATCATAAAAAAGAGAGTAAAAAAGAGTGCATCGACTGCCATTCAGTGCAGGGGAATATTTATGAAGGGAAGATCGAGCATCTTACACTCAAAATTCCAAATGTTATGGCTATAGATGTGGAATGTTCAGACTGTCATATATCCGGAGATAACGAAGTAATAAGGCCAACTAAGAAAAAATGTTCTGATTGTCATGAAGAGGATTATGAAGAAATGTTTGTCGAGTGGAAAAATACTACAATAGAATTGATGCAGAAACTGAAAATGAAAATTGAAAAAGAAAACCTGGGAAGTGGAAACAGGCTGTTCGAGCTATACAAATTATTGAAAAAGGATGGGAGTAAAGGGATCCATAATCCGGAGCTTTATGAAAAATTGATAACTGACCTGATACATTGATCTTTTACTAAATTAAAGAATTTGACTTTTTTGTTTTGTTATGTTGATATCCCTATGCACAATGAGTAAAACAAGCAGAACACCTTTCAGACTAAACAAAGCCATATCGATGATAGTGTTGATAGCTTTTATCAATCTGGGGGGGGTTTTTACCTTTCTGAACATTTCAAAGCAGGCTAATATCAAGTTCATGACAAAAAACATCCTATCCAGACTCGAAAAGAATCTTGAGGATTATGAAGCTTATCTTACCAAAACTCTGGAATCTTCAATAGATATTCTGGTAAAAAATGAAAAGTTAGCAGAAATTTTCATGACCAGGGACAGAGATGCTCTATATAGTTATTCAAAAGAATTATTTGATCATATAGAAAAAAAAAATTACTTTACCCACTGGTATTTTCTTAATACAGAAAAAGAGGGAACATGTTTTCTCAGAATGCATAATAAAGAATTATACGGTGACAAGATCACCAGATATACTTACAAGAGATCCATTGAGTCTAAAAAACTTTATTCCGGAAAAGAACTGGGGAAAACTGCTTTTGCTATCCGGGCCGTTCATCCATGGTATTATAAGGGAGTTCATATAGGATATTTAGAACTTGGAATTGAAATAGAATCATTCTTTAAGAACCTTAAAAGAATTTTTGAAGCAGAAATGGGCTTGATTATTGAAAAATCCTATCTTGATAGATCTAAATGGAACTCTGTCAGAAATGAGAAAGGATTGAGAGATAATTGGAATGATCATAAAAAATTCCTTTTAGTCGGTAAGACCACTGACGATACAGAACTAATTAATTTGTCAGAAATCCCTGAAGATTTTCCTTCAGAAAAAAAAATCCTGTCAATCAGCAGAAAAAACGGAACTCATTTAATGAGGGGGGTACTGCCGTTATATGATGCCTCAGGCAAAAAAGTAGGGGTCATCTATTTTCTTAAAGATGTATCAGATGTATTCAGTAAATTATCTGGTCAGGCATCAATTTTAATGATCATAATATTCTTTTTCCTAACCATCCTTACATTTTTTATGGTTTACTTTCATAAGCATGCAGAAGGTCAATTGAGAAAATACAGGGAAAACCTGGAAGAGATGATCGAGGAGAGAACAAAAGAGGTGAAGCAGGAGTTAAACGCCAGGCTGGAAGCTGAAGAAAGTCAGTTGAAAGCAGTAAAACTTACAGAAAGGAGTTCAAAAATGGCTTCCCTTGGAGTCATGGCTGCAGGTATTGCCCATGAGATCAATCAGCCTTTAAATGCCATTAAGATCTCAGCTGACAGCGCCATCTACAAAAGTGAAAATGAGATTGAGAAACTTGATGAAAATTACTTAAAAAAACTAAAAAGTATTTCAGAAGGTGTTAACCGGATAACGGAAATAATAAGTAATATGCGAAACTTCTGGACACTTCCCGAAGATAATGAAAGCAGCAGTATTGATATTAATATAGCCGTTGAAGATGCCGTGAACCTTGTAAGATCTCAATTTAAAAGCCATGATATAAAATTTCATCATAAAAAATCTATGAAACCGGTGAAAATAAGATGCGCACTGGCACATTTAGAGCAGATCGTAGTCAATCTCCTTACAAATGCGATCAATTCCATAAGATCAGCTAAGAAAGAAGAAAAGTTTATAAATATTGAAACAGTAGAAAACAGGGAAACAGCAATCATAAGGGTGATTGATAACGGCATAGGACTTCCTGATATAACTATTGATGAATTAATTGATCCATTCTATTCGACAGGCAAGAGCAGGGAAGGGACAGGCCTCGGGCTTGCAATTATAAATCACTATGTTAAAAAGTATAAGGGAAATATTAAAACTGAGAACAATGAATATGGTGGTGCCACTTTTGTTATAGAGTTTCCACTGATAGATATCTAAAATGAGAATATTACTGGTCGATGATGAAGAACTGAGCAGAAATTCGATCTATGATTTTTTAAAAGTCCAGCTTTCTCTTGATGTCCATGAGTTTGATAATGTCACTTCTGCGCTGACAGCTTATTCTGAAAAACCCTTCGATATAATAATTTCAGACCTTAAGATGCCGGGGATCGACGGCCTGGAATTTCTTGACAGGATCAAGCAAATGGATAGTGGTAAAATTACAGATTTCATACTGATCACCGGGTATGGGAATATCGACTCAGCTATCAAAGCTCTCCGCTCAGGAGCATTTGACTACCTTCAAAAACCTTTAAATATTGATGAACTCAATGAAGTGATAAAGAGAAGTATGGATCATCTTTCCCTCCTTCATGAGAACAGAGAATTCAGAACAAATCTTAACAGAATAGTAAGAACTGAAAAGATAAAATATAAAGAGAAATGTCAGGAGATTCATAATACATATGTGGAATTGGCGGGATATGGAGAAATAGGAATTTTTTCACCTCACATGAATAAAATCAGAGAGCAATGCGAGATACTTTATAAAGACCGGAATGTTCCAGTCCTGATAGATGGAGAAACCGGAACCGGGAAGGAGATAGTTGCAAGAATGGTCCATACCGGCAATACAGTGAACAAGACACCTTTTATTCCACTAAACTGCTCTGCCATCCCCCACTCTTTATTTGAATCAGAACTCTTCGGATATGATGCCGGAGCATTTACCGATTCAAAGAAAACAGGTAATATAGGGAAATTTGAACTTGCAAATGAAGGAACCCTTTTCCTTGATGAGATCGGAGATCTCCCTCCGACCCTTCAGGCAAAACTTCTTCGTGTTATTGAGGAAAAAGAGTTCTTCAAGCTCGGCGGGATAAAAAAAGTGAAAGTAGATGTCAGAATAATATGTGCAACAAACAAGGACCTGAGGAAATTGGTGAAAGAGGGGAAATTCAGGAACGACCTTTACTTCAGGCTAAATACTGCAAATATAACCCTTATGCCTCTCAGTAAAAGAAAAGATGAGATACTTCCCCTTGCAGAAATGTTCATGAACAAATTCAGTAGAACAAAGAACAAGAACTTTAATTCTATTTCACCCGGGGCAGAAGAAATTTTGAAAGAATATCCATGGCCGGGGAACATCCGTGAACTTCATAATGTAGTTGAGAGAATAATACTGCTTTATGATGAGGAAAATATAAGTGAGGAGCATCTTGGATTTCTGGATGATGTCATCTCACTTTCTGATTTACACACGCTGTTTGACCCTGAAAACATAAAATTACCCGAAGAAAAGTTAGATCTCAAAAAACTGGAGAGAGAGATCGTAATGAAAGCCATGGAAAAATTTGATGGTAATAAATCGAAAGCTGCAGAATATCTGGGACTTACCAGGAGTGCATTAAGAAGTAAATTTTAATCCGGATCAATATTATTACTTAGCATTACAAAACAAATTCAGGTGTTCAAATACAACCAGTGTTCGATTCTGAACAGTAGGGAGATATTAAATTCAAGATAAAGTTTAAACTATTAGTTACTTTTATCTGAGAAGAATCCAATTCTTATTTGGAAAATTTTATGCTTATAATAAATGAAAGTGGCTTGAAATGAATATTTTGGGAAAAAAGGAGAGAATAGATAAGGTTCTGGGCCTTCACAATTATGATAATTTCCAGGAAAGTGGAAAAAAACTGAAGAGTATTATAAGGAAAATCCTGTATTTGTATGAAGAAAATGCATCAAGCGAAGACCTTAAAGAATATCTGGAAATAATCGAAATACTACTGGATTCTGAAACAACCAAATCTCATCTAAAAGAATTTGAATTACCACAAGATCGTCTGAACCTTAAGGAACTGGAAAAAGAAATAGTTATAAAAGCACTTAACAAATTCAAAGGCAATAAAACAAAAACTGCAGAATATCTGGGGCTTACCAGGAGTGCATTAAGAAGCAAGTTATTCTAAACATTACCGCTTCGGAAATAAACAATCAAATTATTATCAAAAATAGTTAATAAATATACTATTGACAATTGCCCTTATATAAATTATAAAATATTCTAGTTTAAATATTTGTTAAAGGAGAAAAGATGAAAAAAACTTTATTGATCTTAGTTGCAATTTTGTTCCTGTTCTCAATGATGACATCAGCAGATTACGTCGGTACAAAAAAATGTAAAATGTGCCACAAAGGTGAAAAGAAGGGAAATGTGTTTGAAAAATGGATGGAAAGAAACCATTCAAAAGCTTTTGAAACACTGAAAAAAGAAGGAAAAGAGAAAGATCCGGCATGTCTTGAATGCCATACAACTGCATTTAATAAGGGCGGATACAAAATTGATGATCCGAACAATGCAAAATTTGAGGGCGTAGGCTGTGAATCATGCCATGGAGCAGGATCGGATTACAAGAAAATGAGCATTATGAAAGACAAGGCAAAATCAATAGCTGCAGGACTCATTGTTCCTGATGAAAAGCTCTGTGTGACCTGTCATGATCCTAAAAAAAGTGATACAGCAAAACCTTTTAACAAGGAAGAATATTTTAAAAAGATAAACCACGTTTACAGAAAGTAAAAAAGGGCAATTAAATGAGATCAAAATACTCTTTACCGGTTATTTTATCAACTATTATATTTTTAATTTTTTCTATATCCTGCGGAAAGAAAAATGAAGTCCGCTCTTTCAAAGAAGAGATAACAGAGAAGAAGCCTGCAATGGAATCCCATGGCCACGGAATGAACGTCCCGGGTGCTATAGAAACTAATATCAAATGGGATACTCCGGAAGGCTGGACAAGTATAAAAACAGAATCCAAACTCAGATTGGCTACCTTCTCTGTTAAAGAGGGAGACAGAGAAGCGATATGTACAATAATTCCACTTTCAGGGGATGCAGGCGGAATGAAAGCCAATGTTCAGATGTGGCTTGCCAGTATTGCGGATAGAGAATATTCTGAAAGTGAAGTGGACAATTTCATTTCAAAACAGAAAAAATTTAGAACAAGAAGTAATAACGAAGGTACTTTTATAGATTTTACAGATATAACCAGTAAAGAGTTTGATCTCTCTATTGTTGTTTCAATAATCAATTTTCCCGGCAAGACACTTTTTATTAAACTTAATGGGGACAAAAAGGTTGTTAAGAATAATACTGATAAAATTTTTAAGTTATCCAAATCAATTGAATCAGGAGAATAATGTTAAACGATCTGAAAAAACAAAATATCATCAAATTCAGTTATTCACTTAAACTCACAGTTGCCTGTCTTATACTTTTGGCAATATTGACTACATGGGGAACAATTTATCAGGCTGACAACGGCCTTTATGCAGCAAAAGCAAAGTTTTTTACATCCTGGTTCTTCCTTGCTGGCGGATTTATTCCACTGCCAGGCGCGGGACTTGTTTTATCGGTCCTGTTTATAAATCTGATCAGTGTGATGATATTCAGGATCGGATTAAGACTTAAGAACATTGGTAATATACTTACCCACCTCGGAATACTTATCCTCTTAATCGGAGGATTCTTTACATTCTTTTTTTCCGAGGAAAGTGTTCTAATGCTTAAGGAGGGCGAAAAAAGCTCCTGGTCCAATTCCTATCATGCCTGGGAACTTTCGGTATGGAAAGATACTCAGGGTGTCAGGCATTTCTCGAGCATCAGCCTTAGTGATCTTGAAAAAGGTGAGAAAATCAATTTCCCAGACTTTCCGATCACGATAATAGTAAAAAAAGATTTTCATAATTCCTCTGCATTCAGGAACGGGGAAAGATCTTCAAATACTGATATACTAAACGCTTCCGGTATTGTTTCAATTGATGAAAAGAAGACTGAGCCGGAACCAGAGGCAAATATACCGGGACTCGTATTGTTTTCCGAAGATCTGAAGAAAGACATATTACTCTACGGAGGTGAAAACATATCTACTTCCGCTGAAATTAAAGGCGATATTTACAATTTTTCACTCAGAAAATTAAGAAAAAAACTACCGATCGAATTGGGGCTTCTTGATTTTAGAATAAAAAAATATCCCGGTTCAGAAATTGTAAAAAGCTATGAGAGTACTGTTGATATCAGGCACGATGACATCCAGAGAGAAGTTATAATCTCAATGAACAAACCTCTCAGGTATAAAGACTATACATTTTTCCAGTCTTCTTACCAGATCACTCCTGCCGGAGTTGAATACTCGGTATTCGCAGTAGTTAAAAATTCAGGAAGGTTATTACCATATATCTCTAGCATTGTTGTTTTCATTGGTATGCTGATTCATTTTATTATCATGCTTTTCAGAAGAAAAAAAGAGAACAGCTCAGCACAAAAAGGGAATTAAAATGAAATTCAAACTGAAGATCTTAATATTTATTATAACTTTTACTTTAGTATCCTCCGC